>Ga0214921_10000421_pt1 | contig 79824 bp, 64 predicted proteins | sample LL1505_MetaG_FD_177992 | JGI IMG/M metagenome (GOLD analysis project Ga0214921, IMG submission 177992) | Freshwater microbial communities from Lake Lanier, Atlanta, Georgia, United States - LL-1505 | ecosystem: Environmental > Aquatic > Freshwater > Lake | place: USA: Georgia | collected... | reverse complement strand
TTCTTTAAGTGCTTTTTCACTTGCTTCTTTAAGTGCTTTTTCACTTGCTTCTTTAAGTGCTTTTTCACTTGCTTCTTTAAGTGCTTTTTCAGTTGCTTCTTTAAGTGCTTTTTCAGTTGCTTCTTTAAGTGCTTTTTCAGTTGCTTCTTTAAGTGCTTTTTCAGTTGCTTCTTTAAGTGCTTTTTCACTTGCTTCTTTAATTGCTTTTTCACTTGCTTCTTTAAGTGCTTTTGCAGCTGCTTCTAATGCAAGTTTTTGTGCGATACTCATTTTATTTAATAAAATAAAATAAAATAAAATAAAATAAAATAAAAATGTATAATATAAATAAAATGGATAGAAAAACTGTAATAAATATTGGAATATCAATTGCTGTAATTGTAATGTCAATAATATTTTATGCAATAATAATGTATGTTAATAAAAAACCTGATTTGAATAAAATATTGGAAAATAATTTTATGAAAGGACTTGTTGATGAAAAAATAAAACAATTGACTACAATTACGCCAATAAAAAATACGACTGCACCTACTATTGCGCCAACGACTGCACCAATAAAACCTACTATTGTACCTACGATTGCACCAACGACTGCACCAATAAAACCTACTATTGCACCTACGATTGCACCAACGACTGCACCAATAAAACCTACTATTGCACCTACGATTGCACCAACAACTGCACCTGCAACAACACCAAAACCTGATACAACAGCTGTCATGCAACAAAAAGCTACTGCAGCACCAACTAAAGCACCAACTGCTTTAGATAATGTATTAAGTACAGGGTCATTTATAGGTGAAACAGTTGTCAGTTTAGCAACAAATCCGACAGCAATTGCAGCAGGAATAACAGATGAAGCTTTAAGATTTCTTCTAGCTAAAGCTATTTCTAAGTCTTCTAGAAAAGCTGCTGCGAAAGCTGGAGCTAAAATTTTATATACAGGTGCATCAATAGGTTTAAAACTTGCTTCAAAAGTATTTTCAAAATTAGGTATCAAAGCTGCAGGTAAGGTAGCAGCACTTGGTATTAAAGCAGGTACAGCTGCAGCAAAAATAGCAGCTGAACAAGCTGCTAAAAAAGCAGCAATAGCTGGAGTAAAAACAGCAGGTAAAACAGCATCAAAATCATCTGCATATTTTACTCCAGGTCTTGGTCAAGCATTATTTGCTTTAGATGTAATATCATTTACTTTAGATGTAGCAGATGTAGGTGGGTATAATAAAATGCAGACAAAAAAAGTATATATTGATATGAAAAATACTATGGACAATGAATTTAAAAAAGTATACGATGAGTTAGGAGTTATGACACCAATTTTTAAAGGTCCTGATATTGATTATTTTTTATTATCAGATATGGTTTCAAAAAAAATGGCTGATCCTGATAATGAATATGCAATTCAAATGGGAAAAGCAATAGAAGCTGATCTTACTTCAAAAAAAATAAAAGTAGAAGATTTAGAAGATGAGAAAATATTGGATAGATATGCAGAAATTATGTTAAAAGGTTCAGACGTAATAACTAAAAAAATTACAGAAGAATTATGCACTAAATCATCAGGAAGAATAATATCAATGATAAATCCAATGAGTAAATATGAAAGTAAAGATAAAATATATCAAAATGGAACATTAATATCTAAACATGCAAAACAATCATTAGCTTTTTGCGAACAAAAATGTAATGATGATGTCAACTGTAAATCATTTAATTATAGAGAAAGAAAAATAGATGAAAATCCTGATATAGAAGATGTTGGAGATAATTGTTGGTTAATGAAGGATTTAACAGATACAAAAAATGATAATGAAGTAGTATCATATTTGAAAACAAAAACAATACCTGATAATATGGATGTTTGTGTATATAATAATAATACTTGTGAAACAAGTTATAGTAGTCCATTAAAAGATGGTGAAGAATATGCATTAAATAAGAAAATAACATATAAGAAAAATGTAGATGGAAAAATAGTTGATGTCCAAGACACATTATGTTTATCAGATAATAATGCTCTAGAAACCATATGTTATAATGCAGGAATAAATTACGATAAGACTACTGGAATGTGTAAAATAGATGAAAAATATTGTAAATCTAAAGGAGCAAATTGGGAATTTAATCCAGCTATAAATGACTATGATTGTATTATACCTCCTGGACAAGAATTTAATGAATTTATATTCGGAACTACAATATCTAGAGGTTTAAAACAAATTTTTGACCCAGATCAATATGAAAAATGTAAAGATTATGAAAAAGATGCTGTTTATTTTTGCGAACCATCATGTGGATTAAAATATCCTGGTTCAGAACGTGATGGTTTATCAGGAACATGTTATAAATGCCCTGACAAGTTTGTTAGATCTACTGATTTAAATGGAATTAAAGCAGATAAAGCATGCATCGCTGGAAATATATTTGGTGATTGTAAAACAGCGTATGGAGAAGATAGTATGACTGATAAATTAATCGCAGGTCAGAATTGTGTAACTTGTAAGGATCCAACACATAAATACAATCAATTATTAGGTAAATGTGAACGTGATTGTGGTAAAATGTATCCTGGTTCTTATTATGATCCTATCTCAGGCAAGTGTGCTAAAGATTTAAAAGTAGTAGGTGATTATTGTCCAAAAGGTGAAAAAGATTTAACACAAGATATATGTTATTGGTGTGAAGATAATGGTTTAATTGGTTCAAGGACTTTATCTTCTGTAAATGCTACAGATGCATGTAAATTTTGTCCTACTGGTCATGTAGAAAGTTTGGGTGAATGTGTGAAATGTCCTGTAGGTTCAAGTTTAAATGTACTTGTTCCTAACAACTATTCGAATAAATGCACATCAATTAATGGAAAATGTCCACCAGGATATGATGAAGATCTTGTTAGTAATTGTAATACAAAAGCTTTGATTGCAAAACAACAATGCCCTGCAGGTTATACTACAAACGATGGTATTTCTTGTATTAAAAAAGCAACTGTTACTAATAAATCTTGTCCTGCTGGTTATACATACAGTAATAACAGATGTATTAAAAAAGCTGATGTTGTTAATAAAACATGTAACCCAGGATTTACTTTAAATGCTGATGGATATTGCTATAAAGCTGCAAATAATCAAGATAAAACATGTCCTGCTGGTTTTAATAAATCAGGTAATGAATGTATAAGAACTAATGAGACAACTGGATATGCATATAAAGATTGGTTAGGTGTTGGATTTTGTCCTGTTCCTGGTGGTTGGGAGAAAAACTTGAATATATATAATTGGGATGCACATCCATGTATTAGATGTCCTGCAGGAAGTTGGTCAACTCCAGCACTTGCAGGTTCTCCTGATAAATGTAGATCGAATACAGATGCTTCATGTCCTAGTGGTTATGAAGTAAGCGGTGATGGTAGATGTGTTCAATGTCCTAGTGGGTCAAGTTTTAATGCGTTAGAATCCTCTACTTCATCAAAAAAATGTTATCATGCAACTGCTTGTCAAGCTCCTTATGAAGGAACTACAGATAATACAAAATGTATAAAATGTGATAATGGGTCGTTTGATATTTTTAAAACATGGGATGCATCTGATAAATGCACAGCTGATCCATTTTGTGCTTCAGGAGAATCAACAATATATGATTCTTCTAAATGTATAGAATGTCCTGGGTCAAAATTTAATACATTTCAAAGTGATGTTAACGCAGGTGATAAGTGTTTATCATACACAAGTCCTACTTGTCCTAGTGGGTATACTTCAATTTTAGGTACTGGTGAATGTTTAAAATGCCCAGATGGAACTTCATCAAATATTCTTGTTGGTAGTTATGAATGGAACAAATGTACATTAAATTCAAAAACTGGAAAAGTATGTCCTGCTCCATATGTAGCTGATATTATAGGTAAATGTGTTTCTAAAGCAGATAGTGTTAAACCAATAACATATAAAGAAGCTAATAAAGTTTCTACATCAAATACAAACATAAATTCTCAACCTTTGTTTAAAACTACTACTATATTTGATACAAATTTACCAATTACAAGAGTGAAAGCAAGAGCAGTTGATTTTGGAAGCAAAGCATTTGAAACACCTGCACCTACAAATGCTGTTTTTGTTCCACAAGTAGTAAGTTTATTAGGTGTAGGAACTAATAATTTATTATATACATTAGACATTTTATCTCAAAAATGGACAGTTGTCCCAGATTCAGGAGCTGTTATATCTGCTACTACTATTACAGGTGGAAAAATATTAGGTATTGGTACAGATAATAATTTATATATAAAAGATACTTTAAATTCTCGATGGGTTTCTAATGATTCAACTATTAAATTATTAAGTATCGCAACAATAAAAGATGATAATATAATAGGTGTTGGAACAAATAATAATTTATATACAAAAGAAAAATTATCTGCTCAATGGGTATTAATTCCTAATTCAGGAAGTGTTAAATCAGTCAGTGTATATACTAATGGAAAAATATTAGGAGTTGGTGGTGATAATAAATTATACACAAGAAATAAGATAAATGACCCGTGGGTAGAAGTACCTGATTCTGGAAGTGTTAAAGCAATTACAATTTACGGAGGAGAAAAAATATTAGGAGTTGGAACTGATAATATTTTATATTTAAGAAGTAGCTTAAATACTCCATGGGTAGAAGTACCTAATTCAGGTCCTATTATATCAGTATCTAACAGAATTATTCCTATAACACCTAAAGAAAATTATAGTTTCATTGGTGTATATTAATTTTTAAATTTACAAATAAATGAATAATATTCTACAGGATATAAGTTGAAATAATATTCAGAATGTATTCTATCACAATCTATAACACTCATATTAAACTGATAAAATAAATCATAAGCATCACTAATAGTAACAGATTTTCCTAAATTGTATCGAATAGCGTTATACAATAAATTTTTTAAATAAGAAACAGGGTTATATTTTATTTGATTTTCATAAAGAACAAGGTCATCTATAAAAAATACTTTACCATTTTCAATTAAATATTCTTTATGATTGTTAATAATTTCATATATTACATCTGTCTCAAAAGAAGTTATTAATTTAATATAAATAATGATATCAAATTTACTATCAATCACAGGTAATTTATAATCATATAAAATATTCATGTAGCTTATGTTTAAGTCTTTAACAATATTAATACTTTTTATAACAGTGTGAGATACTATTAACACTTTACTTCCTTTTCTAATTTTATTATTATTAAAAATATGTTCATACATTTTTAATAATATTTCTTTATCTTATTAAATATCATCTTAATAATTTTCCTAATTTTAATTCATACTTGTCTGAAAAATATTGTTTACCACCTTTACCATTAATGAAATTGTATTCGCTAAAATATATTTTATCCTTTTTTCCTAAGAAGAAATCAATTCTTACAAATGGGAAAGGTGATCCTAACACTTCTGCTAATTCTTTCATTCTCTTGAAATTATTTTCAGATATATCAATAGGGTGTTCTTTAGGTCTTAACAAATTTAAATCAATATCATATACATTAACATGGTCATACATTTTTGTAATAAAAACTTCTGATATACCTTTTATGCATATAAACATATATTTTATTGCATTACCTGTTACACCCAATATTAAGTCATCTATCTTTTCTTCGACAAATACTCGTGATTCAATATAGTTATATATATCTGTAGAATATACATTATTCATCCAAAAATTGATATTCTGTTTTATTATAAAATTATTTACTTTCTTTGAACCTAAATCTAAATACCATCCACTTCCACCATGTGATGCCTTTAGTATATGATTTGGGTGTATACATACACTATCACTTTTTGGATCTAGAATAAAAACTAATTTTGGTATTTCAATATCATCTTTTAAAATCTCTTTAACTATATTTTTAGCTTCTATTTTATCTACATACTTACTGTATTCTTTTGGTAAAGTTTTTTTATATCTTTCTAATTTTACATATAATGGTACACCATGCATTTTTTAATTATAAAAATGATAATAAATAATAAATTAAATTTAATATTATAATGTCTTCATTACCCATTGAAATTATTAATAGAATACTTTTGTTCAACTCAAACAATCATGCGAATATAATTAGACTATACATATGTGAGTACAATGATTATTTATCTTCGGATGATTTTATTTTCTTTTCAAAAATCGGCGTCAAAAAGATAGAATTTTGTAAGTATACTTTGAAGAAAAACAAGTACAAAATATCTAGGAAATATACTTTTACAAATTAACCTTATACTTGTGTTATTTAAAGTCATAATGTTTCTAATAAAATGCAAGTTGTTATTGACTATAGAGAAACTAAACTTTTTGAATTATTAAAAGAGATAATAAAATCAGATGAAATAGAACTTGTTAAAGAAAACCTTCTTCTAGGAGATATAATTATAAGAATAGATAATGTAGAAAAAATTATCATTGAAAGGAAATCAGTAAACGATTTAATATCAAGTATAAAGGACGGAAGATACAATGAACAATCATTACGTCTGTCAAGTTTAGAACAAGATAATCATAATATTATATATTTAATTGAAGGTGATGTAAAAGTGCAAAAACAAATGGTGTATTCTGCAATTTTTTCAATAAATTACTATAAAGGGTTTTCTATATATAGAAGTAATAATTTGGAAGATACAGCGTATATTATATCAAATATAACTTTGAAACTTTTGAAAGAAAAAAGTAGATTACCTTATTACAATAACAATAATAAGAACGAAGAAAACAGTAAAGATGTAAGTTATTCATCAGTTATAAAGAAAAAGAAAAGCGACAACATAACAAAAGATAATTTTGGAGAAATAGTATTAATGCAAATACCAGGTATAAGTAATATAACTGCAAGTTACATTATGAAAGAATTCAAAACTATTATGAATCTTATGGAAAAATTGAAAGAAAATCCTAATACTTTAGATAATTTTGCATATATTAATGAAAAACAACAATCCCGAAAAATTAATAAAAATTGTATTAAGAATATAATAGAATTTTTAACTTAAATTAAATCTACTTTTGATGATTCAACTTTTACATTGGTTTTAGATAGTATTTGTTTTTGAGTATCATTATAATTAAAAGAACAATTATGATTAAAAAAATGCATGCAATTAATACAAAATTTTTTGCCACATTTACAATCAAATATCATTATAATTTTTTTATTACATTTCGAACACTTCATTTTACTTATAATTATTATTATTTATTTAAATTAATATATCATACCTTCTTAGGTATGATATATATATATATATATATATATATTATTTAATACGTATACTCAAATATATTAAAATTCAAAATTCCAAGAGACTCATGAAAGTCATAATTAATCCTTACTGGTTTACGAGTAATTGATTTGAGTAATGCAGTACTTATATTCATTTGTATACTATAATCGTAATCAACAAAAGTGTTAGAAAATGAAATATCTAAATTATATACAAAGTCGTCTTCATCAAAATATGACATAAAAAAATCTGTATTATCAGTTTGTTGATCTACATAAAATTTCTGAGAATTTAGTAAGTCTATTACAGACTTCAATTCATCGATAAAAACATTTCTTTGTGTAAAGAAATCCATTACAACAGATGAATAAATGTTGTCTGAATCGGATACATTTTCTTTGAAATCATGAAAAAAACCTTCACGTGAAACTTCGTAGCAATAAATTGAAAAATCGTACAAAGAAGAGTCCATTGTTGTCTGTTTATAAATATAATTTCGATTTTTAAAATCGATTTTTTTTAAAATTACTATAAAATGATAGTACTTACATTGCAGAATACTGATAAAATTATAAATTATGATGATGTTAAAAATTTGACTGTAATAGAATTTGTCGAATATATAAAGGAAAACTACTTTCGTCAATTGCTAAAACTTGATAGTAAAAGAATATATTTCACTAGTAATATAGCTCCTTATAATTATGATTTTAATAGTGGTGATGTTGTAAAACATACTAGTTTTTTTGATGAAACTGATGATGATTCAGTGAAAAAAATAAAAATAAATATTCAAAAAATTATCAAAGCAGATTCAATTGACGAGTCTACTTTAGAAAATTTGTTTGAATATTTATTAAGAAAATTAGGTGATAATAATCAAGTTATAGTATCTTTATTTTCAAAAAACATTACCGATGTTATTCATAAAAATATAGGACAGCAATTTCAAGTTCCTAATATAAGAAAATATAAATATATAGATGAATATATATATGTATTATTAGATCTGAATTTTTTTGTTGACAACGATTATACAAGACAATTTTATGAATTACTTGACTGTAAAGATTCAAAAATAACTGAAATAAAAATAGATAATAAAATTAAAAAATATGAATTATGTAATATAGATTTTAAATATAGTAAAGAAGAGAAAAAAAATAAATACTTTCAATATTTTGTTGATAATGTAATGATACATTTCGATAATAAAATAGTTACATTTTACGTTGTTAAATGTGATATATCAGATAGTGTGCTAAAAATGTTGAAAAGATATGAAACTAATTTTGACATATTTAATTTTGACACTACTAGATATTCATTGTAATTTTCTTGATTCTGCTAGTGCCATTTTATCTACCATTTCATTATATTTATTTCCATTATGTGCTTTGACCCACTCAAATTCTATTATTTTTCCTTTACTAACTTTATCATATTCTGACCATAAATCTAAATTTGCCTTTCGTTTCCATTTACCAGTAGCGCAATTTATAGTTAATTGACTGTCACTGTATACTTTACATTTTTCATTAACTGCAATATGTTTAAGAGATTCAATAACTGCAGTCAACTCCATGCGATTGTTTGTTGTTGATATATTTCCGTCGCTGAAATGCCATTCGAGTCCATCTGGATTTATAACAATATAAGCATATCCACCAGGACCATTGGGATTTTTAATACAACTACCATCAGTATAAATTATATTCATGATTTTAAAAAATAAATTAAAAATAATTTTATTTAATCATTTTTATTTAAATAAATTTAATTCCATCAAAAATCTACTTAATAATATAAACACAATTGTATGTATTAAAAGACCTAATTTAGTAGGGCAACCATTAATTTCAATTTTTTCTTTGGTAAAATACTTGAATATTTTACCTGTAAATTTATACATTTTTTTTGACGCAATTAAACAAAATACAATACCAAATAATAAAGATATAAACCATTTTTGTTTATTATCTTCATTAATTAATAATTCTTGAACATAACTCATTTATTAATAAAAATAAAAATATTTTTATATTTTTATTTTAACGACTTTATCATTTATATTTCCATGTAAAATCACCTGTAGGTTTATCTACATTTCGTAATATTCTAGATATTGTTGATCTAGATATTTTTAATTCTTTTGCAGCTTGTTCAATAGATTCAAATTCTTTTATAATATTATTTGTGTTTTTATCTATTTGTTCTATTTTTTTTCCTTGATGATTTAGACAATTTAACGTCTTCTGGTGAATTTTTAGATTATGAATATTACTTGAAATTTTATTGCAAAATTCACATTTAACTTTTTCATCATCCAGATTTTTCCTATATTCTTTCGCTTTTTTATTTCTACAATCTTTACATTGAGTATGAAATCCATCTTTTTTTGTACTATCTTGTTGAAATTTATCGAAAGATTTGAGTTCTTTACAATTATTACATTGTTTTACATTTTTTTCTAATACATGCTTATTTTTATAACAATCTATACATGTACTATATAAATTATTATCATCATCTTTATAGTATAAATCAAAAGATAGTAATATTTTACAATCTTCACATTCTTTTTTTGAAAAATTTGGATTTTCTTTAACTTTTTTTCTTATTTCTTTCTCATCTTTTGAATGACAAGTTTTACAATGACTTCTATATTTTTTGTTGTAAAATTCTTGTTTTTCATTGAATTCTGTAATATTTGCTGGTAAATCCGGATTATAATTAGAATCTTTTAAATAAAATTCGTAGATATTTAAGTATTTAAGACATCTAGTACATACTTTTTTATCAATTTGTACATCATTTATATTTAAAAATCCATTGTCAGATTCTTTAAATCTATCTGTACTATTAAATATTTCTACAAGTTTTTCAATATATTTTACAATATCATCGTATATTTCAAGCTTGTAAAATTCTTTTCTTTCAACATGAATTCTATAATCACAAAAATTTTTTTTAACTGCATCTTCAATTTCCTTTGAAAATCTAGTGTTCCATGTTTTTAACATTTCAAAATCTGCTGATGTACTTGTATTAAAATTACCAATCCTTTTATTTAAATTATCTGTTATACCTACTTTAAAATTATCTTTTTCAAGTAAATTCGCACCAACATATATAGAATCTCCTTTTTTAAAATTTGATATTTTAGAACTTATTTTAAAAGATAATTCTTCATTTTTTTTAATAATAATTTCTTTTTCTTCTTCTATTTGAATAAGTTTTTGTTTTTCAGTTTCTAATTCTTCAGTTTTTTCTTTTAATAAAGCTTGAAGTTTATATTCTCCTGTTTTTCTTAAAGAAGGTAAAATTTCTTCACAAACTACTTCTTGAAATTTTTGCGCTATTGGTTTATTTGATCTCATGATCAATCTGTATAAACCTGCTTCATTAACACAATTTAATGACTGTGTTTTTCGTGCAGTAGATGTGACCTCAGAGTTTTCTAGGTTACATATTTGTTTCCATTTGACTGGTAAACTTTTTAATGTATCTGTTACATTTTTTAATCCTAATATCCTACATAAATCAATTGCAACAAATAATGGATTATCATAAGTACCGACAATTCTTATTGTTTGTTCATTAAAATTAATTGTTTGATCGATAGAGTTTATTAAACTTGTCATTCTTTATTTAGATATTTCTAAATCTTTAAATCTTAATTTAGAATTTTCTAAATGTAATTATAAAAATATAACGGGTTAGAAAAATCTAACAACAAAAAGAAACTTAAAAATGAATATTTAAAATAAAAAATACAAAAAAAATAAATATAACAATAATGGAAAACGATACACGTGAAGTTGATACTATAACATTCGGAATATATTCTTCTGAAGAAATTAAAAGCATGGCTGTATGTAAGGTAGATAATCCTAAATTATGTAGCAATGATAAAAATTCTGGATATGGTACTGTATATGACCCTAGAATGGGAACACTTGAAAACACGCAAATATGTCCTACGTGTAACCTTGGGGTATGGGAATGTGTAGGGCACTTCGGATATATAGAACTAAACGAAAGTGTAATTCACCCATTATATTATAAACAAGTAGTCAGTTTCTTAAAATGTTTTTGTATAAAATGTTACAAGTTAATGATTACTGAAGAACAAGTGGTTTTGAATAATTTAAACAGAATAAAAGGAGTGAAAAGATTTAACAAAATCTTAGAAAGATTGGAAAAAATTGACATATGCACTCATTGTTTTCACCCACAACCACATATCAAACATACGATTGCAGATAATACAATATCTATGATATACAAAGATAAAGACAAAGGAAAAATTAGTATTACTTTACAAGTAGATGAAATTAAGAAAATATTTGATAATATTAGTAATTCTGATGTAGTTCTTTTAGGTTTCGATCCAAACTTAATGAAACCTAGTAATCTGATATTGACCGTTTTTCCTGTTATTCCTACTGCTGCAAGACCGTATGTAATAGCTGAGGGAAATATGTGCGATGATGATTTAACTATTCAATTAGTCGAAATAATTAAAGCTAATAATCATCTAGAACAAACTGACGGAATTCCTATATCAGATACAAAAAAACAAAAATATTTACAAAGTTTGAAGTTTCGTATTTCTACTTTTTATAATAATTCATGTTTAGCACCTGAAACACCTGTATTAATGTGGGATGGAAATACAAAAAGAGCAGATGAAATTGAATGGGGTGATGAATTAGTTGGAGATGATGGAGAAAAAAGAATTGTGCAAAGTGTATGTTCAGGTGAAGATGATATGTATGAAATAACACAAGAGAAAGGAGATACTTATATAGTAAATAAAGAACATTACTTAACAGTTAAAAATTTAGATGATATTTTTGATATAAAGGTAAAAGATTTTATAAAATTACCAAATTTATTAAGAGATAAATTGAATGGAATAAAACTAAAATTTGAAAATAAAAATATTAAGTATATTCTCAGTAATTTAAATTTTAAATATCTTGGTATTGGAAAATATAACGGGTTTACAATCGATAAAAATCATAGATTTCTTTTAGGTGATTTTACTGTAACACATAATTCGGGAAAAGCGAAACATTCAACCAACGGACGTGCTATAAAAGGAATAAAAGAAAGATTAACCGGTAAAGAAGGGATGATCCGCAGCAATTTAATGGGAAAACGCTGCCTTTTTATGGGAACAAAAATACTTCTTTGGAATGGAGAAACCAAAAATGTTGAGGATATAAAAATCGGAGATGTTTTAATAGGTAATGACGGAGAAAAAAGAAATGTTTTAAAATTATTTAATGGTGTAGATCAGATGTATAAAATAAAACAAGAATCAGGAACAGAATATATAGTTAATAGTGAACATATTTTAACATTTAAGTACATTGATACTAAAAAAATACAATGGAGAAAATCTATTGAGTCATGGTTTGTAACATGGTTTGACAAAAATACACTTGAGACAAAATCAAAACGAATAAAACCTCCGAAATATTCATCAAAAGAAGAAACTTATAAAAAAATGAAAGAATTTGTTGATAAATTAGATGATAATAATACTGTTAACATAAGTGTTTTAGAATATTTAAAATTATCTGATAAAACAAAAAAATTATTATATGGATATAAAATTGAAAAACCTGTAAATTGGGAATATAAAGATGTTGAAATTGACCCGTATATTTTAGGAATGTGGTTAGGTGATGGTACAAAAAATGGTAGAACTTTTACATCAATTGACCCAGAACTTATTGAATATTGGAATACATGGGCTAATAAAAATGATATGGAAATAAATATGTATTTAGACGGAGCAAAAATGCATTATGGTATTACTAAAAAAGTAAAAGGTAATAAATCAACAATTTTCAAACAAAAATTAGAAAAATATGGTTTATTAAATAATAAGCATATTCCAAAAGATTATCTTATAAATAGTAAAGAAGTTCGTCTTGCTTTATTAGCAGGATTGATAGATACTGATGGTTCTGTTGAACAAGGTGGAGTAACAGTTAGAATAAGTCAATGTGAAGATCATAAAGATATTATAGAAGGAGCAAAATTCATAGCAGATTCACTAGGATTCCAAACATCTATTAAGAATAAAAAAACATCATGGACACATAAAGAAGTTTCTAATAAAGGAACAGCATTAGTTTTAACAATATCAGGAAATGGTCTTGAAAATATTCCGACTTTACTTGAACGGAAAAAATGTAGATCACCTTTAATACAAGGAAATAATTGGACGAAGATTACAGTAGAACCTTATAGAGTTGATGAATTTTATGGATTTGAAATTGATGGTAATAATTTATTTGTATTACCAGATTTTACAGTTTTGCATAATTGCGAAATGACAGGAAGAACAGTAATTGGTCCAGACCCAACTTTAAAAATGGGACAACTAGCAGTACCACCGCAAATGGCTAGTAATTTAACTATACCAGTACATGTTACAAAATTTAATTATGATTATTTGACTAATTTAGTGAATATAGGAAAAGTCAATTATATTCTTAAAGATAATGGAAAAATTCGTATAAATTTAGAAAATGCTTTATTTTTCAAAGGCACACGAATTAATCATGGGGATATAATAGTTCGAAAAGATATAGAGACAGGAAAAGAGTATGAAATATATGTAACAAATGGAAAAGAATTACTAAAACAAGGAGATAAATTAAAAAGGAATGGTGAATGGGTTTCTGATATTAAATATCCGGAAAAAAGAACATATAAACTAGAGATTGGTGATATATGTGAGCGCCAGCTACAAGATCAAGATATTCTTCTGCTTAACCGCCAACCAACTCAAATGTAGGGTTGTAAAAGGTAGCTGCTTATATGGTTGGGTAAGAAACCATGTAAGATAAACAGTGTAACTTACTCACTTAATTAAGTATATAACTACCTAGTCATATTTTTATGGCAAGATTTCTCAATTGCGGGGACTCCCTTAGAGCTTTAATTACTACTTATATATGGGAAACTATGTATAATATCCGGGGTAATGACCTAGGACATAGTAAAAACATTAAGGATTGGGTAATCCGCAGCGAACTCCTAAGGATTAAAAACGTGACTATCTATGGAGAGCGTTCAACGACTCGTACTGCAAATAAAATTGATTTTGTTTAATAAAATTTAATAAAATGTTAAAATGAAACAAAATTCTGGAGAAATTTATATGATTACTAATATAATTAACAATAAAAAATATATTGGACAAACTGTTTCTTATTTATCATCTGGAAGAAAATATGGTGTTATTAGAAGATGGACTAGTCATGTATCTGACGCAAAAAATAAAGCTGATAATGGTATTAGACATTTTTGCAATGCTATAAGAAAATATGGAAAAGATAATTTTAATGTTGAAATATTATTAATATGTAATTTAGAAATGATGGATTATTATGAAAAAGAATTTATTAAGTTATATGATACATTATCTCCAAAAGGGTATAATTTAGAAACAGGTGGTGCAAATAAAAAAAGATTACATCAAGAAACAAAAGGAAAAATAAGTAAATCTCAGAGATTTTTAAATATGAAAGATGATGATAAAGAAAGACTTATATATTCAATGCAAGAATTAAGTTTAAATGAATTACCATTTGGTATTAATTATACTCATCATACAATTAATAAATATGAAGGTTTTACAGTAAGACAAAGTGATGGTAAGTTGAAATCGATTATTTCAAATAGAAGAACTTTGACTGAAAAATTAGAAATGGCTCTAAAATACTTTGAATATTGTGAAACAAATAACTTATTTGAGATTGAAAAAATGAATAATAAAATAGAAATGGATTCTAAAATTATGATTAGGAATAATAAATTAAATGATAATGCAAAAGAAATTATATATAAATTGGGTTATAATATAAATAAATTACCCTTATATATAAGATATGAAACACGTGGGTCACGATTTTATGTTCAAATAAATAAAAAGAATAAATATTTTACAAAGAATAATCCAGAAAAATCATTAAAAGAAGCTATAGAATATATAAATAATTTGCAGTCAACGGAAATCGGTCTGAGAGAAGTCACGTTCTCAATGAAGGCTTAAGGTATAGTCTAAACCTATTTTGAAAGAAATAGGAAAATTGTTACATGAAGGTTCTATGATGGCTCAAGAAGTCGTCATAAGAGAAGGAAAAACTTTAAGGTTTAATTTAAGTATAAATAAATCATTCAATGCTGATTTCGATTTTTATTTCTAAGGTCGAAAACAGGGGAAATTAAAAGTTTGTAATCCCCTAGTAAGAATATATTAACATTCTTGCGAAACACCTGGTTGCGGGGAACTCTTTAGAGTCTTAACTACCACCCTTATTTGGAAACTTTTAAGGGGAACACGATTAATTGTCGTACACAATGGTAAAAAGGTTAAGAATTAGACAATCCGCAGGCTATTCTCTAAGCTTAATATGACTTAGTATGAGAAAGTCTCAACGACTGGTAAGGTGTTGGTTTGAGGGGCGTCAACCCCGATGATAGCTTAAGGTACAGTCTAGTCCTTATAGAGATATAAGGTAGTAACGGGAGATGAAATGAATATACATGTTCCTGCTTCATTAGAAGCAGAGGCAGAACTCAGATTATTATCTGCGTCAAAACATAAAATAATATCTTCGCAAAGTTCGAAGAATGTAATGTGTATAGTACAAGATGCTTTAGTAGGTTCTTACAGAATGACATTAGGAATTAAGGCAGTAACTAAAGAACAATTTTTCAATATTTCAATAAAAACAGGATATTCTGTAGAAAAAATAATGAATAAAATTAATCATATACGTAGAGTGTATAAAGACAAAGGAAAAAAAGTTCAATGTTTTCACGGAAAAGGTTTAATTTCTTTAATATTACCGGATGACCTTATATATGAAAAGAAAAATAATGCGGATCCAAATGAACCTGTTGTTAAAATATACCGTGGTGTTTTATATGAAGGTGCATTAGACAAAAATATATTAGGTTCTGTACATAATTCTCTTATACAAACTATACATAAAGAATATGGTCCAGATTTAGCAGCAGAATTTATAGATGGTGTGCATTATATAGCAAATAATTGGTTACTTGTTTCAGGGTTTAGTGTAGGATTAAAAGATTGTATGGTACAAGGTGAAGATAAAGTAGAAAAAATCAACGATGTCATAGAAAAATGTTATATCGAAGCAGAAAATATAAAAAGCACGATTAAGCATCATAATATTAGGGAAATACGTATAACGAATACTCTAAGTAAAGCGAAAGATGTTGGTTTAAAAATCGCAAAAGATGCTCTTGATCCTGAGAATAATTTCTTAAGTACTGTTAAATCAGGGTCTAAGGGAGATTTCTTTAATATTGCACAAATCACCGGATTACTTGGACAACAGAATATATCAGGGCAGAGAGTCAAATTGTTGTTAAATAATGGAAAAAGAACACTCCCACATTATCCATATGAAAATTTGAATTTACAAAATGAATATGAATCTAGAGGATTTATAGATTCATCGTTTATTAAAGGATTAAATCCAAAACAATATTATTTTCATAATATGTCTGGTCGTGAATCTACATGTGATACTGCAATGTCTACAGCAACATCAGGATATATGCAAAGAAGAATTATTAAACTAACAGAAGATATTAAAACACATTATGATGGTACATGTCGTGATTCTGTAAATAACATATATCAATTAATATACGGCGAGGATGGTTATGATCCTAAAAAAATGATAAAAGTAGGTAAAAATTTGGAGATATGTGATGTGTCAAGAATTGTTCAAAAATTAAACATGAAATATGAGTTAAAAAATAAACTAAAAAATAAATAATATATTTTTTTGTATTTTATAAACAAATGTTTATAAAATATTATAAAATGGACATTTGTTTACTTTTAACTCATTGTAACACACATCACAAATTAAGTGTCCACAATCAAGTAAAATATTAACATCACTATCACGACATATAAAATATTTTGTTATTTTATTTTTACGAAAGCATTTATTTACACTACAATAACATCTTTACTTAATAATTCAACTATCTTATCATATTTCATAAGTTTAGCATATATTAAAGCTTCATCTTTAGAATTTATATCAAAACTATCTTTACTTAATAATAATTAACATGATTATTTAGTGTAGCATTTATTAAAGGTGTAATACCATAATTATTTTTAGAATTTATATCAATACCATCTTTACCTAATAATAATTCAACGATATCTATATACAGTACAGTTTTTATTAAAGGTGTATTTTCTATTTCATTTAATTTCAACATACCAACAATTTATTGTGTTTACAAAACTCACTATCATTGTTTAGAAATATCAAAGTTCTATAATATACCACATGAAGTTTTTAAACTAATTGTGTCCTTTTAGTAAAAAAAAATGATTTTATTATATATATATTATATATAATAACATAATAATGAGTTACTACGTTTTAATACCAGGTAATAAAATTGATAAACCAATGTTAATTAATTACAATGATGAAGATTATCCTGATAATAATTATATTCAATTAGATAATTTATTACATAATTTAGAACATGAACATACTTTAAAAGTATACTTAAAATGTTCTTATAAAATATATAAAGAATTATGTAAACATGCTTGTGATGAAATATATAAATTTAATAATACACAATACCGCATTAATATTAAAGAATTACCTTATGACATAATCATATACCATAAATATTATGATGGTAATGAATGTGATGGTATGACAAAAAATTGTTGTGATAATATCATAAATAATTATCTTTTTCTTGGAACGTAATGTTCAACAATTTCATGATTTTTTAATATGAATTCTAATTTTATATTATCAGTATCTATACTCATACCTACAAATCCAAAACCTGCTCTTTTTAATAATGTACCTTCAGTTTCTTCAGATATAAATTCTTGGTCTAAAATAGCACCTCCAGTACCGGATATAACTTCAGGTATATCTATATCAGGATCAAGAATATATTGTTGATTATGTTCATCTGCACACATATATAAATCAATATAATCTTCGTGCTGTTTTAACATATATTTCAACATCTCGTTTCCATTTTTATCTGAATCCTTTTTACGTATATTATAAACAAATGGAATATGACCAACAACTATATTCCATGAATCTTTTTCTTTACGTAAAATACTTTTCAACCATTGATTTTGTTTTACACGATCACTATCGCTATACAGTTGATTATCACAAAACGATGCATCTTCATCATACATATTTGTATCTATGAAAATCATATTTATTTTTGTTTCATCGTTTAATATAAATTTCTGTACATAAGATAATGCTGGTAATTTCCATTTATCATCTACAAAATTAAATTGTTTGTTTAATATATCACATGTTTCTATATCATGATTACCTATACCAATTAAAAACATATCAGTTATAATATTCTTATAACAATTTATATATCCTTCTTTTAATTGTTTATTTATTAAATATAGTTTGTTTTTATCAAATTTAGTAAATTTTTTTTCATATTTTTCGTAATAATATGGATCTGAGTAAACATTATCACCTGCTAAAACTACAGCATTTATGTCATATATTTTAGAATATTCTATCATTAAATCTGAAGCTGTTTTTCCACCATATATTACTTCTTTATAATTGTCTTTCGACTTGTCTTCTTTGTCTTTGTCTTTCGATTTGTCCTTTGACTTGTCTTTGTCTTTCGACTTGTCCTTTGGCTTGTCCTTGTCTTTCGTTTTGTCTTTATTTTTAGGTGGTTTATACAACATATTTGCACCTTCTTTACAATATACACCCCAACAACCTACAAATATTAATTTTAATTCATTATTTCTTATTTTTTTAGGTATTAAATCAATTTGTTTAGGACATCTACTGTATTCATTACAATTTACTTTATTTTTTTCTGAAAAAGTTTTAATATAAAATTCCTTTTCTGATTTATTTTCAGACCTTGTTTTTTTAGAACGTGGTGAACGTGATCTTATCATTCTTTATCTAAATAAAATAAAATTATATTATATTTTATTTTTTATAATAAAAAATTATGAAAAAGAAATCTGTAAGAAAAATATCAAAGAAGAAGAAATCGACAAGAAAAAACAGATCTGTAAGAAAGAAATCTATAAAGATTTATGATGGTGGTATAGAAGATGATTTATTTACTGCTTTAGAAAAAGGAGATAATGATAAAATTAAATCATTATTAAATACAAAAGGTATTAATATAAATTCTACTAATGTAGATGGTGATACAGCTTTAGCAGTTGCTTTAAAGAATGGAAATGTTGAGATAGCTAAATTATTATTAAGTAGAGATGATATTATTATAACTTCTATAACTAAACATAAGTCTAATGCTTTAATAGTTGCTGCAACAGAAGACAAAAATATTGAGATAGTTGAATTATTATTAAGTGACTCTCGTATTGATATAAATTCTAAAAACAATAAAGGTGATACAGCTTTAATAGTCGCTACTATATACAACAATAAGGAGATAATTAAATTATTATTAAACGAAGATCAAATTAATACAACTATAGAAAATAATAAAGGTGATACACCTTTAATAATTGCTATAAAGAATGGAAATGTTGAGATGGTTAAATTATTAATAGATGAAGGTTCTGATATAAATTCTATAAACAGTAAAGGTTATACACCTTTAATAATTGCTATAAAGAATGGAAATGTTGAGATGGTTAAATTATTAATAGATGAAGGTTCTGATATAAATTTTGATAATAATTATTATGATAGTTCTGGTAAACCTTTAGAAATTGCATTACAAAATGAAAATGTTGATATAGCTAAATTATTATTAAGTAGAGATGATATTATTATAAATAGTTTTTATTTTAATGAAAAATTATTAGAAAATATTGAGATAGTTAAATTATTATTAACAAAAAATACTGTTAATATAAAAGAAATATATGGACTATTAAGTGAAATTTTAGAAATTGCTATAAAGAATGGAAATGTTGAGATGGTTAAATTATTATTAAGTGACTCTCGTATTGATATAAATTCTAAAAATAATCTTGGTGATACACCCCTTCATAATGCTGTTAGTAATAATAATATACAATTGGTTGAATTTTTAGTAGAAAAAGGTGCAAATATTGCTATACAAAATATAGATGGTAAAACACCACTTAATATTGCAGAAGATCTCAATTATTTTAATATAATTCTATACTTAAAATTTAATTTTGTCAGAACTAAACCAGAAACTTTTGAATGTTCGGTGTGCTTTGAAGAAATAAAATTAAATAGATGTAGAATTTTAAACTGTGGTCATTGTCTTCATGATAATTGTTTACAAAATTTAACAACATTTGCACAAGAAAACGGAATTAATGTTTTATGTCCTGTATGTAGAACACCTATTACGGGTAATAGAGTTTGTGATTATTTTTCTAGTAAGGGATGGATTACTGATGGAAAACAAAAAAGTAGAAGAAAATCTTTAAAACAAAAAAGTAGAAGAAAAAACTTTCATTTCTGATAATATCTATCAAGTTTTTATTTAAAATAACATAAATTTAGTTATAAAATTAATTTTTTTTTTCAAAATTAATAAAAAAATTATCTTTTGATGGTAAAACAAAAACGAATATGTTCTATTTGTAAAACAACAGGTCATTATTCAAATAATAGCAAGTTCCATCCAAAAAAAAAGATTATATACGAAAAGGCTTGTAGAGATAAATTTACAATATCAAAGTATTTAAAACATATATCAAAAATAATAAAAGACATATTATCACGTCCTCAAAAAAATGATATAACTTATGATATATTAGATACAGAAATAATAATTGAAAATAAGATGATTGTCTTAAAAGAAAAACAGAGACAAATGAAAATAGGTGAAATATGGCAAGAAATATTAGGTAATTATAATGGTTATATTAATTTAAAAAATACTCACGAATCAGGTTTAGATATTATATCTTACACAAAAAAAATAGTTATAGAACTTAAAAATAGAACAAACACTGATAATGCTTCTTTACGAAAAACAAATTTAGATAAATTATCTAAATTTAAAAAATGTAATCCTGAATATACATGTATTTATGCTAATATAAATGATTCTACAAAAGATTTAACATTGAAAGGTTCGTGTAAAACAATAATTTATAATGGTGTTGAAATTAAACACTATATTGGATATAAATTTATTGAGTTTGTATTTGGTAAAGATACAGATAAAATAATTGATTTTGTTAAAACTTGTATTAATGATAATTAATTTTCCAACACTTTTAAAATACATTCACCCATTTGTCTTGCAAGTTCAACTGGTACAGCGTTGCCTATTTGTTTATATTGGGAACTAATACTTCCTATAAATTCATAATCGTCATCAAAAGTTTGAATTCGAGCATATTCTCTTATATTTAAAGGTCTTTCTTCTAAAGGATGACATCTTTCAGTTTGTTTTTGAGAAGGTGTACATAATAAAGTCAAAGAAGGTTTATTCATTGATAAACGGTATAATATTCCTCTTTTACCACCTTCAGAATTATAACTTTTACCTAAATATTCCTTTTGTAAATCTTCAGGTAAATTAATCCAACAACCTCCTTGTGGAATCAGTTTAAATAAATTAATCTTATTTTCAGGATATTTTGAACATTCAGAAATAGGTACATTGTATAATACATCTTTTAGTAATTTTTTTTCAGAACTTTCGTTTGGAAATTTAAAAATATTATTAATATTTTTTAAAACACCAACAATAAAAACTCTTTCTCTTTTTTGCGGAACATTATATTTAGAAGCATCTAATAATTTATAAGTTATATTATATAAATTATTAGAATTCATTATTTCAATTATTTCTTTAATTGTATTTCCTTTATTATGTATTAGTAAACCTTTTACATTTTCTATCATAAAAACTTTTGGTTTTACGAAATTTAAGATTTCAATAAATTTTAAAATTAAATCACCTCTCGGATCATTTAAACCTTTTCTTAATCCTGCTTGAGAAAAAGATTGACATGGAACTCCACCTGTAAGTAAGTCTACTTTATCTATATATTTTGTGTAATCTATTTTGTCCATAGAATTTAATATAACATTTACATTAGGATGGTTTTTTTGAAGTGTTTTACAACAATCTCTATTATTATCATTTAATAATAATGGAACGAAACCTGCTTTTATCAAACCACTACTTAAACCGCCACCACCTGCACAAACCTCTATAAATGTAGGTGAATTATTTTTACTTTTGGAATTTATAAGTTCAATTAATTGTGTTTTATTTTTAGAACTACAATTTTCGATTCCTAAATTTTTACATAAAGTTAATAATTCTTTTTTATTCATTTATATTATTTTAAATATACTTTAAATTATTTTATTTTTATTAAAATAACATAATTTTTTTAAAAACTTCATGTGGTATATTATAGAACTTTGATAGTTCTAAACAAACTAAATATTTTTTTAATTCTTTTAAACACATATATTTTTGTTCTTCATTACAACAATATATATTAAATAATAAACAGTCATTGCAAACATAACACGGATTAAAAGAATTTGGATTTATCACATGATTATAACCAGTATATTTATATAATTTATATGTATCTGTATTGATAAGTGGTTTTGAATATTCTTTATCATCAAAATAAAAATCTGCTTTATTCCATAAACATATTATACAATCTTCTACTGTTGTCATTTTATTCATTTATATATATTTTTATAATAAACTTGAACTTTTTTATACAAATTCAAAAACTTTTTTTATATTACAATATAGTAAAATGAGTTTTAAAGTTAATAATGCATTTTTAGAATCAGTTGTTGAAAAGGTTATGTATGATCTTTTCAATAATTTATATTCATTAACTGGACCAACAGGTGCTACTGCGAATACAGGTGTTTTATTAGCAGACGGTACTTTAATACATAGTATAACCCCAAACGTTGATAATTCTTATGATTTAGGTGCAACTGGATTTGGTTTTAGAAATATTTATACAAATACTATATATTTAAACGGAATTCCAATTATAGCACATGATGGTATAATTGAATTACCAGCAGGTACCTTAGTAGGTGGTGTAACATTAGGCACAATAAGAATAATAGGTAGTGTAGCAAATCCGTCATTACTTCCAGTATCTGCTACAATAGGAGATGCATATTTAATCGATAATAATTTATGGGTATATTCAGAATCTAGTACATGGGTTGATATTGGACCAATTACTGGTCCAGAAGGAATTGTAGGTGCAACTGGATTTACCGGACCAACTGGATACACAGGATACACAGGATATACAGGTAGTGTTGGCCCGACAGGTTATACTGGGATTGCAGGAGCACAAGGACCAAGAGGTCAAACTGGACCTTCGTATGAAAACACTGGTACAATAACATTAGTAGATTTCACAGAATATGGTACAGGTTTTAATTTTATCTCAAGTATACCTGATGTCGAATTATGGTTAGATGCAAATACATTATCAGGTAGTTATACAACAGGAGAACAAGTATCATCTTGGCCAAGTAATGTAAATAGTTATGTAGCAAATTCACCAAATTTAGGTTCAAGTCCTTTATTTATTGAGAACGCGTTAAATAATAAAGGTATTTTATCTTTTATAAAAGGACAGCAAATGTCTGTTAGTTCATATGATGTGAATCGAAGTGGTTTTTCAGTATTTTTATTATATTATCCTATCAATCAAAATGTATCGAGTCCGATGATACAAGCACAAAGTACATCAACTAGTGAAAATTTTTACACATTAGCAAGTTATTATCCAAGTTTACTAAATAATTATCAAGTATCTCAATATAATACAGATAATATATTTATTTCAAGATATAACCAAGGAATACAAGCAACTGTTGAAAATACTTGGCAATTATTAGAATTTGTATCAATTGATCCATCTAATTTGAACTTAATATCGACTTATATTAATGGTGATTTAGCGTACGCAGTAGATACAATGGGTTCACCATTATATTATACAGGTTCTTATTCATCTAATTTATATATAAATTCTTATAATGGTAATATAAATTTTGCAATTGCTTCAGGAATTGCTGAAATAGTAATTGTTAATAGATCAGTTTCTCAATTAGAAAGACAACAAATAGAAGCAGAAATATTATGGAAATGGGGTTTGCAAACATTAATGCCTATAAGTAATCCATATTTTAATGGTCCTTATCCTATTATTATTTCTAACATTCAATCAAGTTTAAATATAAATTTAGCTGCTTCAATGTTTATAAATGCATTACCTTTTCAAGATTACTATACGAATCCTATTAAACCTGTTGCATATAATACTACAACACATGAACTTGTATTTACTGATATTGTCGGTCCAACTGGTCATACTGGATACACAGGTTATACTGGTTATACAGGAGTAACAGGTGTTACTGGGTTCACAGGATACACTGGATACACTGGATACACAGGATACACTGGTGTAACTGGTTTCACTGGATACACTGGGTACACTGGATACACTGGGTACACTGGATATACTGGAATTACTGGGTACACTGGATACACTGGGTACACAGGATACACAGGTTATACAGGATACACTGGGTACACAGGTTATAGTGGATACACTGGATACACAGGTTATAGTGGATATACAGGATACACTGGATACACCGGTTATAGTGGATATACAGGATATACTGGATACACCGGTTATACCGGATACACAGGTTATACAGGTTATACTGGTCCAACAGGTTATACAGGATATACTGGTTTTTCAGGATACACTGGATACACTGGATTTACAGGATATACTGGTTTTACAGGTTATACAGGATACACAGGATACACAGGTTTTACAGGAAGTACAGGGCCGTCAGGAAGTACTGGATACACAGGGTATACAGGATATACGGGATATACTGGGCGCACAGGACCAACAGGTCGTACAGGATACACAGGATATACAGGACCTACAGGATATACAGGTTTTACAGGAAGAACAGGATACACTGGGTACACAGGTTTTACAGGATACACGGGACCAACAGGAGGAGCTACTGGATACACAGGTTTTACAGGATATACTGGACACACAGGATGCACAGGATATACAGGACCAGCAGGTGGAGGTACAGGTCCGACTGGACCAACAGGAACATTTGGTGGATTGATTTATAGTAATGTATTGCCTGCTACTGGAGGTATAATATCAATAGGTAGTGTTGCAGCGCAATACAAAGATTTATATGTTTCTAATATGTTGTCTATTAATGGTGCAAACATAACAACTGATTTTTCAAATAACTTGTTATTTCCAGACGGAACAACTATTGGAGGAATAAGCCCAGGAACAATTTTTATAAAAAATAGATTAAATACCACAGGACAATTACCTTCTAATGCATCTGTAGGTGATGCTTATGTTATAGGTCAAGATTTATGGGTTTGTACTTATCCACCAAGTACTTGGACAAATATAGGAAATTTTGCCGGAACATCAGGTACTACTGGTCCAACAGGTTTTGGTTCTACAGGTTCTACAGGAACAACTGGTGCAACTGGTCCTTACGGGCATACAGGACCAACTGGTTTTGGAACAACAGGTTATACCGGATACACAGGATACACGGGATACACAGGGTATACAGGATACACAGGATACACTGGTTTTACTGGGTATACTGGTTTTACGGGATACACTGGGTTTACAGGATATACTGGGTACACAGGTTATACAGGTTTTACAGGATATACTGGTTTTACAGGATACACTGGTTTTACTGGATATACAGGATTTACTGGGTACACTGGATATAGTGGATATACAGGATATACTGGATTTACGGGTTATACAGGTTTTACAGGATACACAGGATATACAGGGTATACCGGATTTACAGGTTATTCTGGATTTACAGGTTATAGTGGATATACAGGGTATACAGGATATACAGGTTTAACAGGTTATACTGGATTTACAGGTTATAGTGGATACACTGGTTATACAGGATATACTGGTTTTACAGGTTATACTGGTTTTACAGGTTATAGTGGATATACAGGATATACCGGATTTACAGGATATACTGGTTTTACTGGTTACACTGGTTATAGTGGATACACAGGATATACAGGTTTTACTGGATACACTGGTTTCACAGGTTATAGTGGATATACAGGATATACTGGATATACTGGTTTTACTGGATACACTGGTTTTACAGGGTACACTGGTTTTACAGGTTATAGTGGATATACAGGATATACAGGATTTACAGGGTATACTGGTTTTACTGGGTACAGTGGATATACTGGATACACTGGTTTTACTGGCTATAGTGGATACACTGGTTATAGTGGGTATACAGGTTATAGTGGGTATACAGGTTATAGTGGGTATACAGGATACACTGGATTTACAGGTTTTACTGGTTATAGCGGATATACTGGATATACAGGTTATAGCGGATATACAGGTTATAGTGGATATACAGGATATACTGGTTTTACAGGATATACTGGTTTTACGGGGTACTCTGGATACACAGGATATAGCGGATACACAGGATATACTGGTTTTACTGGGTATAGTGGATATACTGGTTATAGTGGATATACTGGATACACAGGTTATACTGGTTTTACTGGGTTTACTGGATATACTGGATACAGTGGGTATACTGGATATACTGGTTTCACTGGTTATACAGGATTTACAGGATATACTGGGTATACTGGGTATAGTGGATACACCGGATATACAGGGTATACAGGATACACTGGTTTCACAGGATATACAGGGTACACTGGTTTTACAGGATACACTGGTTATACAGGTTATAGCGGATACACAGGATATACTGGTTATTCTGGATATACAGGATTCACAGGGTATAGTGGATACACAGGATTTACAGGATATACAGGTTACACAGGTTTTACAGGTTATTCTGGATTTACAGGATACACAGGTTATACTGGGTTTACAGGATACAGTGGATATACAGGATATACAGGATACACTGGGTTTACAGGATATACAGGATATACTGGTTTCACTGGTTATAGCGGATATACAGGATATACAGGTTTTACTGGGTATAGTGGATATACAGGATATACCGGTTTCACAGGATATACAGGGTACACTGGGTTTACAGGATATACAGGTTTCACAGGATATACAGGTTTCACAGGTTATACAGGGTATACTGGATATACAGGATACACAGGGTATAGTGGGTATACTGGATACACAGGATATACAGGATACACAGGATATAGTGGATACACCGGATATACTGGATATACTGGTTATAGTGGATATACCGGGTATACAGGGTTTACAGGATATACAGGTTATAGCGGTTTTACAGGATATACTGGATATACGGGTTTTACAGGGTACACTGGGTACACAGGATTTACAGGATATACAGGATTTACAGGGTATACAGGATACACAGGATTTACAGGGTACACTGGGTATACTGGATATACAGGTTTTACAGGATATACCGGATACACAGGTTTTACGGGATATACAGGTTTTACAGGTTATACTGGGTACACGGGATATACAGGATTTACTGGATACTCTGGATTTACAGGATATACAGGTTATACTGGGTTTACAGGGTATACTGGATTTACAGGATATAGTGGCTATACAGGTTTTACAGGTTATACTGGATATACCGGTTTTACAGGTTATACTGGATTTACAGGTTATACCGGATACACAGGATTTACTGGTTTCACAGGATATACAGGGTACACTGGATTTACAGGGTATACTGGATACACAGGTTATAGTGGTTTTACTGGATACACTGGATTTACAGGATATACAGGATATACTGGGTACACTGGATACACTGGACTTACAGGTTATACAGGTTATACAGGATATACTGGATTCACTGGATACTCTGGATTTACTGGATACACTGGGTATACAGGTTTTACGGGATACACTGGATATACTGGTTTCACAGGTTACACAGGATACACAGGATACACGGGATACACTGGGTTTACTGGTTATTCTGGATTTACAGGTTATACCGGGTACACTGGATTTACAGGTTATACAGGGTACACTGGATTTACAGGTTATACAGGGTACACTGGTTTTACAGGTTATACAGGGTACACTGGATTTACCGGTTATACCGGTTTTACAGGATACACAGGATTTACAGGGTATACAGGTTATACTGGATATACAGGTTTTACAGGATATACCGGATACACAGGATTTACGGGATACACAGGTTATACAGGTTATACTGGATACACTGGGTTTACAGGATATACTGGATACACTGGATTTACAGGATACACAGGATACACAGGGTACACGGGATACACTGGATACACAGGTTATAGTGGTTATACGGGATACACTGGATATACTGGTTATAGTGGATATACAGGATACACAGGATATAGTGGATTTACAGGATATACTGGTTATTCTGGATTTACAGGGTATACAGGATACACTGGTTTTACTGGGTATACCGGTCACACTGGTTTCACAGGATACACAGGTTATACAGGATATACAGGATTTACAGGTTATACTGGATATACAGGATATACTGGGTATACCGGATATACAGGTTACTCTGGTTTCACAGGATATACAGGATACAGTGGATACACTGGATACACTGGGTACACTGGTTTTACAGGATATACAGGTTATAGCGGATACACAGGATATACAGGATATTCTGGTTTCACAGGTTATACAGGATACACAGGATACACAGGATACACTGGATATACAGGATATAGTGGATATACAGGATATAGTGGATATACAGGTTATACGGGATATACAGGTTATACGGGATACACTGGATACACAGGATATACAGGATATACTGGGTACACAGGATTAACAGGTTATACCGGATACACTGGTTACTCTGGATATACTGGATATACAGGATACACTGGGTACACTGGGTACACTGGGTACACTGGGTACACTGGTTTCACAGGATATACAGGATACACTGGATACACAGGTTATACAGGATATACAGGATATAGTGGATATACCGGATACACAGGTTATACCGGATATACAGGATACACAGGATACACTGGATATAGTGGATATACAGGATATACAGGATATACAGGTTTCACAGGATATACAGGATACACTGGTTTCACAGGATATACCGGATATACTGGGTATACCGGATACACAGGATACACTGGATTCACAGGTTATACTGGATACACAGGATACACGGGATATACAGGATATACAGGTTATTCTGGATATACAGGATATACAGGATATACCGGTTATAGTGGTTATACAGGATACACCGGATACACTGGATATACCGGATACTCTGGATATACAGGTTATACCGGATATACAGGATACACTGGGTACACAGGTTTTACAGGGTATACCGGTTATAGTGGATATACAGGTTATACTGGGTACACAGGATACACGGGATATACAGGATACACAGGATACACAGGGTATACTGGTTATACTGGAATATCTGGTGTAACAGGTTATACAGGATATAGTGGATACACCGGATACACTGGGTACACTGGATACACAGGATATACTGGTTTCACAGGTTTTACTGGGTATACAGGATACACAGGATATACAGGTTATACCGGGTACACTGGATACACAGGATACACAGGATATACCGGATACACTGGGTACACTGGATACACAGGTTTTACGGGGTATACAGGATATACTGGATATACAGGATACACAGGATACACCGGGTACACTGGATTTACTGGATACACAGGATACACCGGGTACACTGGAGTAACAGGTTATACAGGATACACCGGATACACAGGATATACCGGATACACGGGATATACAGGATACACAGGATACACAGGATACACGGGATATACAGGATACACAGGATACACTGGGTATACAGGGTACACCGGATATACAGGATACACAGGGTACACCGGATACACGGGATATACAGGATACACAGGATACACAGGATACACAGGATATACAGGTTATTCAGGGTACACCGGATACACAGGATATACCGGATATACAGGTTATACTGGTCTAACAGGATACACTGGAAGAACTGGAGTAACTGGATACACAGGATATACAGGATATACCGGATATACTGGATACACTGGATACACTGGATACACTGGTCTTACTGGATACACTGGATACACTGGGTATACTGGATATACAGGATATACAGGATACACAGGAACAACAGGAGTTACTGGTGGTACAGGGTACACTGGATATACCGGATACACCGGATATACAGGATACACTGGCTCTTCAGGAGTAACAGGATACACAGGATATACCGGGTACACTGGATACACTGGGTACACTGGGTATACTGGTTTTACAGGATACACTGGACCAGCAGGGCCTAGTGTTCAAGGTTCAACTGGTTTTATATCAGGATTGACAGGTGGAACATACTATTCAGATTATATATATTGGGATCCAATTAATTCTACATGGGTTCCTGAAAAAACAGGAATTGTGCATTTAGGAAGTCATGCCGGTGAAAATTCACAAAGTTTGTATAGTGTTGCATTAGGTTATTACAGTGGATATAATAATCAAAATACAAATGCAATATCAATAGGATATCAAGCAGGATATCAAAGTCAAGGAGAAAATGCAGTATCAATTGGGTTTAATTCAGGATTTTCTGGACAATCATCTGGTGCAATATCAATAGGAAATCAAGCAGGATATCAAAATCAAGGAATTAATTCAATATCTATCGGAAATCAAGCAGGATTTACAGGACAATTAGATGGTTCAATATCAATTGGATACCAATCAGGACAAACAAATCAAGGTACAGGATCAATTGCATTAGGATATCAAAGCGGTCAGTATTTACAATCACAATATTCAACTTCTATAGGATATCAATCAGGTCAAACAAATCAATCAATGTATTCTATAGCAATAGGATATAATTCAGGACAGTTATATCAAGGTATAAATGCTTTGTCGATAGGATATCAAGCTGGACAAACATATCAATCTACTGGGTCTATAGCAATAGGTTATCAATCAGGTTCGAATACTCAAAGTCAATATGGTATATCAATAGGATATCAATCTGGTCAAAATAATCAATTTGAATCAGCAATAGCAATAGGATATCAATCTGGACAATATTCACAAAATTTATATGGAATTGCAATAGGTTACCAATCAGGACAATATTCACAAAGTGTACATTCAGTTGCTATAGGATATCAATCAGGACAAACAAATCAAGCAACTGGTTCAATATCAGTAGGTTATCAAACAGGTGAATATTTACAAGGAACAAATTCAATTGCGATAGGTTATCAAAGTGGACAAACATTACAGTCAAGAGATTCAATAGCTATAGGATATCAAGCAGGAAACGCTACACAATCATCACAATCTATTGCAATTGGATATCAATCTGGATTATCTAGTCAAAGAGTTGGTGCTATTGCAATAGGTTATCAATCAGGAATACACACACAAGGTACATATTCAATATCTATTGGTTATCAATCTGGTAGTGCTTTACAAAATTCAAATTCAGTAGCAATTGGTTATCAAAGTGGATATACTGGACAAAAACAAAATTCAGTCTCAATAGGTTATCAATCAGGATATGCATCTCAAGGAAATTCTTCTATTGCAATAGGTTATCAATCAGGATTTACTGGACAAGGACCACAAACAATAGCAATAGGATATCAAACAGGATATACAAATCAATCAACAGGTGCAATATCAATAGGTTATCAATCAGGACAAGTATCACAAGGTACTTATTCAATATCGATTGGATATCAATCAGGTAATACATATCAAAATCAACAATCAATATCAATTGGATATCAAAGTGGATTTTATTCACAAGGATTTTCAAGTATTGCTGTAGGTTATCAATCTGCTTTTTATAATCAATCAACTGGATCAATATCTATAGGATATCAAAGTGGATATACTGGACAATCACAATATTCAACATCCATAGGATATCAATCAGCATATCAAAGACAAGGTACATATTCAATAGCTTTAGGATATCAAAGTGGATATACAGGACAAGGAACAGGTGCAATTGCAATTGGTTATCAAGCAGGAATGACAAATCAAATATCAAACTCGATATTAATAAATGCAGGAGGAGTAAGTATGACAGGTTATTCACAAGGATTATTTATAAATCCAATAAGATTTGATAATACAAGTCAAATAAATACAGTATCTTATAATATTTCTACAAAAGAATTGACCTATTCTAATCCAGTTAATACTGTTATTAATCAGTCAACATACAATGAAACTAAAAAAATAAGTAGTTCAGTATATCAAAAACCTGTGACAATTAGAAAAGGTAATATAATAGCAAAAATAAATAATAATATTTCTAATGGTCAAATTTATTATTTTGGACCTTCTATAAACCCTATGTGGATAGTTGTCGGTGAAGGTACAACAAATACAATTTCTTATTCAAATAATAATATAGATTGGTATGGTCTTGGTACAACAATATTTTCTACAAAAGGTAATGGTATAGAATGGAATGGTTTAAATTGGGTTGCTGTTGGTTCAGGGACGAATACTATTAGTTATAGTTACAATGGTATAAATTGGACAGGTGTTGGAACAACAATATTTTCTACAAGTGGAAATGATATTATATATTCAGAGAAATTTAGTAAATGGTATTCAGTTGGTGAAGGTACAAATACTATTGCTTTTAGTAATAATGGTATAAATTGGTCAGGAACAGGAACAACAATATTTACTACAAGAGGTAATCGATTATTTTCAAATAGTCAATATATTATCAGCACTGGACAAGGAACAAATACAATATCTTATTCTTCGAATGGTAATACATGGATAGGATTAGGTGCAACTATATTTACTACAAGTGGTTTCGGAATACATTGGAATGGTAGTTTATGGGTTGCAACGGGTCAAGGAACTAATACTGTAGCTTACAGTTCATCAGGGATTGTTTGGACAGGATTAGGTACAACTATATTTTCTTCAATAGGATATGGTGTATCATGGAATGGAATTTATTGGTTAGTAAATGGTAATGATTCAACAAATACAATGTCTTATAGTTCAGACGGTCTTTCATGGACCGGTTTAGGAACATCCATATTTGCATCAAGTTCATTTAAATCAACTTGGAATGGTTCATTATGGGTTTCTGTTGGTCTTGATAATATCGCATATTCTACAGATACAATTAGTTGGACTGGATTAGGTACTACTATATTTTCCACTGGTGCTTATTCAGTTGCATGGAATGGTGTTCGAAGAAATACTATAACATTCCCTTCTAATATGTCAATATCAGTTGGAAGTGGTACAAATACAATTGCATATTCATTGACAAACGGAGTAACATGGACTGGACTAGGTACAACAATATTTTCTACAAGTGGTAATAACATTTTTTGGAATGGAAATATATGGATTGCTACAGGTCAAGGTACAAATACGATTGCTTATTCATATGATGGAATATTATGGTATGGTTGTGTTACAAATATATTCTCAACAGCAGGATATGGTATAACTTGGAATGGAACGTATTTTGTGTCAGTAGGTCAAGGAACTAATACAATTGGATATTCATACAATGGAATATCTTGGATTGGTTTAGGAACTACTATATTTTCAACTACAGGGTTTGGTGTTTCATGGAATGGTGCTCAATATGTTGCTGTTGGTTCAGGGACAAATACTATAGCTTACAGTTATAATGGTACTGTCTGGACTGGGTTAGGTACAACCATTTTCTCAACAAACGGTAGAAGTATTACTTGGGATAATAAAAAATGGATTGCAGTAGGTTCTGGAACAAATACTGTTATTTATAGTTCAAGTGGAACAAGTTGGACAGGTTTCGGTACAACATTATTTTCTACTTCAGGAAATGGTATTGGTTGGAATGGAACATATATTGTTGCTTTTGGTTCAGGGACAAATTCAATTATATATTCTACAGATGGATTATCATGGACTGGTTTAGGTGTTACAATAATAACAACTGGGAACGGAGTATCTTGGAATGGTTCATATTGGGTAGGTGTTGGTTCAGGAACAAATTCTATTGTATATTCATCAAATTCAATAAACTGGACAGGTGTAACAACAAATACAATATTCTCAACACAAGGTAATTCAATCTCTGGAAATAATTTAAAACTTGGAAGAATATCTTTACAACATCCATTTGTCGCAGTTGGTTCTGGATCAATAAATACTATAGCTTATAGTACTAACGGAATAAGTTGGGTGGGTTTAGGTAATTCTATATTTACTACACAGGGTAATCATTGTGTATGGAACGGTACAAAAATGGTTGCAGTTGGAAGTGGAACAAACACAATCGCATATTCATTCTGTTGTGTAAACTGGACAGGTATTGGGAATGTTATATTTACTTCATCTGGAAATGGTATTGCTTGGAACAATACACGTTTTGTAGCAGTTGGTTCAGGTACAAATACAATTGCTTATTCATCCGATGGAATATCTTGGTTCGGAGTAGGAACAACTATTTTCACAACTTCTGGTAATGCTGTCGTATGGAATGGTACTTTTTGGATTACTGTTGGTTCAGGAACAAATACAATTGCTTATTCAGGATTAAATGAAAGTTCTTGGACTGGTTTAGGTTCTACATTATTTTCAACAAGTGGAAATGGTATAGGATTTAATGGAGTTCAACATGTAGCAGTTGGTCAAGGTACAAATACTATTTTATATTCTTCTAATGGAACACAGTGGACTGGGTTAGGAACAACATTATTTTCAACAGCTGGGTATGATGTTACATGGAATGGTTTATTATGGGTTGCAGTAGGAACAGGTACAAATGTTATTATTTATTCTTCAAATGGTGTAAGTTGGACACCTGCAACTACAACAACTATAACAACAGGATATGGTATTTCTTGTAATGAAAATCTATGGGTTGTTGCAGGAGCAGGAACAAATCAAATAGAATATTCTTATGATGCAATTACTTGGTTTGCAGGTAGTAATACAATATTTTCAACAGCAGGATATGGTGTTGGAAATAATATAGTTGGACCATTTATTCAAGACAGTCAGTTTATATTAGATATTAATGGTATTGAACAAAGTAATCAATTAGATATTACTTCTAAAGTATATTCACAAGGATATAATAATTTATCTGTTAATATCAAAAGTGATATAATTATGTAAATAAATTTAAAAAATATATTTAAAATAAAATATATTTTTATATATAAATGAATATTTTAATATATGGTTCAAAAGGATGGATTGGTCAACAATTTATAGATTTATTAAAAAATAATAATATAAATTTTATAAAAGGAAAAGAAAGAGAAAATAATTATGAAGATGAAATCAATACTTACAATCCATCTCATGTTATATCTTTAATTGGACGAACTCATGGTAAAATAGATGATAAAGTATATAGTACAATAGATTATTTAGAACAAGATGGTAAATTACGTGAAAATATTAAAGATAATTTATATAGTCCTTTAAAACTTGCAATTATATGTCAAAGAAAAAATATACATTTTACATATTTAGGTACTGGATGTATATTTGAATATGATAATGTAAATGATTTCATTGGTTATGATGAAAACGAGAATCCAAATTTTTTTGGTTCTTCTTATTCTATAGTAAAAGGATTCACTGATATGTTAATGAAACAATTTAATGTCCTAAATTTACGTATTAGAATGCCTATAAATTCTCAAAATAATCCTAGAAATTTTATAACGAAAATTTCGACTTATGACAAAATATGTTCTATACCGAATTCAATGACTGTTTTACCTGAATTATTACCGTATGTTATAAAAATGATGGAGCAACACACTATAGGAACAGTAAATTTGACAAATCCAGGTGTTATTTCACATAATGAAATACTAGAAATGTATAAAGATATTGTAGACCCTACATTTACATGGAAGAATTTCACAATTGAAGAGCAAAATAGTATTTTATCTTCTAAACGTTCAAATAATAAACTAAATACAAATAAATTAGAAACAATGTTCCCCGATATTAAAAATATAAAAGACGCAGTTAAATCTTGTCTATATAAATATCCTAAACCATTTATAAGTATACTTGTAACTGGTGGTTGTGGATTTATAGGTTCGCATTTTATTAATTATATTTTTGATAAATACAGTGATATAAATATTATTAATTTTGATGCAATGTATTATTGTGCATCCGAAAACAATGTAAAAGATAATATCATAAATTCTAATAGATACACGTTAATTAAAGGTAATTTAAATAACACTGAATTGATTTCGTCGGTTATAGAAAAATATAAAATAGATTACGTTGTTCATTTCGCTGCGCAGAGTCATGTTCAAAACTCATTTTATGAATCATTATCATACACATATGATAATGTTATGGGTACTCATTCATTACTCGAATCGTGTCGCATATATGGAAAAATTAAGAAAATTATTCATGTTTCTACAGATGAAGTGTATGGTGAATCTAAATTTATTGATAATAAAAAAACAGAATTATCATTACTTTGCCCTACGAACCCATATGCTGGAACGAAAGCAGCTGCTGAATTAATAGCACAAACATACATACATTCTTTTAAGTTACCAATTCTTATAACAAGAGGTAATAATGTTTACGGAACAAATCAATATCCTGAAAAATTAATACCAAAGTTTATAAATTTACTTAAAAATAATAAAAAAGTAACAATACAAGGTGATGGATTATGTAAAAGATCATTTTTACATATATCAGACACAGTTAAAGCTTTCGATATTTTGTTAAACAAAGGTATAATTGGAGAAATATATAATATAGGATGTGATGAAGACATGGAGTATTCGATTCTTGATATTGCACATATTCTCATAGAGAAAATAAAATTAACAAAGAATTATGAAGAATGGATTGAATATATAGAAGATAGACCTTTTAATGACAGTAGATATTATATAAATAATGACAAACTTAAAAACTTAGGTTGGACAATTGATAAAAATTTTATTGACGGTATTAATGAATTAATTTAAATAAAATTATAATTAATAATAGAATTATGAATAATGATATATTATTATAAAAAAATCTACATATATTTACACTCAATCCCATAATATATTCTAATATATTTTTTGGGTTTGATGACATTCTCATAAAATTTCTACTTAAATGTGTCCATTTAACATTTATAAATTTTACATAATTTTCAGATATAGTATTTTCTCCATAATCATTTGGAACAATTATATAATGTAATTTTAGTAAAATTCTATTTTTATCTTTAGGAATTTCACCTTCAACACAATGATAATCTTTATTATAGTCTAATCCATGAAAATCACATGTGTCCATTTTAACTTTAATATCAGCATTAGGAAATATTGTTGTTACATCTTTATTTTCATTACAAGCTAAAATTACTCTGTAAAATATTACATTAAAATTAGGTAGAATACTAAAAGGTGCATCATAATGACAGTCTACTAGTGATCTATCTGAACCGTTTGCATCTTTTGGCGAAACAGCATAATATATCTCATCGCAGTCAATAACATTTTTAATTTTATGATTTGTAAATTTTTCTTTTATAACATCATATATATCATTACTATATCTTACTTTATTTAATATATTATAAATATCATTATTTTTTATATCTTCAACCCATATATGTTTTGAAATTAAATTATTATCATTAATCATATAATTCGTAATGTTACTTAAATCTTCAGAATTTTTATATTTACCAGTTGTTATCATTTATAATATAAAATATTATAAAAACTTTATCTATCAACAATAAAAATATAAATAAAAATATTTTTATTTATAAATAAATGTTATTATATATAATTATTGTTGTACTTATAATAATTTTAATTATTTTATATTATTATTATTCAAAATTAACTTATAAATGTTCTTCAATTTCATGTTTTTCTTTTTTAAATATTACTGAAAGAAAGAAAATTTTAAATTTAATATTGTATTCTGAAACAAATCATCTATATATACAAATGTACAAAATCTTATCTAATTATTTAAAAACATTGAATATACATCATTACTTTTATTGTTATAATGAAAATTTAGTCAATGATTATAAAATCGTAGATGATATAATATACATTAAAGGAAATGAATCATTAGTTCCAGGTTGTCTTGATAAAACATTAAAAGTATTCAGTATTTGTAAAGATATGGATTTTGATTATGTCGTTAGAAGTAATATATCTGAAGTCATTAATTTCGATCTACTACAAAAATACTTACAATCACATTGTTTTAAATATGGAGGTGCAACATTATTACAACTTCAATGGTTAGATCCACCATCCGGTATTATTGATTTTAAATATTGGAATACATACTTTATTAGAGGTAATGCTATTATTTTTGATAGGGAAATATTTGACCTCGTTGAATCAAATAAAGATGAAATATTAGGATACAATATTGTAGATGATGTAGCTTTCGGTGTATTTTTAAAAGATAAAATTAGTACTATACATTATACGAATGAAAGATTAAATGTTAATAATATTTATCCTGACACGATATTTTATAGAAATAGAAGTTATAATCGAAATACAGATGTGATAAATATGAAAACTATTACAAGAAAAATGATTTTAAAAAATGACAATAATATACTTTTCAAACACAATGATTCCTACCATCCTAATAAACAAGATATGTTTGTATAATTCCCATCCAGTTGCCGATTTACTGAGGCCATTTTTTCAACACATTGAAGTTGACAGTGTTATTACAATATTCTTAAGAAATGGTAAATTTTCTTGGACGAATATGTATAACATTCACACGTACAATAAATATGGAATGAAGTATAGGAACGTAATGTATCAATTACTTGTACTTTATCGTTTCAAAACAAAATGGAAAAAACAGTTTTAAAATATCATAGTATACAATTAAATGAATATAGTATTAATAACATCCGTGATAAATATATCCAATAATCCATTATCTTATTCAAAAACCAGAAGTTTTTGCGACTCTTCCAATAGATTTGAAGATACACTTAAAACTATAAATTCAGCTCGTAAATATATAAAAAATTCACTGGTTCTATTAATTGAGTGTTCAGACTTATCTAAACATAATGAAAAAATTTTAAATGAAAGTGTAGATATATTCATAAATGTATATAAAGAACCTGGTGTAGTAGAAAAAGTAAATTCGAATTCTAAATCACTGGGTGAAGCGACATTAACAGTTAAGGCAATAGAATACCTTTTAGATAATAATATAAGATTTAATAATTTGTTTAAGATTAGTGGAAGATATTGGCTAAATGATAATTTTGATTATTCAAAGTTTGATAATAATAACATTGTTGTGAGATATATAAACCCACACAATCCAATAGTATCAACTGTGTTGTATAAAATACCTAGTGATATAATAAAAGAACTATTTTACTTCTTAATAAACTCGGAAGATGAATTAATTAATTGTATAGGGTATGAAATGATATTTACATCTTTTATTAAAACTTACAATGATTGTAAAATAATAAAAGATAAAATAGGTGTAAATGGATATATATCAATAGATGGTTGTTATATTGATATATAAATCTAAAAATTTAATATTATTTTAAATAAATGAATGCTAATCGCGAAATTATAAGCAAACTAAAATTTATTGGGAAAATTCAAATCGGTGAAAAAATAGATTTAAAAAATATGCATTTACAATCGGATGGTTTATACACCCAAATAACAAGAACTATAAACCAAGAAAATAGAACTAAAACTTTAGTATTTATACAAGATACAATAAGTAAAGCTTTTGAGATAATTAAATGTTATGAAAACTCTATAAAAAGCGCGGATAAAATAATGTGCACAAATATAGTTTCTGACCTTAGATTTTCGAGAAATGGACTTAATAATCTCAAAGAAACATATGCTTATGATATAAAGTTTTGTTGTGATATTGATGTATTGATCGAAATGATTAATGCAAAATTATGTGAAATTGAAATTATCAATCCACCACCATTTCCTTTAGACAGTAATGTATCTTCTTAGGAGGATATGAATATTCTCTATTTTTTTCTTGATCTACTTTTTTTCAATTTTTTTTTATAACTTCGCATTATTCTCGATACTTTATCTAAAAATTTAAACAAAGTATTATAAGAATCTTCAAATGTTTTTTTCCATCCATATTTATTAACCATTTTATTATATGCTAGTTTCAAACTTGTTTTTGTGTAATCATTTGTGATTCCTAAATTTTTTTCAGCTCTAGATAATTTCATTTATATATAAAATTATTTTTTTTTAAAAAATAATTTTTTAATCACACATGAATTTTCTTTTTTTTCTTTTTTTTCTTTGTTTTATTTAGAGGATTTATTACAAAATTAAGTTCAGATACACAAGGACAATTAGATTCATTAATAGGAATAGGTTTGGATTCATTAATAGTATCTTCAACACTAGGAATAGGTTTGGATTCATTAATAGTATCTTCAACACTAACGTCACAAGGACAATTAGAATCAACAATAGGAATACTAACATCGTAATTATTTTCATTCTTGTTCATAATTATAACATAATCATTTTCATCGTTTCCGACGGCTATATTTGTCTTATGATTAGAACTATAAATAATACCCATTTATTTAAAAGAATTATATTTAAAATATTTAATTTTAAAATTATTTTATAAAAATATTTTCAAATAATTTTATAAAATATTTGAAAAAGTTTTAAAGTTTTAAAACTTTTTTTAAAAAATGTTATATACCAAAAAATATAAAACACACACACAATAATTGTGTAGATTTTTTATAAAGTTGCATTTCTGGCTAAATAAAAATTAATATTTTAACCTGATATTCACTTTAAAAAAATTTAAAAATGTCATTTTTTGCCAACATTTTAACCAAATGTTTCAAATTTTAACCAAATGTTTCAAATATATTTAAAGATTGAGAATATTAATATCAGAATTAGTTTAAAAGAAAAAATATTCAAATTAAATGGAAGACGACTATAATGGATATTTATTAGGGAATAATATTAGTAATTATGACGAAATCCCGACGTGTATGTCTGAAAATTTTTTAAAAAATTTCATAAGAGGTTTCTTTGATACTCACGGAATAATAGATAAAAAAACAATTATTAATAATAGTTTAAACTGTTGTATAATTACGCCCTTGAAATCAAGAATAGTAAGAAAGATTAAAGAATTTTGTAATAATATTAAACCTTCTCTATACGATGAAAGTATCGGTGAGTTATGTTATTCGGATAAAAATGCACTAGATTTCATTCATTTCATTTATCATAATTCAGATGCAAGATATAGATTAGAAAATAATTATAAAATTTATTTAGATTGGATTGGAGATGGTAAAAATATACCAATATGTAAGTTTTTCTCAAATGATGTGAATGCTGTTAAACCAAAAAAGTGTGATATTGGTTATGATTTAACTATTATAAAAAAAGTTAAAGATAATGGTTTAGTATGTCTATATGATACAGGTGTGATAATTAAACCTGATATAGGATATAATATTAGATTAATTCCAAGTAATAATTTAATAGAAAAAGGTTATATCATATATAATTGTATACATAATCACAATGATAATAAAAGTATTAAAATATATATGGTGAAAATTAACAATAATATTCCTGAAATAGAATTACCTTGTATAGTATGTTCTATAATTCTAGAAAAAAATATATATTTTGAATTTGAATAAAATTTATTTAAATGCAAACATTTATAAATTAAAATGGAATATATTGATAAATTAATATCTAATAATCATTTACAAGAATCATTGATTGAGTGCGATAAACATAATTTTGTAAATCTTCGTGAAATACTTGAAAAAATATCGTCGACGTCGTCGTTCACACGAGTTTTATTATGTTGTAATTGGTGTTCTAATGAAGAAATATGTAATTTATGGAATAAAATGAGTAAAGGTAATAACTTTACATGGAATAATATAAAGATTGTAGCTTCTGAACCTTGTGATTTTTATTGTGTTATAAATAAACCCCCAGATAATGTAAAATACAATCCTGCAAAAACTATAATATTAAGAATGGAACCATATATGGATAAGAAATCATATTTATGGGGTGAAGAATGGTCAGTACCTTCTAAAGATATTTTTAAATATATAAGTTTTCATGATAAGAACTTAAATACATTTGAATGGCATTTGTCCAAAAATTATAATCAATTAACAACCGACGAGATTATAAAGGATGGTCAAAATATTTTGTCTACTGTATTATCAGATAAATATGCAGATCCTGGACATATTAAAAGAATAGACTTTGTTAAATTTTTAGAATCTAAAAGTATGGAAGTTCATGTTTATGGAGGTAATAAATTCTCATGGGTAAATTATAAAGGTTCATTACCTCCACATCAAAAAGATGTTGCTATGTTTCCTTACAAATATACTTTCAATGTAGAGAATCATTCGATTAAAAACTATTGCACTGAGAAATTAATAGATGGTATATTATCTGAAACACTTGTTTTCTATTCTGGGTGTTATAATATTAAGGAATATATTGACGAAAGAGCATATGTATATCTTGATTTAATAGATTTTGAAAAAGATTATGAGACTATCAAAAAAGCTATAAGTGAAGATTGGTGGTCTCAACGATTACCATATATAAAAGAAGCTAAAACTAAAATATTAAATGAATATCAATTTTTTCCAAAATTAGAAAAAATTATTAATAATATATTTGTTTAAAATAAAAAGAATGCCTCGTCGTAAAAAGTCTAAAAAAAAGTCTAAAAGAAAGTCTAAAAAAAAGTCTGAGACTAAGAAATGTACTTATTGTGGTAATAATTTATTGTCTCCTTTATTAGAAGCAAATGGTGGTAAATGTGTAATTGGAACTAACTATCAATGTTTAAAAAAAGGTATTGGTTATGGTTTATACTCTCCTATAGACTTTGAATTTATTAACTATGAACCTATCGATCCTCCTGAAAATATATATTGTGGTGATAAGACACCTCTGCCTGATAAGTATGAAAGGTTCGGTAGACGTTCAAGTTGTTTGAGGAAAGGTGTCGGTATAGGTAAAAAAATAAAAATAGAAAAGGAAGGTTTCATTGGCGCACGTCAAGTTAATTAAAAGACACATCAAATTATGTATATACATTATATACATAATTTCATTTACATTAGATTAGTTAGTTATTCAACTTGTGAAAACTTTAATGAAGTATTTTTTATTTGTGCTATTAAATTTTTCATTGATATTTTTTATCAAGTAGTTTGTATAACCCATGATTCTTATAGACTCATCTTCGAATATATCGATGTCTCTAGTAGTCAAATACACATTTAGATTTTCAATCATCACTTGACAAAATAAATCATAGACTTGATATATATGATGATTTTTTTGATTCTTTTTTATTCTCATTTTTAAAGTTTTTTTCCATGTTTGTTCTGTAATTTCATCCATTAGATATTTCACTCTAAGTTCGGTATGATCTATGTTTCCTAGATTACCTGGTAGTAGAGTCATTTCGTAGTTTTTTATATGTGTCAATAGTCTATACCACTCAGTGATTTTTCTCTGATCACTTGCTGATTGATTCAATATCAATCTGTAATACTGTGGCATTACCGCACATCTATTTTCTCCCTGTAGATCTAACGGATTCCGTTCTATATTCAGATTATTCTCTCTCATATATCTGAAATATTCCGGATTGTGAACGTATCCATTATCAATCTTCCCTGTATTCCACGAAAACGCAGTCTTACATGTAAGGCACCACATCTGGTCGCACCCAGATACTTTATATATCGGAGTCATACATTTAGGACAGGATTTTGTATCTAATTTCAGTAATGAAACGGTTGCCTTCGTATCTTCATCACAAACATGGGATTCATCATTCCTCTCGTTTTTCTTGATATGACAGTCCGGGCAAAAGTAATTAGAACAAGTCCCGCATTTATAAGAAGAACATAAAAATCCTTTGCAATCTTCATCAGGACATTTCATTATAAACTTGGGTTTTTCTTCCGTTTCTACATCTTTACGATTTTCTAAATTACATAATAAAACGTAAGATTCTCTGATTAAATCTTGTGTTTCTTTTTTTTGAGTTCTCAGATTTTTTATTTCTGTTTTTAATTTATCTCTCTCAACTTTATCTTTTTTTTGCAGTAATTTATATTTTGCAGTTAGATTTACTATTTGTGTCTGTAAATCTTTTTTGTTTTGCTGCAACTCTTTACTGTATTTTTTTGTGTCGTTTATTTTTATTAAATTATTGACGATTACCTGTGTTCCAGGCAACAGACTTTTTTCTCTACTAAACACTATATCATTCCGATGATTGGAGTAAGTGTTGCAGAATTTTTTTGTCAAGTTGTCAATGACAAAGTCAGTTGTTATATTCTTCTTACAGAACATGCAAGAAGGTTCAAAACCAGATGTAATTAAAAAATTACCAAAACAGTCTGAACAACACTCCTTCTCACAGTAAGAACAATTAACACGTCTTCGGAAAGACTTGTTGAACTTTTCAGCACAAATTGAACACTCAGTGGTCATTTGATAGTAGTCTGCATTTTTCAAGAAAGATGAAAAAATAAATCAATTTTTAATATAGTGTTATATTTACAATTATGTTTACAATTAATTTTCGACTTCTACTTCTTCAACTTTTATAATAAAATGTTTGTTTGTACTATTGTATTTTTTATTTATATTTCTTAACATTGTATTACAATACTCTAAAATTTTATTCGAATTATCAACAAATGTATCTATATTTTTATCATCAAAAAGAAGATGAAAATGTTCTGTCATTACTTGACAAAATAAATCATACACTTGATATATCTCATGGTTTTTTTCATTCTTTTTTATAACTGCTTTTAACTCCTTTTTCCATTTATCTTCAGATATTCTATCCATTAAATAATCAATTCTAAAATTACCATAGTCTATGTTCCTTACATCTCTCGGTAATTGTATCATTTCATGATGTTTGATATGCGACAATATTCTATACCATACATCTACTCTATTAATATTATTATATGATACATTACTTATTACTGCATAATAATTTGGTATTTGATTACAATTACCGACATTATCTCCCGGATTTCTTTCAATATTCATCCCATTATCTCTCATGTATCTGAAATATTCTGGATTGTGTATATATCCATTATCTATCTTCCCTGTATTCCATGAAAACGCCGTCTTGCATGTTAGACACCACATCTGGTCGCACCCAGATACTTTATATATCGGAGTCATACACTTAGGACATGGTTTCGTATCTAATTTTAATAATGAAACTGTCGCTTTTGTATCTTCTTCACAAACATGGGAATCATCATTTCGCTCGTTTTTCTTGACATGACAGTCTGAACAGAAATAACTATTACATGTCTCACATTTATAAGCTGAAGATAAATAACCTTTACAATCTCCATCTGGACATTTCATTATAAACTTAGGTTTTTCTTCTTCATTGTTGAAGTCTTCATCTTCATTATTATGTATTCTATTTATTGAATTATTGCATTCATTGATAAGAAACCTAAGTTCTCTTATATCTATTTTTATTTTTATTTTTTCTTTTTTATCAAGTAATTTTTTCAATTCTATTTTATCTTCTTCATAAGTTATAATATAATATCTTAATGAAACTAACTCGTTTTTTTTCTCACGTTTTTGATTAATTAAAGAACGCCTATATTCCTCTATTTTTTGTAATTTTAATATTCTGTTTACAATTACCTGTGTTTCTGGTAATAAACTTTTTTCTCTGCTAAAAATTATTTCATAACGATGATTAGAATAATTATTAACTTTTTTTTTCGATAAATTTTCAATGACAAAATCAAATGTTAAATTTTTGTTGCAAAACATACAAGATGGTTCAAAGTTTGATGATGACATTATGAAATTTCCAAAACAATCGGCACAACATATCTTAACACAGTAAACACAAGACACTTTTTTTCTAAAAGTCTTGTTAAATTTTTCAGTGCATATACAACATTCAGTCATCTTGGATTTTAATTTATTTCTAAAAGATAATTTAATAAATCAATTTTTTTCAAAAATTAAATATAACACTTTTTATAGTGTTATATTTACAATTTTATTTACATGTTGTGGTTGTGGTTAATTAAAAGCACTGGCTAAGAGGTTCCTCAACAACTTTCTTTTTATTCTTTTTTTTCTTTACTGGCTCTTCAACTTCCTCAACAACTTTCTTTTTATTCTTTTTTGTCTTTACTGGCTCTTCTTCTACCTCAACAACTTTCTTTTTATTCTGTTTTTTCTTTACTGGCTCTTCTTCTTCCTCAACAACTTTCTTTTTATTCTGTTTTTTCTTTACTTCCTTTTCAGGTTCAGGTACATCTTCTTCTTCATCCATTAGATTAAATGCATCGATATTTATTGTTTCATAAATTTCTTCTTCATCTTCTTTCAATTTTTTTTCGTAATAAGCAATCTTATCACTGTTTGATGCTTTCAATTCAGACCATCTTCTTCCCAACTCTGAAATAATCTCCTTTGAGTTGTATTCAGGAAATTCTGCCTTAATTGTAGCTCGTTCTTCTTTACAAAACAAAATATACGATGACATTTTTTTCTTCTTTTTTGGTTCGGTATTACCTTCTCCATCTGACTTCTCATTTTCTGAATCTGATTTCTCTTTGGTATATCTCTCCTTGTCTTTTAGTGCTTTTTCTTGTAGTTCAGTCATTCTATCATCATCATCATTTTCCTTCAATTCACCCCAATTCTTTGCGAGAATCTTAGTAATTTCTTTGGAAGAAAGTTCAGGATTTTTCTTGGAAATTTCAGCTCTTTCTTCTACACAAAAGAAAATGTAAGCTGATTTGTTCTTGGAAAGCCCTGAAGATTTTTTGTTTTCTTTTTTTTCCTTCTTTTTGATGATTTTGTTGAGACCTTTGGATTCTTCTTTCCACTTAAGAAGAATTTCTTCATCTCCGTGATTCTCAAGAAAGGCAGTGAAAAACTCGTTGATAGCTTTAAAAGACATTTTAAGCTCTTGTTTAGATTATCTAAATTTTAATTTAAAAGTCGAAATTAAAATTCAATTTTTTTCAGAATACAAATATTTGTATTTTATGTTTGTCATAATCTTTCCGTATTTATTATCTCCATCACCTATTTTTCCAACACCCCAGTATTCATCATTTTCAATCGTTGCTATTATAGGTCTTAAGTACGTATTTAGCAAATTTATCCTTATTATCTCATGTTGTTCGATCTTTAGACAAATCAAATATTCCATTATAGCATCTTTAACATTATTTTTACCTATTTTTATTTTTGTAAATACTGCATGTTTATCGTTCTCTTTGTAGAGTTCATACAGTTCGTTAAATGCCTCCATTATATTCTCAAACATTTTATATTCCGGAACTTCTACAGTATACGATAAATAATTACAGTGTTTTTGTTGCGCCAACGGCTTGTATATTTTATTAAAATTAAACGCCTGAAACATCTTGTAGACAAATTTTTTTTGATAGTATGTTTGCGGGGATCCTATTTTCCTCCACTTATCACGCATAACGCTTCTATTACTATGACATTTTGTCGTATATATTAATGAGTCGTATGGACTCATATTAAAAATATAACAGAGAATTGACGCAACAATTATACCAGACCTTCCATGACCACCACGACAATGAACGTAAAGCAGTTCTTTGTCTTTTAGTTTTTTTATTATCGAACAAATTTCGATTATAAAAATACTATATGATTTAAGATCAGTAGGTATATTTCTGTCTAATATTGGATAATTTAGATATTTATACGTTGTTTTGTAGGGCTTTATTTTGTTTTCATTACTGTATGTAAGGTCGATAAAATGCCTTACACCTTCTAGTTCTAGTTCATAAACAGCTTCTTGTGTTGGGTAACTACCAAACATTGCTTTGTTTTTTATAAAATAAGAACAGTTATTCATTCTTTATTTAATCATTTCAAGTTTATAAATCAAAATTTCAAAGTGTTCAATTTCATCTACTACCTTTATGAAGGGTGTCACAATATCTTAAGGTGTTAGAAATATTTAATACATTAAAAATATCTAATACATATTTAAAGACGTAGATTATATAATAAAAATGGAACTAATAAATTCAATTGATGAGACTTTCAAGTTTGAAAACAAAGAAATTAGGGTTTTAGGTAATTATCATGAACCTTTATTTGTAGCAAAAGATATTTGCAATATTCTTGGATTATCAAACGTAACTGAAGCAATTAGAAATATTCCTGAAAAATGGAAGTGTTCAGAAATTCTGAATACATTGACAAGAGGTAAACAAACAATGATTATTTTAAAAGAACCAGCAGTGTATCAGTTAGTAATGAGATCAAATAAACCAATAGCACAAAAATTTCAAGAAGTAGTTTGTGAAGACATTTTACCTTCTTTAAGAAAGAAAGGTGAGTATAAGATACAAAGTATTATTGACGAAAAATTAAAACTTGAGAACGAAAACTTGAAATTACAAGAAGAAAAGGAAGAACTTGATAAAAAATTATTTGAAGAACAAAAAAACTTAATAAAGGCTAAAAAAAGTTTAGAAACAAATCAAAAGAAATTTTCACAAAGACATAAATTTACTGAAACATCAGGGTGTGTTTATATATTATCAGACCCTGAAAATCCGTTAAATAAATTCAAAATAGGTTTTACACATGATATAAATGAAAGATTAGCAAATGATAGAACAATGATTCCTAATATTAAAGTATTATTTATAATGTATACACAGCATTATGAATTATTTGAAAAGATAATTAAAATCAAGTATGAAAATCATTTCCAATTTCAAAGTCATGAATGGATTTTATTAGATAAATTCGAGAATGAAAATTTTTTAATAAAAGGACTCAAAGATATAAATAATGTTTGTGGATTCTTTTGTAAAATAGAAGATGATTTATGGAAATATAACTTGGAAGAACCACCAAAAATTGAAGAATCTAAAACTGAATTAAATATAGATGAAGATGAAAAATTATTTGAAAAAAAGCATCTTAATTTTGCTGGAAAATTATCATTAATATTACCTACTTATTTACTAAGATATGAATATGATAAAAGAAACGCGGAAGCCGCTAAGGGTTTTAGATATTGTAATGGTTTCTGTCAAACATATCAAAATATAAATTTTTTTACAATGAAAAGTTTATCACCATTAACAATATGTATGAAATGTGATTCAATGATTGATATAGCAAATATTAAAATAACTAATGGTATATTAACTACAGAGGAAATAAGAAGAGACCCTTTACTTCTTGATATAAAGGATGATGAAAAAATATGTAGGAAATGTTGTAAAATAAAAAATAAAGAAGAATTTCCAGAAAAAAGAAGACAATGTAAAACATGTAGAAATGGAACTAGAAGTAAATACGGTAAAGACTTTGACAATATTATAGAAGAAGAAATTAAGATTCTGAATGAACTCACACTTGAAAATAAAATAGCAAAAATAAATGTATATGTTAAGGATGAATTACAAAAAATAATTTCATACCTAAAAATAGGTAGAAAATTTAATGATACTAAACAAACAATGACTGAAAAAATTATAGAATATTATAAAAATCAGAATTTATAAAATAATTATTTTATAAATTTTATTTAAAAAATAATGATGAAATATAACTCTAATTTACATGTTATAAAATATTTTTAAATAGCAGTAAGAGATGCTAATTCATTTCTAAATATACTATTGTCGGATTCAATCATTATTATCTCATTAGCATGAGGATTAAAAAGTCTGAAATTTTCAACATCGATACTACCATCTTCTTTAGTCCATAAATTATTTGCTATATTACATGTTTTGTTTTTTAAACCTGAAGATACTATTAAATCTGTCAATTTATTTGCTTTAATATCTTTTTCTAATTCACCTTCAGAATTTTGAAATTTAAATATATTTCTACTTAAATCAGTACAGAAATAATTTATATTCCCATTGTCATCTTTAAGTAATGTATTAAAAGCAAAATGTGCTATACCTTTTTGTCCGTCTACTATATGATTTGTAGTCAACTTTGTATCTAATAATTCTTTAACTTTATCATGTTGACTGAAGATATTATTTATTACATTTATTTTATTATTAGTAGTAGTCGTTTTTGGTTGTGAAGCTATTTTATGAATCAACTCATGATCTTTAGCAAAGATCTTATTCTCAGTTTTTAATTTTAATATCGTGTTTTCTAAAATATTATTTTCTTTTTTTAATAATTGTATTTCTTTTTCTAATAATAATATTTTTTTTGAATCTTCAAACTTTTCTTTTTTTAGAATATTTATTTCATCATTCCTTTCTTTTTCATTTTTAATTTTACAATTTTTTTTATGAACCTTTAATGTTTGATTAGAAGTAAAATTTTTATTGCAATATTCACATTTTATTTCTACAATTTCCAATTGTGATTGTAATAATAAACACGATTTATTTGTTTTTTTGTGATAATTCAGACTACTTTTTGAAATGAGTTTACTTTTACAAAATTCACATTCCATATTTATATTAAAGAAGTTTTTCTTTTATACTATTTTTAAAAATTCTCGATCTTTTAAAAAATATTTAACAAATTTTTGTTAATTTATCTTTTTAATTTAACGTGTAAAACACCTTAATATTTGAAATTAAACAAATTTTTGTTTAATTTTTTGTTTTAAACTGATTTTTAGTTTAAAATAAAATTTTGATTCAACAAAAATTTGTTAAATGTTGTAATTTTTATTGTCAAAAGAAGATTTTTAAGTATGATTATAGGTTAAATATGTATTTTATTGACTGGTTAAATTCAACCTTGATAATAAACACGTTTTAAAGATGAATTTCAGTTTAACTTAAGAAAAAATATATTTTCATACTACTTAACAATTTAAAATATTTTATTTTGTGTTTTTTAAAAAAAATGTGTGTGTGTGTTGACACTTTTTATTTTTATAAAAACTCAAAAAAAAGTTTTAAAACTTTATTTATTTTTTAAAACTTTATTTATTTTTTAAAACTTTATTTATTTTTTAAAAAGTTTTAAAAATTTATTTATTTTTTAAAAAGTTTTAAAACTTTTCTATACAGTTAATTGACAACCGAATATACTAACGACGATGATGTCTCCTTGGGTATTTAAAATCAGAAATACGTTGAAAAAGACCTGGTTCCTCGATATAGTCTGTTTCACGATTGTAATGTAAAAATTCCTCAACATTATCTAAATTTAGACTATCATATATATAATCATATATTTCATTAAATATAGATGGGTTAAGCATCGCTGGTGTTTTATTTTCATTATTTTTAGCTTCAATATCAGCACCATATTGTATAAGAAGTTTAGCTATTTCAATTCTATTTCTTTTAATATTTTCAGTACATGAATTATAATGACTCATAATAAGATGCAATGGAGTATCGCCTACAACACCATTAAAGTTTCTGTAAAGGTCTGCAGGTCTATTATAAACACGAAAATCAACTTTTTTTATATTTGGATCCGCTCCACCATTCTCTAATAAAAATTCAATATTTTCAATTGATGCTAATTTTTTTTTATTATCACATGATTCTAATAAAGGTCCAAATCCTATATTCGGATCAGCACCATGTTCTAATAAAATTTTCGTCATATTTATATCTTGAGTACAATAAGATAAAGCTGTTTTACCACGTTCATGTACTGCGTTTGGGTCAGCACCATTTTCTAATAAAAATATAACAACATCAAAATAACTATTTTCTACTGCATTCATTAATGGTGTTGTATTCTTTGAATTCGGTATATTAACATCAGCTCCATTTTCTATTAATAATATTGCAACATTAGGAAACATTTGAGATGCTGTAAATAATGGTGTTACTAACGAACGAACATCTCGTTCATTAACATTAGCTCCATAGTCAATAGCATCTTTAACAATTTGAAAAACTATTTCTTCAGGATTTTTCCTATTTTCATTTAAAATACTTAACAAACTTGTTGTACGTGCACCATCTTTTTTAATACCGCGACTTCGTCTACGACTTCTTTTTTTTAGACTTCGTTTTTTGTATTTCATTTTTATTTATATATATATTTTATAAAAATCTAAGATTTTTATAAAATTAAAATTATATTTATTTAAACTATACAAATAACAACACTAACATCTAGAATGATGGTATAAATACTCGGCACTACCAAAACGACAACAATAAATGCAATAGTCATGACTGTAATCACTAACACAGTAATTACAATTTACACAACTCGCATGTGTTTGTCTTACTAATTGCATATGATAAATAATACGTCCGTCATATACTGAAAAATTCCTTAAACGACAATTTGAAGAACATGATCCCGAAAACACACTTTTCAAATATTTGACAACATTATCATAGTTTTGTTTCGGACTTTGAACGTATTCATAAAGAATCTTATCAACGATAAACTTGTCGAGTGAGTCGTAAATAGATTTTTTGATGTCCATATTAACTTGTCTGAAGTTTTTTGTGAAAGTCGATTTTAAAAATCAATTTTTTTAACATCGTTGATGATGGTATAGATATTCTAAACTGTCAGAACAAGAAAAACAAGAACATCGTTCACAATAAGAATGTGAAAAATCACTAACACTTCTTTGATTACATTTCAAACATTTTAGATTTACATGATGAACAAAAACAGGATAATAATAAATTTGACCATCCTGTACCGTAAAGTGTCTAAAACGACAGTCAGATGAACAAGAAATTTTAAATTCTTTTTTTAAATATTTGACAACATTATCATAATTTTGTTTAGGATTTTCCAGATATTCGTATCGTATCTTTTCAACTATATATTTATCGAGAGTGTTCATAATAAGATGTGTATTATTTAACAATATGACTTAATAATAAAAATCAATTTTTACATATATAATGATAATATACATGTTCTAAAGTATCTTCAGGTGCACAATTAAAACAATAATCATGTGAATACTCAGATACGTTTTGTGAAGAACAAACGCTACAAACAACAGGTGTTCTTCTATTTAATACATATTTGTGCTTTATGTAACCTCTGTGTACAAAAAAATGTCCATAAACACAACTTGAAGAACATTTATTTCTAAAAACACTTTTTAAATATTTAACCAAATTGTCATAGTTTTGTTTTGGATTTTCTAAGTATTCGTATCGTATTTTATGAAAAATATATTTGTCAATGGAATTGTACACTGATCTTTTAATCTCTGTCATTTTTTATATAATTGTTATATATATCTTAACATAAATAATCGATTTTTATATATATATTTATATAAAATTTTTTTCAAAATAAAAATAAAATAAAAAAATAAACATTTAAATAAAAATGTTCCGCTTTATAACAATACTTTCTCATATTTATGTTATTATGGCTCAAAACTGTATATTAGAAATTCCCAATGATCCATTAAATAAAGGATTATTTACACCTTGGTTTGTCTCATCGGATATAAATTCTCCTGTACGTTGTTCTCAAAAAGTCCCTGTAACTGCTGTTTTTGTTGAAGCTACAATTTTAGACACAGATACTGGTAATTTGTTTGTGTATTATCCTCTAGTTGTTGACAAAGGTGATACACCTGCGATTGACCCTATTAAAACACCATTACCACCAAATAATGTTGTAACAATACATTTTGGTACAAATTCAGAAAGTGTGCAATTGGTAACGAAAAATAAACATAAAGTTTCAAAAGGAGATTCATGTGATAGTATTGCATCAATGCATTCTATGACTGTATCTGATTTAAAAGTTTTAAATCCTAAATTAAAATGTGTTAGTTTACAAAAAGGAATTGAAATAGATGTTAGTGATAATCTTTTACCTGGTAATTGTGTAAATGGAAACGGTGATAAAGGTGATTTATTCGGACAATTTGCTTATTGTAATGCTGAAAACTTTTTCAAAAAAGCAAATGAAATGATTGCAAATGGTTTAATAACAATCCCTGAATTTTTAGATAAAAATGGAGAAAAATGTCCAACTGTTCGAAATTTTGCTATTATAGATGCAGATCAAAGTGATAATGTTTTATCTTCTTACATTCTTACAACTGATTTAAAAGTCGCGCAAAATACAGTTGAAAACAATCAAAATCTAAATGTTTTATTAATTGCTGATAATGGTAGTGATAATCGTTTGTTAAATAAATTTTATAATCCTGCAATAGGTTGTAAATCATTTGTAGCACCCGATTTATTAGAACCACTTATAACTAGATCATCTTTGGCATTAAATGAATTACAAGCAAATTCAGCTTTTCTAAATGAACAAAAAGCTTTAATTCCAGGTATTAATCCAATGGCATTGGTTAATAATATGCAAAACTTAGATAAAGTTAATGCTTATCGTATAGGTGTTAATCAACCTTTACTTAAAGAATTAAGTAAACAAAATGATATTGAATATTGTCAAGCTTATGAAAATATTTCATTATTATTTTTCACCAAATATAGAAATGAACTAGAATTATCACCATCTCCTTCTTTAATTGCAGAGAATTTATTAAACTTTCTTGTTTTCAGGTATTTTAATTCATGGAGAACATTAACATGTAATATTCTTTTAAATAAAAATAGTGCCATTGTTCCTATATCAGACCCAGTTACAGGTATTGTATATGATAATAATATTCCAAAGAATAGAAGATACTTTAGACAATTAACTTTAACTTCTAAACCTGCAACAATAGATCAATCAACATGTATGAATACAATTAGTTATTTATTAGAAAATCCATTTTGTACACAAGACCCTGATATTGATTGTAGAACAAAAACATCATCAGCATTAAATTGTTTGAATATAGTTAAATTACCTGAAATATGTATTGCTAAATTAAAATATATGATTAATACACCTATTTGTTTATTTAATATAAATGCTGATGTTAATTGTAAATATCTTATTAATTGTGTAATTCCAACTTATTGTCAATTAAATAATGGTACAATTGAATATTTGAAGAATTTAACGAATACTGATACAACAACAACTGTACTTCCTACTACAACATTTATAACTGATACTACAACAACAACAGAACAAATTATTATTATCACAGAAACGGATCCACCGACTACAACAACCACAACTACAACAAAAATTAGAGATATTAATATAACTGAACCAACAACTACTACGACAACATTACCAACTACAACAACTACTACGACAACTTTACCAACCACTACAACTACATTGAGAACTACGACAACAACACCAACCACAACACTAGCACCAACTACTACTACAACTTTACCTACGACTACAGAACAAACTACGACCCCTACAACAACAACCACGACTACTAGACCAAGAGATATTAATATAACAGATACAACACCTACACAAACATATACTATAACATTACCTCAAAATACAACTATCTTAACAAATGAAATATGTTTGAGTATTATAAGTTATATGATTGTAAACCCTTTTTGTATCACGGAATCAGATTTCGATTGTTTAAATAATATGAACAATGCAAATATATGTTTGAATAAAAATATAGGAATACCTGATACTTGTGTAATAGAAATAAAATATTTATTATCTACACCTTCATGTTTCTTTAATGTTTATTCCGACCCAAACTGTTTTGATTCAATGGCTTGTGTTATAAAAACTGAATGTTTATTAAATCTTGAAGCAAAACAAAAAATAAATAGTATTGTTTCAAGTGCGTTACAAAGTAATGCTACAACAACAACTACAAATCCTGTATAAATTAATTAGATATTTTTATAAAAAATTTTTATAAAAATTCATTAACTTTTTAAAAAAGTGAACCAAACCATGAACCATCATCGTGTTTACGAGACTTACGAGACTTACGAGACTTACGAGACTTACGGGACTTACGAGACTTACGGGACTTACGAGACTTAAAACTAGATTTACGTTTACCATCAAATTTTTCCAATTCTTTTTTTAAATCTGTTACTTTTTTGTTATATTCACCTGTTTTTTCTACTATATTTTGGTCGTCTATAATTTTCTTCTTTAATTCAATAATTTTCTTATCTAATTCTTCATATTTTTTTATATTCTCAATTGTTTTCTCATAAATTTCTTTGTTTGGTATTACTAATTTTGATTTTTCTTCTTCTTTTTTTATTAAATCAGGTTTTTCTTCTTCATTTAATCGTTTTGTTGCATCTAATGCTTTTTTTAAATTATACTGTGCATTTTTTAAATTATTTTGCACAATAGCTTTATTAGCAGCCTTAGCAGTAGCCTTAGCAGCCTCTCCAGCAGCCTTAGCTGCTGAACCAATAGTCTCTCCAGTAGCCTTAGCTGTAGCTTTTATTGTATCCCAAACTCCACTATCATATTTCCTTTTCATTCTCAAACTTTTCTTTTTCAAACTTTTTTTCATTTTTTATTTAAAGAAATAAAATAAAAAAAAATTTAAAAAAATACATATAATAAAAATGGTAAAAAAAGCATTACTTATAGGCATAAATTATACTGGAACTGAAAATTATTTAAATGGGTGTATAAATGACGTTAATCATATTAAAACTTTCTTAATAGAAAATTGCGGGTATTTAAAAGAAAATATAACTTTAATTTCAGATCAAGAATCAGTTAAACCAACAAAAGATAATATGGAAAAAACAATTAAATCGTTAGTTGATAAAAATGTAGCAGGTGATACATTATTTTTCTACTATTCTGGTCATGGTTCAAAATTAAAAGATTACTCAGGTGATGAAAATGATGGTATGGATGAAGTATTGGTTCCATTAGATTATGAAAAAGCAGGAATCATTTCTGACGATTGGTTGTCATTAAATTTAATTAATAAAGTAAATAAAGATGTTACTTTATGGTGTTTCACAGATTGTTGTCATTCAGGAACAATGGTAGATTTAAAATATAATTATAAATCTTTATGCGAGTTAAAAAATAAAAATTCTGTAGATAAAAATTATAATCCATCTGAATGGAACGATGTTTTTTCATTCTCTATAGAAAAATCAAGTGAAGTTCCTGGAAATGTATATTTATTTTCAGGTTGTCAAGATGCTGAGACATCAACAGATGCAAGTATTAATAATAAAAGTCAAGGTGCATTTACATTTTGTTTATTGGAGTTTTTGAAAAGTCCAAAATTTAAAAATGGAAATGTAAAATTAAGAAACATTTTAAAAGAAATAAACTGTAGATTGAAAATAAATGGTTTTTGTCAGAATAGTCAATTATCATTGTCTAAACGTGAAGACTTCGAAAAAATTTTCAAATTGTAATTAATAATTTTCATTGTACATATTAATCTTTAATTTATTGCATATTTTGTATAATTCTTGTGATATATTAGAAGAACTACAACAAGTAAGACATGTATATTTAGCACTTATTTTTGAGTCATATAAAAGTTTTTTTATATATTTAGATAAAATAGGTTTCTCATATTTAATATCGAAATAATAATTTTCTAAATCAATATTATTATTTTTATTTGTTATAAATATTTTCACGTCAATGATTTTTTTATTAAATAATAATAATCTTTCATTGAATTCATTAAATAATGATATGTGAGGCATAATCCATATCAAATAAACTTTTTTTAAGTTTTTGATCTTTCTTAGATAATATAATTCCGAAATATGATTTAAAATTGATATGAACGGTGTAATACCTATACCTCCCGCAACACATATAATACTTTTATAATTATCTTGTTTATAATCTAATAAAAAGTGCCCATATGGACCTTGTAAAAACACACTATTGTTTTCAGATATATTTTTGTTTTCGAATTTCTGTAAATTATGACTCCATGTGTTATTACCAACTTCTTTTATACAGAAAACTAAATTATCATTATATTCGTATACAAGAGTTATAGGATGCCATTCAATCCTCGATATTTTATTACATTTAATAAAAAAATAACTTCCTGGTTTAATATTTCTATAATTCATCATAGATATAGTTAAGACTACAGATTTACCATATTTTTTATCTCCAATAATTTTTGTTTGTGAATATATTGCTTTTTTTGTATGACTATATCTTAATATAATATCTATAATGTATAATAGAATTGGTATTATAAAATAATATAATGAAACAAAATAATGTAAAACTGAACCAATGATTGATATAAGACATAAAAATCTATGAATATAGTAGAATATTTCGAAATTATTTTTACGTATGTAAGGAGTTGAGATTATTGTCATTAGAATAATTGCTAGACTTGCAACTGTACCTGCAAGAGGACTTCCTTTGGTACCTAATCTTAAAAAGAACAAGAATTCGAAATTATAATAAACAATTGATGCAACTAATTTGATAATGATACTCACTGTACATAATAAACCCATGTATATATGAACAAATATAATTTTTTCATACGATAATTTGAAAAACACGATCCAAATACTATTCCTTGTAATTGGTAATAAAGTTGTAGATATATTCAAACAAATCCACACACCTAATCTATACAAAATATCGTTGTTATTTATACCATAAAATGAATACATTAATATTGAAACCCACCATAAAGTATATATTGTCAAAAATATGATACTGCCGTATGTATAATACCCTAAATATTGTAAATCAAGAATATATAAAAAATAAGTTATATAATATGAATTTGTTACAATAAATATAACTAGAAAAAATAAAAAATATAAACTTACTGTCGCGATTAGAAAATAAAAATTTACAATATTTAAATCTATTTCTACTTCTTCTTTCGAATTTTGTTTTACATTTTTGTCTATATAAAAATTATTGTATATTACATGTTTATCTATTTTATCTTTTGAAAATTTATTTCCTATAGCATATAGAATATTATATGTTTGTTTTTTATCAATAAGTTTTGTAAAACTAATTGTGAAATTATCATTATTAACTGATATACTTTTACTTAACAAGAAATCTGGATTCTTCTTATAATTAAATATTAAATATGGATTTATTTTTAGTTGTGGTGCAAGCATAAAAGCTTCTATATTCAAAGTATTGTTGTATTTCCATCCGATTATAGCATCTGAGTACGCCATTTGTTTATCTTTTATAGGAAATGCAACAGAAAACCATTGATCATTAAAAATCGTTTTAGTCGTAGTAGTAATAAATATTTTATTGTCATTTATTGTCCATATAAAGTCTAATATATCTTTATTATTTACTGTATTTTCACTACATATATAACCTACATAAATAGAATTTAAATCAGCTATAGTTTGTACTGAATTAACATGGAAACTATATTGAGACTTATAAAAAAATTCCTCTAAAGTTTTACCTTTTGCTTTAAAAAGTAAAGGTTGACCTCCAGGATGTTGATATTTTGATATATCATATACTTTATTTTTATAAGTCGTATATTGATTGTCGATAATATTTTGTTGAGATATACAAATTTTTTGTCCGAATATACAAGACATATAAGTATATAATAATAAATTAATTAACTTAAACATTTATTTAATACAATAAATTAAAAATGATTTTTTAATTCAACAGTAATTAAAAAATACAACTATTAAAATAATGCTGACTGAAAATTTACAATGGAATATAGTGTATTCGTATTTTAAGAAAAAAGGTTATGTATCTCACCAAATTGATACATTTAATGATTATATAAACAATGGTATTCAACGTGTTGTTGAAGAATCTGATATTGTTTTGAATCAACCTGAATATAAATATAGTATTTCCTTTGGTAAAGTCTTCATTCCTACACCATCGATTATCGAAGAAGATAGAACAATTCGGAAAATTTTACCTTCTGAAGCAAGACAACGTGATCTTACATATGATGTTCCTATATATGTAAATATTTTAGAAAAAATTGAGTACGAAGATAAGAATATTGAAACTGAGATATATGAACATAAAAGAATTATTATTGGTCGTACTCCCATCATGTTATTATCTGACAAATGCAATTTAAAACACTTAAATAAAAGTGAGAAAATAAAAGCAGGTGAAACGGATAATGATCACGGTGGGTACTTTCTAATAAAAGGTAAAGAACGTGTTTTAATTGGACAATTACGAGGTGTTTATAATAAACCAATTGTAATTGAACAAAAACCAGGTGAGAAATACAAATTTATTTGTGAAGTTAGAAGTATGTCAGAAGAAACAGGTCATTCAGTTCTTGTACAAGCAAAAATAGGAATCGATGATCGTACTTTGGTCTTTAACATTCCTTACATAAAAGAGTCTATTCCAATTGGAATTTTATTCAAAGCTTTGGGAATTGTTGAAGATAAAGAAATATATAATATCATAGGAAATATAACTAATAATAAAAAAATAGATAAATATATAACATATATAATCAGGGATTCTTATTTTATAAAAACTCAAGAAGAAGCTTTAATGTATATTAGCGATTATACTTTACATGTTATAAAAGACGATAAAAAAATAAATTACACATCCCAAGTAGTTGAGAATGAGTTATTACCACATATGGGTATATTTGCGACAATTAAAGAAAAATGTTTTTATTTAGGATATATGGTAAATAAATTACTATCTACTGTGGTTGGTCTTAGATCAGAAGACGACAGAGATAATTATGCAAATAAAAGAGTTGAAATGGCTGGTGTTTTATGTTGTGAATTATTTAGGACACTATTTAAGCGATTCTTGAACACAGTAGAAATGCAAATAGAAAAAAAGAAACAACGACCTGATATTATATCGATAATATCAAGAACAAACAGTATAACTTCTGGATTAAAATCATGTTTTTCGACAGGTACGTGGAGTGTCTCCAAAAACAATTATGTTAGAAGCGGTGTTTCTCAAGTATTATCTCGATTAACATACGGTGCAACATTATCACATTTAAGAAGAATTATGATCCCGATTGGGAAAGAAGGAAAAAATGCTAAAATTAGACAGATACATCCAAGTCAAATAATGTATATCTGTCCTACAGAAACTCCTAAATTTTGGGAGAGTGATACCAAAAGTATTGCTAGTCTGATATAACAGGCAACATGACCAAATTGCGGGGAAATCTTGTAAAGTCTTTAATACTAACTTATATTGGAAACATTATAAGGGTGATAGTTAATCACTATCAGAGTAAAAAGTTAAAGAATAAAGATAATCCGCATCCAAGCTCCTAAGTCCGCTATGTGTTAGGATATGGAGAAGGTTCAACGACTAAATGGTTATGGACATGAGAGAATTAACAATTCTCAATGATTGTTTAAGATATAGTCTAGACCCATCTGAGAAGATGCTAGTAATAAAAATATAACAGTGTTATATATTATTGTTATTTTTTGAGTTATTAGGTGCAATGATTTTAGAAGGAAATGTCTAAATGAGCTGGTATTATCGGAAGGACAGTCTATAGGTATAGTTTTAAATATGTCATTAATGACAACTGTAACACTAAGAATTCCTACTGTTGTTGTTAAAGAAATAATAGAAAATAGTGATAATATTGTATTCATTAATGATTACGAAGGTGCAAATGATAAATCAAGAATTTTCTTAAATGGTATTCTCATGGGAATTACTTTAGATAAAAATAAATTTATCGAAGAAATGAAATGTTATAGAGATAATGATTTACTCGACAAACAAATATCTCTTGCGATTGAAGATAATGATGTATATATATATTGTGATGAAGGTAGATTCATGAGACCTTTATTAACAATTAACGATGCTACAAACAGACCTTATATATCTGAAAGTAATTTTGTACCTGATTGGAATGAATTATTGAAACAAAATTACATACAATATATAGATAATTCAGAAATTCAAAGTTCTGTTATAGCAATGGACGAAAAAGATTTAGCTGACCATAAAAATGATTTCTGTGAAATATGTCCCTCTATGATGTTAGGAGTCATGGCTAGTACTATTCCATTTCCTGATCATAATCAATGTATATGGTATAATGAACCTGTATATATGCACGATGGCACAACGAAAAAAATCTCAGATATTGTTGTCGGGGACAGGGTTATTACATTTAACCCAAAAACACAAGAACAAACTATAACAACTGTAACTCACACGTATACAAATACAACTCAAAAACAATTATTTCAGATAATTACAAAAAGTGGTCGTAAGATTACTGCTACATTCGACCATCAATTTATGACAAATAAAGGATGGACAAGATTAGAAAATTTGAATACAACTGATAGTTTGATAGGTATTTCTTTAGAACCTAAACCAGTTTCGAATGCAATAAAAGATATAAATATTTTAGAAATTAAAAAAGGAACAAGTATATTGACAGAACAATTACCAATAGTTGCAAGAATTATTGGATATACATATTTTAGTAATGTGTATTTGAGTGATGAATATAATATGACAGTTCAGGTAACTTTTACAAATGATAATGATATACAAGAATTTGAAAAAGATTTGGGTTTACTCGGGATAAATGAGAAACCTTATAAAGTTTTAAATAATAAATATATATACGAAAACAAATTACCAAAATTAATTTCGAAATTTCGAAATATCATTGATGTACCAGATTGGATATATAATGGTTCTGACATGATTAAGAGAGAATTTATTGCAGGATTTAGTAATTTCTTGTTTAATGGTTTTAATTCACCTAGTAAAATTTTTTCAGATAAAATTACATATATGTTAAATAGTCTAGATATAATACATTGTAAAATAACATGTGAAAACAATAATTTTGTATACTATACTGTCGAAGATAAAGTTGCATATTATGACACCGTAAATTACAGATATAATTATAAAGTTAAAATTAAAAAAGGAATCTACGTAGAATACATTCGAAATAATAATATGGATATGTTATTCGACGAGTGGAAAAATACATTGGTTATAAAAAGCACTACAATTTTTGTACCTATTGATAAAATTATTCCGTCAGATGAAAATATTATTTCTGATATTACTGTTGCAAAAGAAGAATATCAAAGTTTCTTATGTGGTGATGCATTTTGTGTGCATAATTCACCTAGAAACATTTATCAATGTTTATGTCCAGAAACAGACGTGTTGATGTTTGATGGAACTCGAAAAGCTATAAAAAATGTAAAAATTGGTGATAAAGTTATAACATTTGATCCTAAAACATTGAAAATATCTACAACAACAGTAATACACCAGTATGTTAGAGAAACTACGCAGAAAATATATAAAATAAAAACTACAAGTGGTCGTGAAATAGTTGCAACAGAAAATCATCCTTTTATGACTCCAGATGGTTGGTGTAAAGTTGGGAATATGAATGACCGAACTAAAATTGGAATATACTTAAAATATATGTATATCTGCGACGAAGAAAAAAAATTGGAAAAGAAAAATGATTGTATTTTTGTGAATATTCAATCTATCCAAGAAATTTCAAACCAATTAATCTCTGACATAACTGTAGAACATGAAAATCATAGTTTTATTGCTGGAGATGGATTCTTAAGCAGTAATTCATCAATGGGTAAACAGGCGATTGGATTCTATGCTTCATCACACCAAATACGCTCAGACACCATAACTTATGTTATGGATTATCCACAAAAACCCTTGGTAAGTACTATACCGTCTAGATTAATGGGATTCGACGAAATGCCTAGTGGAATAAATGCAATTGTTGCTATAGCTTGTTATACTGGGTTTAAATGGTAGACCCTGTCGAAACAAAATTTCGGCAAGTCATCGTTATGGGTGGCAACGTGTTCAAATTGCGGGGAAGTCCAAATCAAGAGAGAGCTTATTTGACTACTAAGTTATTGAAGAAATTTAATAATGGCCTTAGTTAATCACTAAGGGTATAGTAAAAATGTCAAATATAAAAAGGATAATCCGCAGCCAAGCTCCTAAATTCGTTATACAAGAATATGGAGAAGGTTCAACGACTAAATGGACACGGGCATGAGAAATCTAGTAAATTTCAATGATTGCTCAAGATATAGTCTGTCCCACTTGAGAAAGTGTTTAGATGTAGATAATATATTCCCATAATTTATGTTTATATTATCGAGATTTAAATAGAAATTATAATTTCTAGGGTAAAACGCAACCAAGAAGACAGTATTCTGTTAAATAAATCATCTGTTGAAAGAGGATTATTTAATGTAACATCATATAGAACCTTAGTTGAAGAAGAAAGAAAACAAGGCACATATAATTTCGAAACTATTTGTTTTCCACCTGTTGATAAAAGAAAAAGAAGTAATAATTATAGTTATTTAGATGAAAGAGGTATAGTTAAAACTAGAATTAACGGCAAATCTGTATATGTCGATAAAGGTGATGTAATAATAGGTAAAGTATTAACAAAATCTAACAAAAATGGCGAGGAAGAATTATTTGATTGTAGTTATGTTATTAAACACGGCGAAGAAGGATATATTGACAGAGTTTTGGAAACTGTTACTCCCAATGGATACAAAATGATCAAAATTACTATCAGAAATCAAAAAATACCTGAAATTGGAGACAAATTTGCTTGTTATGATGATGAAACTGAAGTTCTTACACAAAATGGTTGGAAATTTGTTCACAAAATTGAATTATCTGACAAAATTGCTTGTTTAATTGATCACAAAAAACTTGAATATCATAATCCTACTGAAATTCAATCATACGATTATAAAGGCAAAATGTATTCTGTTGAAAGTGATAAAGTCAGTTTACTTGTCACTCCCAATCATCGAATGTATACCGGGAGTTGTCATAGAAAAAATTACGACATAAGAAAAGCTGATGAAATTTATGGAATGATGAGAAGTTATAAAAATAATATTGAAGAACATGTGGACGAAAAACATTTAAAAACTTTTATTTTACCTGCTTATGAGGATTTACCTGAATTAGAATTAGATTTGGAAGCTTGGTGTGTATTTTTTGGAATCTGGATTGCTGAAGGTTCTTGTTCTATAAGTTATTTAAAAACCGGTGGAATTAGATCTAGACAAGTTGCTATTGCAGCGAATAAACAAAGAGTTAAGGATGCACTTAACGAATATTTTCCTAAATTAGGATTAAAATATAATTATCATATGACAAAAGGAGAATTAGATAGATTTTACTGCGGAGATTTACGACTTATTTATTATCTTAAACCTCTGAGTGTTGGTGCTATTAATAAATATTTACCTGAGTGGTGTTTTAATCTTGATATGGAATATTCAAAAAAATTAATATATGGTATGTGTTTAGGAGATGGTGATTTTATGAATGGAACATCAACAGTAAGATATTATACATCTAGTATAAAATTACGAGATAATTTTCAACAATTATGTTTACATGCTGGATATGGTTGTAATTATTATCTTAAAACAGAAAAAGGAACTAAAAGTATGTGTTTAGGTAAAGAAGTTACAACAAACGCTGATTATTGGACTATTACAGTATGTAAAACACAAAATAAACCTTTAGTAAATAAATATATAAAAAGCGGAAAACAATTAGATTCTTGGAAAGAATTTGATGGAAAAGTATATTGTTGTACTGTTCCAACAGATCATGGAATTATTTATGTTAGAAGAAATGGTAAAGGAATTTGGTGTGCAAACAGCAGGAGTGCTCAGAAGGGAACAACAGGACTCCTAGTACCCCAAGAAGATATGCCTTTTACACCAGACGGAATAGTTCCAGATATTTTGATTAATGCACATTGTATACCTAGTAGAATGACAATATCACAATTACTTGAGTGTGTGTTAGGAAAAACTTGTTGTTTGAATGGAACTTTTGGTGATGCGACACCATTTACGAGTAATAGTGTTAATATTGCTGAAAAAATATGCGATGGATTAAAAGAATTAGGTTATGAAAAATATGGTAATGAAGAATTGATTAATGGTATGACTGGTGAAATATTAGAATCTAGAATATTTATTGGTCCTACTTATTATCAGAGACTTAAGCATATGGTGAGCGATAAATTGCATAGTCGAAGTCATGGGCATGTAACATCTCTTACAAGGCAACCCTTCAGAGTTGTATTTACTTACATTGTTATAAAAATAAAAATGAATTAACATTTAAAGATTTACTATTTATAATAAAATGCAAACAATTAATGAAGAACTACGTGAATTCCCACATGATGAATATAAACATCGCTATCTTGTTTCAAATTTAGGAAAAATTTGGAGTAAAACTTCTAAAATTTATTTAAAAACTGCACCTTCTGGATTTTTTGAAATTATTTCAGTTAATATTCCTGGTAAAAATTCTAAAAAAGAATTTAAAATTGAAGAATTAGTATCAGAAGTATTTTTAGGAAAAAGTGATTTATTTTTAGATCATATAGATGATAATTTTATGAATAATAATGTTTCTAATTTACGTTATATAAAGTTTGAAGAATATTTAAAAAATAAAAATGGAAATGAGTGGAAAGAGATTGTAGATTGTCCAAAATATTATGTTTCAAATAAAGGAGAAGTTTGGTCGTATTTTACACGAAAAATTTTAAATAATCAAGTATGTGGTGGGTATAATAGAGTATTTATTGGTAAACAGATGTATGTTCACACAATAGTAGCAAAAACTTTTTTAGAAAATCCAAATTCTTATAACATTGTTAATCATAAAAATGGAGATAAAACTGATAACAGTGTTGAAAATTTAGAATGGTGTACATTTTCTGAAAATAGCCTACATTCATATCATGTTCTTGGAAATAGAGATAATTCTCAATCATATGAAACTTGTGATCCACCAGAAACTGGTGTAAAAATACCTGAATTCGAAAATTATTTGGTGACAGAAGATGGAAATGTGTATTCTTTAAAAACTCATAAATATTTAAAAAAAAGAATAAGTTTAGATGGATATTATACAGTAGAAGCAAATAGTAAAAGATGTAGAGTAAGTCGACTTGTAGCTTTTGCATATCTACCTGTACCACCTACTAGTAATTATAAAGAAGTTCTTCATATTAACGGAAATAAATTAGATAATCATTATACAAATTTAAAATGGTGTACATCTTCTGAAATAAAAATAGAAAATATAAGAAATAATCCAGATATGTATAATAATCAAAAAAAGAAAGTAGCTAAACTTGATAAAAGTACAAGTGAAGTTTTAGAAACATTTGAAAGTTTACAAGATGCTGGGAAATCAACTGGTTTTAATAAACAAAATATTAGTAAAGTTTGCAATGGTAAAGTTAATAGTGCATACGGTTTTAAATGGAAATTTATATAAAGTAAGTAATAGTAATAATCGAGGGTAAAAGGTAGCTTGAAAAGAGTGACTACCTAGTCTTAATCTAAAAAATTAAGGCAAAACACCTTATAATGTTCGGGAAGTCCCTTAGAGCCTTAACTACCACCTTTATTAGGAAACTTTTAAAGGGAACACGTTTAATTGACGTACACAATGGTAATAATGTTAAGGATTGGGTAATCCGCGCTTACAAACCTAAGTCCGTTATGATAGGATATGGTTTTTGCTCAACGACCGCACGGGTGTTGGTAGATAATGATAGTCTAATCAACTTGAATCTGCTTAAGATACAGTCTAGTCCTTTGTGAAAGCAAAGGTTCCAACGAGAAGGAAGATCAATATGGTCTAAGTGGTATTGCAAAATATTGCTAGTCTACGGTATAGTAGGCGACATTTTCAAATTGCGGGAACATCTTGTTAGGTCTTTAATACTAACTTGTATTAGAAATAATATAAGGGTCTTAGTTAATTGCTAAGAGAGTAAAAAATTAAAGAATAGAGAAAATCCGCAGCCAAGCTCCTAAGTCCCTCTAGGATATGGAGAAGGTTCAACGACTAAATGGAAATGGGCGAACAAATTTAATGTGTTTGCTTAAGATATAGTCTAGACCCACCTGAGAAGGTGTTATTAATGAGGTTAAATAGTCCTATACCAATGGCTATTTTTATCGACTTAATAAAAGTAATGATTCTAGAAAGAAATATCTAGATGAACTGGTATAATCGCAAGAGACGGAGGTAAAAATTTTATGCCTCAGTGGTATGTAAAAATACTGCTAGTCCGCGTCGTAACGGGCAACACTTTCAAATTCAGGGGAAGTTTCTAAAGAGCTTTTAGTCCTAAGTTAAGATGAGAAATCTCTTAATGGCTCCGGGGAAAACTCGGAGGTATAGGTAAAATCTAAAAGATGAAATAATCCTGAGCCAAGCTCCTAAGTCCGTTTAGGATATGGAGAAGGTGCAACGAATATATGGAAGTGGGCTTGAAAGAGCTTAAGATTTATTCTATTCCCATCCGTGAGGATGTTACACTGTAGTTATCAACATTTTACGGCAATAGATGTTAATAGTGAATGTGTAAAAGTAATGATTCTAAAAGGAAATGTTTAGATGAACTTGGTATTAAAGTTAAGATTTGGGGAGATTAATAAGTCTCAGTGGTACTTCAAAGTATTGCTAGTCTATGTATGGTAGGCAACACTTCCAAATTGCGGGAATATCTTGTTTAAGTTTCTGATACTAACTTATGTTAGAAATAATATAAGGGTCTTAGTTAATTGCTAAGAATATGGTAAAAATTCAGAAAATAGAGATGATCCGCAGCCAAGCTCCTAAGTCCGCTATGTTAGGATATGGAGAAGGTTCAACGACTAAATGGTAGTGGGCATGAAAGAATCCAAACAATTCTTGATGATTGCTTAAGATATAGTCTAGGCCCACCTGAGAAGGTGCTACTAACAAGATATAATAAGTCCATATACTTATTTATTATAAATTCGAATTAGTAGATGTAATGATTCTAGAAAGAAATATCTAGATGAACTGGTATAACCGGGAAAGAGATACAGTAATAGCACACGGTGCTTCTAAATTTTTAAAAGAACGGTTGTTTGAGAAATCAGACCCGTATAAAATACATGTTTGTGATATTTGTGGAAATGTTTCGACTACACCAACTGAATGTAAAGCTTGTGATAGTGATAAAATATCTAAATGTAATTTTCCTTATGCTTCTAAATTACTTATGCAAGAATTACAAGCTATGGGAATTAAAATGGCTATTAAAGTCAAAAAATAATTGTTTGTATATTTTTTAAACTTAAAAAAATTAAGAAAAAATAATTGTTTGTATATTTTTTAAACTTTTATAAGTTTAAAAATTAATTTAGATCTTTATTTTGCTTCTTTTCTTGCTTCTTCTTTTATTGCTTCTTCTTTTACTTCTTTTTTACCATCTGATTCTTTATCTTCTTTAGCTATTATATGTAATATGTTTATTTCTTTAATTATAATTTTCTGTATTTCATGATTAAAATTCTTAAGAAATTTTTCTATAGTTGTTTTAATTTTCTCTTCAGGTTCATTCTTATCTAACATTTCTATTATTTTGCCAATAATAAAGTGTATAACTTCTAAAGTTTGTTTAGGTTTTAAGTTTTTCGCAATATCCTTCGCAATATCCATTTTTTATTAATATCATTTATTCAAAATAAAAGTTTAAAAATCTTTTCTAAAATATAAGAAATGAGAATAAAATGTACGACATTGGGTTATCATAGTTCAAAATATTTTTGCACATATTGTAATAAAAGTGTTTCTTTAGAAGAAGATAATATATGTGAAAATAATATTATATCTACAAAATATTATACAATATTACCGAGCTTTGATGATATCAAAAATACTTTTTTAAATTTTTTAGGTCAATCCGAACACAAAAAATGTGAATAATAAAAAAAACATTTTTTATTATAAAAAAAAATTAATTTTAGATCGAAGACCTACATTAGTTTCTGTTATGTGTATAAAATTATTCTCATTAAAATATTTACTTAAATCTAGGTCATCAATTATTATATAATCATCAATATTATTTTCATCAATCCAGCTCTTAATTTCCATAGCTCGTTGTTCTTCCCAACTAGAATACTTGTTCATAATATTTTGTGTGTAGTCTATAGGAGTCTTTATAATGTTTTGTTTAATATAAAAATCACTCATTTCTAACAGAGAAACCCAATTCTTCCAATCAGAAGAAACAACAATTTCAATATCTTTGTATTTCTTTAGAATTTTATTCAAAATGTCCACATTTTCAGTATCAAAATTGTCAAGAACTCCAGGATTAGGATGATTTTTTGTATAAAGAACACCTTGATGATCTAAGAAAAGTATTTTATTACGTTTTTTTAAACTTTCTAAACGTTCAATATATTCACAAGTAAAATTATTATCTATTATTTGTTCCGACAATCTCATTCCTTCAAAATAAGATTCTGATATATTAGGATAAGAAGAAATCGGTTTTTGTAAAACATTATCTGGTTTAATAAATTTCATATCTTTGATAGGATAAATATTATTATATCTACAAGATGTAAGTATTGTATCTGCAAAAATATTGATATGTCTATTTGTAATGATATTATAAAATTCAATATCTTCAACAACCATTTTTTTGCTTACCAATGTTAGATTCTCCTTATTACAATTAAAAGTTGATGACCCTATCAAAAAATCCGAAGTTGGTGTAAATTTACCATTTTCGTTGTTAAATAAACGATGATCTCCAATAGTTTTCAAGACTGTTTTATCACTGAAAGTTAATTCATGATATAAATTAGTTCTTTCTACTTTCTTTATCCATAAAGGTTTTGCGACATCCATACAACCATCATCAAAATTCCAAACTCGTAATTCGTGATTATAATGTATTTTTTCAATTGGTAAAGAAGATCCATCCGCTAGTAAAATCATTGTTCCTTTTGCTAAACAAATGTGTACAGTAGTCCAATAAACATCACTGAATGATACACCCAAGGAATTTATTGCATAAACTCTTACATAAAATGTTCCTGAAGAACCTGTTGTTACTGTTAAATTTAAATCTGTTGTTGGAGATTCTGTCGCTAAACGATTGGTTAAATTTAAAGAACCATAATCACCATATTGAACACCAGTTTCAACTAAAGAACTTGTAGAAGAAATACTAGCGTGAATAATAAATTGTGCTTGAAAATTACCTGTTAAACTAATAATTTGTATTGAAGGTAAAGATGGATTGCTTGAACCAGATGGTCCTGTTGGTCCACTTGAACCTGTTGGTCCACTTGAACCTGTTGGTCCTGTTGATCCTGTTGGTCCTGTTGATCCTGTCGGTCCACTTGTTCCTAAAGACAACGAAATAATATCAGATTCTGTAATTTGATTATTAGATATTTTGAAAGAAGATATCATTTTATTATATAAGAATTTTTATTTTATTTCTAAAATATAAAACATGAGTGAAATACATTTACACTTTGACGATTTCATAGGTGATATAAGTTATTTTAATGATTTATCTTTAATAAAAACCATACATTTTTATATAAAAAATAAACATTTAATTGAAAGTAAATTATCTAATATAGCAAACTTGTTGTTTTCTATAGATGACAATAACACTACTCTTTATTTCCAGAAAAAAACTATTATTGGTTTTATGCTTGCATCGAATAATTTCTATAAATTTATGGAATTATTAAATGTCTTTGATAAGAAAAAAGTTAAAATAACTGATATACCTCCACCTGATAAATGGACAAACAAAAAAACATCAGAATCATCCGAAATATATAATATAGTTAGTAAATTTGTAGACGATAATGATATTGATAATCCAAAAATATATAAAGATTATTTTTGTCTCAATTACAGAGAACTTAGTAGACTAACAGAAGCTATTACAGGTATAAATTGTGATCATAAAATACCAGTTATAAAAGGACTTTCAAAAAAACAAAAAGAACGACTTACTAAAGAACAAAAAGAGCAAATTATAAAAGAACAAGAAGAAGAACAAAAAATACTCGAAGAAAAACTAAACACAAAATTAGAAAAAAATATACATGAAGAACTAATTATAAAATTATCATACTTCATATATTATTATCTTCAAATACGAGAAGATAAACACCTTGTTAATGTTATAATAAATCATTACGTTCTACATTTTTTTAAATCTGACCGTTCAGATGAATATAACATCAAAATGATTCTTAACAATAGAAAGAAGTATTCCGACAGAGAAATGAAGTTATACAACGCCTTTAATAATATTAACGAAAAAAACTTTGAAATACTACCCTATCTATACCAATTTGAATACATCACCAATAACGGCGCTAAAAAAATAACAAAACGATTTTCTACTTGCGGTGAATCTACATTATTAAATATACTCAATTATTGCCTTATTAAAAAAAATGGTAAATTTAATACAAGTAAGATATTGAATGATGAAGTCAAACATTTTTACGAAGATAAAAAAATAACTGATATGACCAACGTTCTTAAAAAGAAAATAATAATGACAGAATGGCTTGATATTGTGTCTAATCTTGGATTCCCAGTTTATAATAAAGCAGGTGATATTCATAATAATGTTAAAAATGTAGCATCCGTTTTTAATAAGTTAGTATATGATAAAGATTACAGTGAACACATCGATAATCCTTCTCAATTTATAGTAGACACTATATTATATCTTAATAATGATATTAATATCGAAATAAATATCGAAAATACAAATGACAAACAGTTGTATTTAAATATAGATGAATATAAATTATTTTTTAAACCTGGGCATGGTGAGATGTATGTCGAAACAAATGTAAAGATAAAAAATTATATCACAAAAGTCGATTTGAAATCTAAGTTATCGAATAAGAACGAAGATTCTGATTTTTATATAATATACAGTATATACGCGCAATCTTCAGAAATAGTATCAGGTGAAAAATTGGACTTTGATTATGCTTTAAATAGAATTATGATGCGAAATCCACGTACATTTATTTTTAACGTAACTAAAAATGTAATCAAAGTGTTTTTATTAACTGTGAATAGTTTTAAAAATACTAAAGATATTTTGCATGATAAAGATGATATTGAAAATTTTATATATAATATAAGAAATGTAAAAAAACTAAATATTCAAATAGAAGAAGATAAAGAATATATAGTAAAACAAATATCGAGTTCTTATATAACAAGTATATCCAAGTATTGCAAAGAATTAACGGAGTTGACAATAAATATAAATTCTGAATATATTGTTCCTATAGATTTATCTCCTCTAACAGAACTAAAAAATTTATCTACTCTTTTTTTCAGTGGAATTGAAATAGAATATATGAAACCATTGAAGAATTTAAATTTAAATGAATTATCACTTCAAAATTACGATACTTCTACACCATTAGATTTTAATTTTATTAAAGGGTTCATTAATTTAGAAAAATTGGATTTACTTTATATTCACGATTTAAACCCTATAAAAGACTTAACAAATTTAAATTTTCTTCGTATTGGTCAAATAAGTGAATTTGATGTTAAATTAATTAAAAAATTATCATTGTTGCGAAAAATTCTTGTATACAACTCACGTATTTTAAATACAGAATCATTCAAATATTTGACAAATTTAAAGGATATTGTTATTAATGATTCTGATTTTAGTTCAACTTCTATCGAACCTATTGTAAACATGGATTTAGAAAAATTAATGTTGCTTCGTAATACTGGAATAAAGAGTCCCGTTAAAATATATAATAAAAATATAAGTCCTGAAATTATTAAGCATTTAGAAAAAATTAATATAGAATATGTTTTACAATCGTCACCTAAGTCATCCAGGAGGTCGTCTAAGTCATCCAAAAGGTCGCCTAAGTCATCCAAAAGATCGCCTAAGTCATCGCCTAAGTCATCGCCTAAGTCATCGCCTAAGTCGTCTTCTAAGTCATCCAGGAGGTCGTCAAAGTCATCAAAGTCATCTCCTAAGTCATCGTCTAAGTCATCCAGTAAGTCGATGAGGTCTCCTAAAAATCACGAAAATTGATTTTAAGATTAATAATTATAATATATAATAATGAAAAGATTATATATTCTAACAACTATTGGTTTAGGTTCTTTGTTTATCTGCAACAGAAATTGTAAAAATATTTATTGCGATATGTTAAAAATTATGTTTAATCATAAAATAAAACAATTAGACATATTTAAATATAAATGTTCTTGTACTGAAAATAATATTTGCAGTGATTGTTGGGTTCGTAATTGTAATAAAAACAATTTCTAAAATCAAATATCCAAATGAATTTAAAAAATGTTATTGTCGCGTTCATTATCATTAGTTCAATATATTTCTGACTTGCATTTAGAAAAGGGATACATCCGTCGTATTATACCAAATAAACCAAATTTAGTATTAGCAGGTGATATTGGTTTTCCACAACATGAAAATTATAAAAATTTTTTATTAGAAATGTCGCCTCAATTCGATAAAGTATTTGTCATAAGTGGAAATCATGAGTACGACTTTAATAGTAGTAAAACAGAAGAAGATATAGAAAACATATGTTCTCAAAGAACTAACTTGTTTTATTTACAAAAGAAATCACATTTACTTTGTCCTGAAAATAATTTATATATATCTGGGTGTACATTATGGGCAACATTACCAAAATCGCGGTACAATGAACACTTAGAACATGTAAACTGGTTAAAAACACTAAATAAGAATAATAATTACATTGTAGCAACACATTACTGTCCTTCTTTATTATGTCTAAGAAATATTCAGAGAATCGTCCCGAATTATTTTGCGACAGATCAATCAGATATAATAAAAATGGATAATATAGTAATGTGGATACATGGTCACAATCATTATAATAATGATAAAATCATACATGGGAAACATATAGTATCTAATCAGTATGGTAAATATTCCAGGTCATTGTCTAATTATAAATTAATTTAAAGAAATATATTATGTATATAATAAAATGCCTCAAACAAAGAATGATTATTTACAACATTATCCAGTCGAATGGCCTGTATTCAGTACCAAATATTATAAAAAAGACGACAAAGGATGGTGGAATCCAATTTACAGAAGAAGATAAATATAATTTATTTTTATAAATTATATTTTATGTAAAATGTTCACAACTGATTGTAATGCTCCTTCACACCATCCTTGATTTCTACTAAACGCCTCACCAACACAATATATATTTTTCACTGGATTTTGAATAATATCTAAAAACTCATCACGATCTTTGAATATTTTAGGTAATGGTTTAAAATAATGTGTTCCAATTTCCCAGTATATAAGTTTGTATTTTAGAACCTTTACTTTCTGTTTAAAAATATTGAATATACCTTTCTCAACTACTTGAGGTATATTTTCAACCTTTGTCCATTTATTTGCAACTTTATTATCAGAATAAGAGATTTGATAAATATATCTTTCTTTATCAATTACAATAATCTTTTGAAATGGTTTGTCAGTTTTTATAAAACCTTTCGTTACGTTTAGCGGTTCATTTAATCTCACATATAATCGCACAAAAGGTTGCCCTTCAATTTCCTTAAACATTTTAACTTTAGGAAGTAATTTTCGCATAACGTTTATAGGTGTTGCTAAAATGACCTTGTCAAAAATTTCATTATTTACCTTTATTGTCCCGTCATTTTGAAAAACGAGTTTTTTAATGTCTTTTCCAACTTTGATTTCATTCTTCAAAATTGTCCCGAATGCTTTCAGTAATTCATTCCATTTTATAGAAAAAGCGTCAAACCCTTTGGATGTATAGTTTTCAAATCCATAATCAAGAATCGTGTCAATTACATCTGCTTTTTCATAATCTGTTTCACCTATAGAAAATATAAACTTATCGTAAAGTTCTTTTCCTAATATTCTTATTCCAAATTCCTTAAAATTTTCATTGTATCTTTCTAGTAAAGTAAATTTCTGTTGAAGACGATGTAAAACTTTGCTCACGTTTATTGGTTTAGATGTATGTTCAAAATCCGCGTGATATTTATTCACTGTTACATTTAATTTTTTACACAAATTATATAAAAGTTTATCTTGTTTACGTCCAATTCCAGCACCTGCAATAACTTCTTTACCTTCGAAATTGACTACCTTAATCCTTCCACCAATTTTATTATTTTTTTCAAATATAGTTATGTTTATACCGAGACTATATTTTAACATTAAACCACAAAAAAGTCCGGAAATTCCAGAACCAATTATAGCAACTTTCATATTTTTATTTATATTAAATAAAAATTAATTTAATATATAAAATGGAGAATAATAAAATAATTGTAAATTCTGATTTATCAGATAATATAAATATCCAAAATGCTTTTTCTGAATTAACAAATATTCATTCTGTTGAAAACTCATTATATTGGATAAATGAGTATTTAAAAGATTGTAAAGACGATAAAATTATTGAAATTAAAAAATTATTAGAAATTTCAAAAGCTACTATAGACGAAGCATTTACAATATTAGATAATATAGTATCAAGGTAATTTAGAAAACTAAGTGTACTCCGTAAAGTGAACTTACATCTCTAATACCATGACAATTATATAAATCTAAATGATGTACTCCGACAAGTGCACTCACGTCTGTAATACCTTGACAATTAGACAAATCTAAAGTGTGAACTTTACTAAGTGCACTTACATCTGTAATACCATGACAATGAGATAAATTTAAAGTATGAACTCCACCAAGTGCACTCACATCTCTAATACCTTTACATTTAGATAAATTTAAAGTATGAACTTTACGAAGTGCACTTACATCTGTAATACCATGACAATGAGATAAATTTAAATTGTGAACTTTACCAAGTGCACTTACATCTGTAATACCTTGACAATGAGATAAATTTAAAGTATGAACTTTACCAAGTGCACTTACGTCTGTAATATCTCGACATTTAGATAAATATAAAGTATGAACTCTTCCAAGTGCACTTACATCTGTAATACCTTTGCAAAAAGATAAATTTAAAGTATGAACTCCTCCAAGTGCACTTACATCTGTAATATTACAACCATGTAAATTTAAAGTATGAACTCCGCCAAGTGCACTTACATCTGTAATATCTAGACAAAAAGATAAATTTAAAGTATGAACTTTACCAAGTGCACTTACATCTGTAATACCTTGGCAAAAAGATAAATTTAAAGTATGAACTTTACCAAGTGCACTCACATATCTAATACCTTTACATTTAGATAAATATAAACTAGTATAGTTAGATAAATCTAAAGTATGAATTAAACTACAATAATTATTAAAAATATCTGACAATTGATTAAGTTTTAAACTAATTTTATATTTTTTTAATTCATGTTTTTCATTTTCGTTTAATTTTTCGAATGATTTAATGAATTCTATTGAACCTTTTTCAGTAAAATTTTTATCATATATTGTATTTTTGAGAAATTCTTTGTTTACAATACTAAGCGACATTTTATCTTTATTTCTTAAATATTCAATTATCTGTTCTGACATACCAGGAATACTAAATACATCTTCGAACATTTGTTTTATAAAAATGATTTAATAAATTAATAATTTAAATCATTTTTAAAGAATAAATATAAATGACTGACGAAATCACTGAATTAAAATTGCAAAAAAGCATTACTAGAAATGAAAACGATATTACAGATCGTATAAAAAGAGGCAAAGAAGTATCTGATTCTAAATACTCTGTTCTTGCTAATGATTATAATAAATTATTTCTGTTGAACAGAGATATTAATACATTTAATTCTTCGATTGATAACATAAACACATCGATTAGATTGAGTCCGTATGATTTAAAATATTATGCAACACGTGCAAAGTTTTATATGTATGTAGATAGATATAATGAAGCAAAAAAAGATATTGATATTATTAGGGACAAAATAAATAAGTTAAGCGGTATTGAGAAAATGTATTGTGAAAAGATTATTAATGATTTTGATAAAGTATCATCGTAGTATATTTTTATACTTAAATTCAAGTTATTGTCAAACACGCAAGTTCATTCCTAAATGTTGAATTATCACTATTCATAGTATTTATCTCACAAATTGGATCTTGGTATATTTTAAATTTTTCTCCATCATAACTACCATCTTCCTTCGTCCATAAAGTTTTTCCTATGTCATGAGTTTTCGTTTTCAATCCGCTTTCAAATAACAAATTCGTAAGTTTTGTAGCTTTAATATCTTTTTCAAGATCACCATTATCATGAAGTAAATTAAAAACACCCCTACTTGAATCTGTACAGACATAATTTAATAAACCCTCTTCATTTTTAAGGATATTTTTTACTGCAAATTGAGCTATACCTTTTTGTCCAGCTGCAATATCAAACCTGTCTAATTTTGTATTTATAATATCCTTTACTTTTTCAGTATCATTAAAAAAATTATTCCCGATTATAATGTTATTATTTTTTGTTGTTTTGGGTTGTTTCGCGAGTTTCATAATTTCTTGATGTCCTTTACTAAATATATTATTTTCTGCTTTCAGAGAAACTATTTCGAATCTTAGTTCAATATTTTCTTTTTTTAATTTTTCAATTTCAGCATCTTTTTCTTTTCTTTCTTTTATTAATTTTTTTATTTCAATATCTTTTTCTTTGTTAAAATTTTCAGTTTCAATATTTTTTTTTATTTTACATTTATTTAAATGTTTTATAAGATTTGATTCAGAAAAAGATTTATTACAAAATTCACAAATAACTAATTTAATCATAATTTCATTTTTGTTTTTGATTTCGTTCTGAATAACCAAACATCCTTTATTATTTTTTTGATGATAATTCAAATTACTTTTTGAACTTAGAGTTTTTTTACAATAAAAGCATTCCATTTTATATAATAAAAATATATTTTTAAATAATTGTTAAAAAAAAAACAATTATTATTAATTTTAAAAATTAACTATTTTTTTTACATCCTGTTTTCGTGGTTAATAAAAAATAATTGTTAAAAATTGTTAATTTTTTAACAAATTTGTTAAATTTTTAACAATTATTAAAGAAATATAACCTGAAAATCAATTCAAAGCATAAAAAAAACTTTAAGGTCAAAAATACTTTAACTTTTTAATGTCCAAAAAATGTGTGTGTGTGTAGACGATTATATTTTTAGAAAAAATGTAAAATTATTTTTATATTTTTTTAAAAACTTTTTAAAAATATTTTTATTTTCTAAAAACTTTTTAAAAATATTTTTATTCTTCATTTTTAGAAATAAATATCTCGAACTTTAAGAAATCTTGATCTTTGTAATTCTCAATCTTTTAGAATCTCGATCTTTAAGAAATCTCGATCTTTAAGAAATCTCGATCTTTAAGAAATCTCGATCTTTAAGAAATCTCGATCTTTAAGAAATCTCGATCTTTGTAAATCTCGATCTTTGTAAATCTCGATCTTTAAGAAATCTCGATCTTTAAGAAATCTCGATCTTTGTAAATCTCGATC
>Ga0214921_10000420_pt1 | contig 79840 bp, 114 predicted proteins | sample LL1505_MetaG_FD_177992 | JGI IMG/M metagenome (GOLD analysis project Ga0214921, IMG submission 177992) | Freshwater microbial communities from Lake Lanier, Atlanta, Georgia, United States - LL-1505 | ecosystem: Environmental > Aquatic > Freshwater > Lake | place: USA: Georgia | collected... | reverse complement strand
GCTGCAAATTTTCCCTGAGAGTTGCGTATCTTAGGCCGAGTTACTTTTGGATCCGTGGCAATATTGCATCCATTATTGAAACTTTGACTAGATCCATCGCACGGAGCAACACCTGCTCGTTTTTTATTCCATTCATACCCAGCTTTATGTCCACTGCAATCTTTAGTACATTGACTGCCATGAAATGTAAGTTCATCTAGAGGTTCTTCAAAAACTTTGTCCAAAGTTTTTTGAACTGCATGTTTTGTAACATCCATTTTGGGAACTTTAATGTTATCTCGTGTCAAGTAGAATGTAGTGAACATTGAAAGTTTCAATGTTTTTGCAAAAGTATAACCAGGCAATGCTCGACTAGCTTGTGAAGCTAATGCGTTGTATAATCTAACACGACTGGGTTCAGCATTATTAGCAGCGAATACTAAAATTTCTGGATTGTGCTGGCTTGTATACTCTTTGACTATATTAATAACTGTACCGAATACTTTACGCGAATCTCCAGAGCCTGTTATATAATCTTTAATTTGATCATTTTCACCCCTGGCCATAAAGTGAACTTCAACTTTTTTATTACCGTTAAATGTAACCTTATACTGTTCTCCAGCATCGGTAGTAAAGTAATAATTGTTATTTTTAAGTTCATATGGATATGAACTGTCAAGTGCTTCAAAGAGTTCGTTAATACGCATCTTGTATTTATGCGATGGACTTTTATCGACCTAGGATCTTTTTAGTTTGTAATTTCTTCAATGTTTGAGCCTTTAGTGTGCCTCTAGGATCATAACCATTTCTCCACAGTGAAAATACAACGGAGGTAACACCAAGTTTATCAGATATGGGTGCTTTTTGATAGTCAGGTAATTCATTATCAAGTTTATCTAATAATCTACTATACAATTTTATCCGACTCGGTTCATCTTTAAAACTGCTAAATTGAATAGAATCTGGGTTTGCTTGATTAATTTTGTTTCTTATAATTTTAGCAACGGTTGCAAAAACTCTAAAAGCATCACCGGTATTACTTACAGTATTCACTTCTCTGCCGTAGGAGTCTTTCCAAGCAAACTCGATGTAAAGTTCTTTATTTCCATTTATGGTAACTACGTAAGTATTACCTGCCTTGGTCGTAAAATAATACTTTCTGTTGTCTGATCCCTGTTTGTATTCATAGGGCAAATCAGCAATTTCTGTAATAAGTTCATTAATTCGCATACTGTATTTATGTGATGGACTTTTATCGTTGCACCATCATTAACGAATTGTTAAGCGTAAATTACAAGAGCAGTACCGCATTTATGGCAAAATTTAGCAGTTGCCTTGTTTGTTGTACCACATGTACCACACTTTTGTTTGGCTTTAACCGTGACAGGAGCAACAACGGGCTTGTTGTCTGCTGTTTCGCCTAGTAGTCTAATTATCATACTGTGCTTTTCAGGGTCCAGCGCAAAGTTACTAACAGTCGAGAACTTCTGTTCACTCTTGCTACCTGGTACAGTGATACCGGTGTCATTTTGAGGTACAGCATTGAATGAATTCATAGTTGCATTTGCAACACTACCAAATAGCGTGTTGTCAGATGCACTGACTTGTGAAGCTGTCATTCCTTTGACATAATTTCCAGAATAAGTACAATTTTGAAGATATGGGGAATATTCCCAATATGGTCTGGAATTCAATCCGTAATACGGATAATAAGGTTTTGGATATTCTCTTTCGAACTGATATTCAACTCGGATCAATCCATCTTCTAACTTAACCCCGCGATGTTCTTCAATATCACCAGTGCGTTCAATAAACTTGAAACGATTGCCTTCGTTTAGATTATTATTTCGAATGGCACGTTCTAGATCAATTTCTTGGCCTGCGTTGAGAACGAGACCATTTGGAACAATATTGTCTCCATCAATGAAGATGTTGAAAATTGCTCGCTTAGAATTTAAATTTTTAATTAAAATTGAGTACTCTGACCCGAATGGGATGAACACTGTGTCCTTGAATTCACGGAGGACTTTGCCGTTTACTTTTACCGCACAGGCGGCCTTATTAGAATACATCATTTTACTTCCTTTATACAGCACACAGACTAAGTGCTTAATGTTTAAAGTCTGTCAGCTTGTAGTTCGAATTAACTACAACTATATTTATAATTTCAATAAAGGCTTTGATTGAAAATATAAAACTGTTACATCATGTAATCTTTGTCCATATTTTAAAATTGAACAGTGCAGCCGTGAAACTCATCTACCCAGCGTTCAAAAAACAACACGATTCTATTACCAAATTTTAAGCACAACATTGTTTCAGCAGTATTGCCAAATGATTGTATATTAATTTTTGTTACGTCTGGCATAGTTACTTTTCGTCCACCAAATACTGTATAATGTATTTCATCACGTTCTACCTCAACATCAAATTTATTAATGTACAACCAACGAAGTTCATCTTCAGTTAATTCACCAATTACACGCCAGTGCTTAATATGTTTCAATTTTTATTTCCAAAAATGGTGCGCCTGATGGGACTCGAACCCACAACCCGGAAGGTTAGAATTTCCTGCTCTGGCCAATTGAGCTACAGGCGCACTCTCTAATCTTATCTAGTGGTCCATGACATCGGTCACACCATGTATCAACATCAGTCCGACCAAGGCCAAACTTTAGGATCCATCCACAGTGCATACAACTCCATACTCCATGTTCCCAATAATTATGCAATTCGCCAGTCATATGAATCTTGTGTCATGACGGACTCGTTGCCGTCGTACTCATCAATACGATACATAGTACCAGGCGAAAGCTCTTCGATCCTCAACTTGGCAAACTGGTCATTAGCTGCTTCTCCAAGTTCCTCTACGACTTGAACTAATGCAGGATCAGCGCGATCAATGTCACTGACACTGAAATACAGCTCATTCGCACGGCGATAGTTGCCTTCCTCGAGGCATTCAGCGTGAATACGATCATATTCATCCCAAGGAACGGTCGCGTAGGAATTGCCGCCAAACTTCTGCTCATTAACATACAGAGTGATTCCCTTAATCTCAGCATAACGCATGATAGCTTCATGCGAGAGGCCGAATCCACCATAGCAATCATTGTACACGACCTTAGTCATAAGAACTCCTTTTAAAAAATGGCGCGCTCGGCAGGACTCGAACCCGCTACCTCAGGCTTTAGAGGCCTCTCTATACCAATACAGTTTCGAGCGCATTAGTTTATAGGATTATTATAGCTTAGTGTATAACAATGGTCAAGAAGGAATTTTTAGCATGAACATAGTAACATAGGAGCTATCCAGTACAACAGTATCTTGAGGATATTTGTTTGATTCATACTTGTATCTATTTCCTAGTCCAGCGACACGGATCATTTTAGGATTGAGTCTCAAAACTTTACCAATCTTAAGATGGTTGCCTTCAGGATATGCAACACAACTGTCAATAGTAATCAATCGGCCGAGCGCATCTTTATGCTCGGGAATTTCTTTAGCCATCAGAGGATAACTTTCTTTCTTTTTTTAGCCAGCGAGAACGCGCGGCACCTTTTTCTCGTCTGCGCTTAACACTAGGCTTTTCATAATGTCTGCGTTTTACATACTCAATTAATACACCTGAATCATCCACTTTACGTTTAAACTTTCGTAGTGCGGCATTAAAATTATCATTCGTTACTTCTACATTAAGTCCAGTGAAGTAAACAGTATTCTCGCGATTATAGTTGTTGTATTTTTTCGTCATTCTCTTTATCAAATGTTAAAACGGCCTTGCTATTAAGGACTGTATCTTTAGTTATCATAATTTTTTTCAAGCCTCTTTCAACAAGGTCCATGGCTTCAAATTGGTAGTTAATTAATATTTTTTCAATGATCTGTTTCAAGCCGCGAGCATTTGTTTTTAGTTCTTTGGCTTTAACAGCAATTTCAACCAATGCATCATCTTCAAACTGTAGGTCTACGCCGTCGAGTTTGAAAATATATTGATACTGTTGGATGATACTGTTTTTTGTATCCTTGAGAATTGACACTAGATCATCGACAGTAAGTTCATTAACATTCACAGTGAGCCCAAATCTTCCTACAAACTCTGGAATCATTCCATAATTTATTAAATCCTTGGTAGTGTGTCCGTCATAAACATTTATCTTTTTTGAATGATCTATTACTTGATTATTGAATCCCATAGAACTGGTATTGTCACGTTTTTCAATTATTTTATCTAGACCAACGAATGCTCCGCTGCATATAAACAAGATATTCGTCGTATCAATATCTTGCATTTCGCCTTTGGGATGCTTCCGCTTTCCGCCCATTGGAACTCTTGCAATAGTGCCTTCAATCATCTTCAATAATGCCTGCTGAACTCCCTCACCAGAAACATCGCGAGTAATTGAAACATTTTCTCCCTTTCTGGCAATCTTGTCAATTTCGTCGATGTAAATAATTCCGCGTTGAGCACGATCAACATCATCATTAGATACTGTGAGCAATCTTGACAGGACACTTTCAACATCATCGCCTACATATCCGGATTCTGTGAGTCCAGTAGCATCACAGATTGCAACTGGAAGATCTAGGTATTCTGCAATATGTTTAACCAGCGCAGTTTTGCCACATCCTGTGGGTCCTATTAACAGAACATTGGTTTTATCCAACTTTATAGTATCAACAGGATTAAATATTCTCTTATAATGTTGAGCGACTCCTACCGATAATGCAATCTTTGCATTATCTTGACCAATGATATATTGATCAAGATAATCCTTGATCTTACTGGGATTCAGTTTTTTTCTGATATCATTATTTGGAAATTGTTTGACCTTCTCGTCATTAAGAATTTTTGAACAAAGAGTGACACACTCGCTGCAAATACCTACATCAGTGCCTATAATTAGTGTTTCAACATCACGTTTGTCTTTACCACAAAAATTGCAGACACGGTCCTTATCATCCTTGTTCATTGAAAACCTTTTCTAAAAATTCAGTAATATCATGCACGAATCCATTATTTATGTGGTTTATTAACATTTTTAGATTTACATCGCCTGTAGTATAAAAACTATTAGGCTTACTCAAAATATATCCACCCATTAAATCTAATATAGCATGATTGTTGTTATAACTTAGGAACTTTACATCGGTCCTCGCAACAGCATATAGAAGCCATGAAACATCAGTTTCTCCGTTGTAGAAATAAACGTTAATGTTTTTTTGGATGGGATTATTTCCTAGCCACTCGCTGGCCACAATTTGATCTTCTTCGGATAATCCCATCAACAGTATACTAAAGTTATCGTTTTCAAAAAAATCAGGAGGGGTAATTAAGGTTATTTTTGATGTCATGATTGATCTTTTTCATATCGCCTATTATTAGCAGCAGTTAAATATTCTTCCTCAGTGATTGAATTAGCAATCTTACTCCAGGCGCTACTCTCTTTTTGCTCTTCATTTTGAACATAGTCTCCTGAAATTAAAGGAGGAGAATGTTCTACTGGAATTACCTGCTTGCCGTCAGCATCTTCAATGATAATACTATCGGCTGTGTGTGTAATCGTTGGCTCAATGAACTCAGGAGTTTTTTCAACCATTTCATTGTAAAGACCAATGTCATCTGCGGTCATAACTCTGATATTATCAACCGGAATTTCTTGCATTTCATCAGCTACTACTTCTTCAATGGATGCTGGAAACAGAACTTTCTCTACATCGCATTCCTGATCATGATCACAATACATGTCGCCTGTAGTTACACAATGATCATCATACTCTAAATCAATATCCGGATTGACCGTGCCAGTTTGATTCAATAACTCATCGGCGAATGGATCATTTACCTCAACTCGTCTGCGTTGTTCCATGACTAGATTGAAACTATGTTGACTTGCAAGCAGCAAACTAATTGCAAGAGGATCAAAAACTATGACAATAAGAATAATGATCCAACTGACCGCCTTTTCTAAAATACTTTCGTCGGGATTTGGACCATAGATCATCTGTGCAATATATTTGATTGGGCCGACCTCTGCCTCTACCTTGCGAATATCCGCTCTTATTGGTGCTGACTCATCATTGAGCTTGGCAATCACTTCTTGATTAGTTACTATCTCATTGTTAAGCCGTGTGCGCTCACGGGTTTGTGACCTACGAATTGAAACAGCGTTAGCAGCGCCGCGTTCATCAGTGGTACGACCAAGTGTTTGATCAACTGCTGCATCCATTTGTTGCAAAGCCTTACGATTGGCATTGATGTTTTCCTGTGCAGTTTGGATCTTTTGATCATAAATTGCAACTTTTGCCTGCACATCGCCACTGACCAGAGAATGATCACTGTGAGATTTACTAAGGAATCCAAAAATTCCTATAGATGTAATAAACATCAATACGACTACAGAGATAATCAAATAGGTGCGTAGAAGCCAGGGAGCACTTCTCCAGTTCTGTTTAAGCCATACTGTAACTACAAGTTTTGCTAGTTCCAGGCTGACGCCCATTACTATAATCGGAATTACGGCAGCAGCAAAAATGCTAGTAAGCCCTGCTACAGAATAATAAATTGCGACACCGCTGATCATAAGACCAGATAGTAGTGTTAAAAATGCCATTAACATAAGAATATTTATCCTATAATGTGTGGTTGAGTGCTTCTTTTGCAATATCTGCACAGGTATAACCGTGACCGTGACCGTACCCGTGTCCAAACTTTTCAATCTTCATCAACGCCTCTTCGTAGCGTGTAACACGTTCGCGGAGGTCTCTGAGTTCGCCTACGAATTTTTCAACTTCATTAAGCATAGGGAATATATCCATCATCTTCTTCGCCGTCTTTATACCAGCGATTTTCTTCATAGTTCCAGTGGCGACTATCGTAGATGGCAAATGCTAACATACGTCTCATGAAATTAAACTCAATATGCAACCCGCCGTGGTCTGAGCCAACAGGATCCAACCTAAATTGGAATCCTAGTAATTCGTTGCCTATCTTTGAGCATTGAATTTCCCAATGCTTTGTTCTCCAAAGATTGCCTTCTTTATAGAAGTAATCTTTACCACTTCCGACCTGCTTTTGTGGCCATGATATACAAAAATTAAAACTAATCATATACAACTCCTTTGCGTTAGTATAACACAAAACTGCACAGCATCAAATAAAAAAGCAGGCCCTTTTGAGGCCTGCTTGAAAGGTTGGGCTATGCCATTTATTTAATATGTTATAAAATATATAATTGCAACATAAGTCAGTTGATGAATTAGTTGATCTAATCCTGTTAACTGCCAGAATTCGTTATGAGTGTTGCATTTCCATTCTTTGATTCGGTTTATATTCATTTTTGCATAATCTGTCAAATAATGAACTACGAATTCAAAAATCATTATGAGTGCGGCGAGCGAGATTGGGACACAAGTTAATAAAATATAGTAAGTAACAAGTGCATGTATTCCAGAATGGAGTATGCCACCCCAATGTCCAAATGTGCCTTTATGTTGCCACATCCACGGTGGCTGCCAATAGAAATCAAGAATAAAATGTTTAATTTGAAATGCTACTAGCAGCCACAGTATAGTCATCGTTAATTAAAACCTTACGCCGATGCCAGCAATTGCATCATTGGACTTGGTACCACCGAAGTCTGCATGACGGTATTCAACCTTGGTGTAAACTGGTCCTGCAATCTTCAATTCAAGTCCGCCGCCAAAACGAGCGCCGTCAAGATTAACAAGATTAATGTCACGATAGTTAGAATAGCTGATCTTTGCATACGCAAGAGCATGGCTGCTCAACACAAGACCCAACCGGGCGCCTGCATTGAGATTGCGACGATCAAACACATTGTCTACACCAACTTCAACGCCAGCACGAACTGGACCAACGACCTTGATGTCGTAGCCAGCATTGGCACCGTAAGTAAGATTAGTGCGGTTATTAGTTACATCCTGATAACCAGCAGTTGCTTCAATACGGGGACCGGTAAAGTCATTTGCTAGAGCAGGAGTAGCAGCGAGTGTAACAGCAGCGGCTGCTGCGATAAGTACGTTCTTCATTTTATATTCTCCATTTTGTTAAGACGTTAAAAACAGGATCCGCTTTTTTTCATAATAGCTGAAATTTTTAGTTGCGGTAAGGATCCTAAAACTTGTATAACAGGATGCGCCTTTTTATTGGTGGACTAACCTAGCCTCCCTTTCGGAGGAGACACCTACTCCTAGTTCCTCTAGGTCGGTGGTAAAGAGTATAAGACAACCGTAGTTGCTCAGTGACCGTGTTACCTATCATGAAAGTATCCGAAGATACTAAAATGGGTTGCTGAAATCATCCTTTAATAACTTGTGTATTATATTACTAAATTAGTTCAATGTCAACGATTATTTTAGATGGCTGCGTTTTTGCGCACTTCGTCAAATGTGTATTCCTTAATGAGCTTGCCGTTTTCAAACACAGTGACCAGTTGATCTTCTAAACCTTCACTAGCCACATTAGTAGTGATCCATCCTGCATTGGGCGAATTATAAAGATGCAGGCGGCCCTTCTTGCTTTGCTTGCCCTTGTCAGTAATAGGGTCTTTGAATACATCAACCCAGGTACCATCAACAAGTGCAGCCGAGCACTTCATGGCGAATTTTTGGTCATCACGGTTTACAATCTGGAGCAGGGCACCGCCTTGGCCAAAAACCACATTGTCAGCACTGTATCCAGCCATTGTGATAGTGAAGATAATGCTGCGAATAGTCTGGTGAGTAATACCGTCGCCTTGCAGAACACGCACATTGTTCAGAACCTTGTAGCCCTTATCATTAAGGGTGTGACCAAAGTGCTGATCAAGAATCCTCAGGCACTTGCAAACCACTTCTGCAGGATCACCCGAGTCAGGACGAACAACAAGAGTAGCGCCCGAATCTAGCACATCCTGCTTGAGTTCAGTACCCCACAAACGGCAGGCCTCGTAGATGTTATAGCTGTCCGAAACTGCGGAAACGATACCACCAGGCTTGCCATTCTTCTTGACCATGTTCCGGTAAGAGGCAACCTCACCCTCACGGCCCCAGCTGGTTACAGTACTGTGTTCCATTGCAGGAACTGAAAACCCAGCCATATCAGCGTTATAATAGCGGCGAGCAAAAAGCAGCGCCTCCACGGTATCAGTGCCCATAAAGTTGACCAAGTGCGCTGCACCCCCGATTCCAGCAGATTCGAGACTACTGACGCCACGAGCACCAAAGTCATGAAGCTTAAAATCAATAGCGCTTGGATCACCAGTACGTTCAAGTGCATCAAGAATTACCTTCTTAATTTCGCGGCTATTAGTAGCCACGGTTGTAGGATACCAAATTGCACGAAGCAATGCGGTTTCAAGGAACGAAGTCAACCAGTAGCAGTTAGGATCCGTGTTCTCAATGGAAGCCAGAATGTTCTTAACAGGAACAACTGTGCCTTCAGGAACTGCTTTGATACGGACAGGCAGATAGCCACCATGCTCACGAAGGATGTATTCCCAGCCTTCGCGATTGAAGGGCTCGCCGTGTGCAAGGATAATTTCTTCTGCTTCATCGATCATTTCCTGTGTAATAGGCTGCAACAGGTATTCTTTGATGAATGCCTGGAGCCCAAAGAACACAGTTTCGTCATAATGACCGCCGCGACTTTCAATGTAGCTGTAAATCGCAGTCGTGTTAGGAGGGTATTGCACCCACTGACTGAACTTGTAGGAATCTGAATTCAAAATTAGGTTGTGTGTCATGATAAACTCCTTATTCATGTAGTTTGCCTGCAGTCTATCTGTAGGACTTATGCATGTATTTTACTATTTCTGCGAGTATGTGTCAAACGGTTTTTTCAAATACCCAGAGATCCTCGTAGTTTCCGTTTCTAGTTTTCTTGGCCTGCCGAGTACCTGATATAGAACTCCATTGAATTCGGTAATGTTTAAAAAGTTCTAAATGATTTGCTACAACATCGCGCATGTCTTGACTGATAGTGACCTCTTTTTTATCAAAATTGCAGTAGTTGCTTATAACAAATCCTAGCCTTGCACCGGGTTTCATCACCTTAACACATATTTTCACGGTTTCTTCCCAATAACCAATTAACCAAGATTGATAATCAGGAAAATTCGTGATACTTTGATCGTCACTGGGATAGATTTCTAAATCAAAATACGGAGGACTAAGCAATACTGCATCTACGCACTCGGCGTGTTTTTCAGAAAAGTTATAATTTTTGTCTAACAATTCACTGGGACACAGATACAACTCGACATTTTTTTTAGGAGAATCAAATAAGCTGTCATTTTGATATTGTAAATATTCTTGATGTAGCAATTTTCCATTATTAACTACTTCGGGAATAACATCTGTAGAGATAAAATTAGTGAAATTACTACCATAAAATCCTAACTGGTATGCATTCCATCCCATCACTGGAGCAAACAATGTCTCTCCTGTGAATACTTCTTTCAGAATGCCTTTGTAGGTCACGGGATTAAAAATACTAGCACGGTTAGAACCAATCATAAAATCTAACCAAAACTGGCCGCTATTGCCATCATATTTACAGATATGATCAAAGAATGCGGGTCCCACTAAACTATTTCGCAATTTGAATTCTTCGAGCATAACTTTCATCAACCCAAAGGTATACTCACTATCATTTAAATATAACTTCTTCGTGTTATAAAAATTGGAAAAATTAATATTTTTACAGATTTTACCGTATTTAGATTTAGTTCTTCCTGAAAACACATCGTCATTTAAGATATTAGAATCAGGCAAATTGAAATAGTAATGTAACGGTTCCTTTAATTCTCCATATCGCCTAAACCATTCTGCAAGAGTTTCTTTTACATCAGTTACTAAAATTTTATATAAATTCCGTTTGTAGATGTCAATCCGATCTTTGCGGGTGTCTGTATCTTTCTTGCATACTTTTTCTAAAAAAGAATCTAAATCACTTCTTATTGCAAAAGACCCAGTCTTATCACTAATATTTAAAACACTAACCCGACTACAAAATTCCTCAAAGGATACCTGTGGCAAAGTAAATTGATTATAAAAATCTTGTTTAGTAAAAATTAGAGGATTCATCGTGGGATGCGATTGTAACATGTTATTCCTTTTTGTTATTTAATTGATCACCTATTTGTGACATACTGCAAGGACAAAGATCAGATATACTTCTGCCTTGCCGAGGACTGATTGTGAGATATATTACACAGTCCACAAAACATATGTCAATTATACAACACTTGAGGATTTATATCAAGTATTGTTTTAAAAATAATTTAAAATATTTTGCAGTGCCATTGACTCTCTTATATCTGCGATATCTTCAGTCCTGGAATTTTGCACTCGGTTCATACAAAATGACAATATACTCCTATAGCCACGATACATGTCGGCTATTTATTTTTCCACACGCAATTCGAAATTGCAAACTATGATAACCATTAGAATATTTTCTGCCACTGCCAAACATTTGTATGTTTATAACCTTGACACCGTCAATTAACAAATCTATTGTAGTTGGATTAAATCTCCAGACGCTATTTTTTTTAATGTCATCCAATAGTGAAGATAAATCGATTTTCTTCATTGTGCTAATATCATGCCTAACATCGGGAAAAAGCATGTAGTTCACATTATCGTAGTGATTTAGTCCGCCATGCGTTATTGCAACTCTGAATATGTCTTCTTTTGAACTATCAAGGAACTGTTCAAATGCGTCTACTAATGTCTGATCAATTTCGTCTATTTTTTTTCTGTGGCGAGAAAACGATGCAACGGTGTCTCCTCCGAAAAATTCAGATATGAATTGTTCAATTTTATTATCTGTGATATTCATTGCCTCAATAAAATTTTGTTGAGTAATCAAGCCTACCTGCAGATCAGTTGGAGTTTTCTTAACACTAAATCGCATAGTATCATCTTCACTTCGTATATCAACTTTTGTGTTGCAAGATCCGTCGTGTATAAAATCTTGCTTGAATCGTGACGATAAAACATCACACACCCGGTGTTCAAATACATGTCCAAATAGTTTTGCCTCTCTTCCGGCAATTTGCCGAGTAGTCGGCATCGTATATTGCATCATTCAATTCCAAAATAATTAATAGATTACTCGATGAACAAGTGACATTTTCTGTTCACCTGTCCATTCTTTTAGATATGGATTTTCTCGATCACATAGTGGAATAATTTCTGCATCGGTGACTTCACGAATGGAAAATATATTCTCATCAATATGGTTCTGTGAAAATTCTTCCACTTCATTCATCACTACGGTGTCGGCTGCATGATCTTCATGTTCACATTCAATTACATAGGTGTGCCTAAACATTGAAATGGTTTCTACTAAAAATTTCTTCATCATTGTACCTCCTTAAAGTAATCCAGACAACTCGCGCATTCTTCTTGTGTTGAAAAATGATCTTGTTTCGGCTAACATCATTCCACTTTCAGATAACACAAATTGATATCGTTCGTATGAATTGTCACCTGCTCGATAAAATCTATCAAGATCGTCCACTGTTTTCATAGTTATAAGACTATTTCCTGGCGCAGAACTGTCATAAACTGACACAGTGTGGCCCATTGATAGTAAACGTTTCCACAGATCATATCCAGAATCAGAAAGTTTCTTATCGCTCATAAAGCGAATAGAAACATTTGTGTTTTGTAAAACAACGTTATATAAATCACTGGCATGCATCTTGGATTCTGCAGGTTTTCCAATAGCATTAACAGTCAGTGATTGGGGAGCAACCGAAAGTTCACATGCAATATCAATTTCCCCATCAGTCTCGTGCCAGTAAAAAGCCGTTTGTGAACCAATGATTCTTTTATAGCCATTGGGCAATTGTTCAGGAGTAATGCCGTTTTCAATGAAATCTAAAACATTGTGTTTGATTACAGAAAAAAATCCATGTCCAATTTTACCAACACCGACTGGCATCTCTGTCAGCCATGAGTCAATAAAATCTTGTCTACTGTCCGACACTATTTAAATTCCACTAGAGTAACTTTACCATGCTGTGCAGATACAGTTTCAGCAAAGTCTTCCAACATAGCAACAATGAGTTCCTTGTTACCGCCAGCTAAACCGCAGCCTATATATGGAAATCCAAACCGATAGCCTGGATAGACGTGAGAGAATTTACGAAGTATTAAGGCAAATGATTCATAGTCAAAATGATCAATGCCCCGTGGAAAGAATTGGTATTGAGTATAAGCGTTAATAATAGTGAACATGTATCTATCACTATCAATAACCGTGCTACTATAGTTACCTAGTTTACTGATACGATGATGACTTGGCTTATCAAAGTCAATATCAGCCTGATATGCAGAAGGATGACGTTCTCTAATCTCTCGCGCAATACCTGATCCCATTGTGACCTGACAGTTACAACCATGAACAATGACATTGAACAGACCCTGTTCTGCCATATCGATAAGATTACCCGAGGCATGAATTAACTTAGTCATCGTATTCACCGACCGTATCTACGATGTAATTCATATTAGGCTCGGACGAGGAAGTTTTTACACGATCAAGTTGTGCCTTTAATGATTCTAAATCATCCGAAGCATAGCGAACAACATAGTCAATGTGCTCTTCATCAGTCCACCTTCTTAACTCGTATCTCATATCAGTATCCTCTCATCTTTTTCATAGCATCGTATACCCTAGGATGTACAGTGTGAACATCTTTAGTATAAACACGATTATAATGATCTTGCCAATTTTCTGCAACTTTAATTTCACCAGGAACATAAAAATCTGCAGGAGCCCGGCGCAGCTGGCGGGCAAGTTCAACCACCCAATCTTCTTTATCAGGCCGGGCAATGTGGCAGTATGCATTACTTACGCCGCGATATCCTTGCTTAACTAATTCACCGGCGGTGGTAAACACTAGTAGATCATCGACTTCTTGAGTGTTGGGACCATAGGTGATGTCTGTTAAACGACTCTTAGTCTTGCGCATAAAATTAGTCATTACCATCTCCCTAATAGAATCACGATTACACCTATTAACGGTCCGGCACCTAGTAATAGTTGCATCATATCCATACCTGTCAATTCTTGGATCTTTTTAGAGATTTTCATGAGAACCTCTCCAAAAACCGAGCCTTGGTTTCCGTATCAGGAAACTTAAAAGTATGATACAATGCCATGGGCGATGCATCACCTAGGAAACGACAATAGTTATCCGTCAGCCAATCCTCGATCTCAAAATAATCATCAACTCCGCCTACATAGACTTCGATAGTATTGCAATCACAAGAAGGAAACGTGTAAAGATCAAACATTATGCAATCTCCTGAATAGATACAACAGCACTGTCATACTCCGCTGTGCCACGGTGTTCGTCCTCAAGTAGATCCTTAATAACCATGGCGATACAGTTCTCGGGAGTAGGGTCTTTTACAAAACCCCACTTTTTACAATTCTGCATGAGTTCTTCAATACTAACAAGATCATCGTCAAACTTCATGTCAAATTCAATAACAGCACGAATACGCATAATCAAAGTCCTAGGAAGTAGCCGATGATGAAAAAGTGATCGTCAAAGAACTGATCCTCGCGAAGATCGCTGATTGGAATCCACCGTGCCTTTTCAGCATCGTCAGCACCCTTGACACGAGGCAGTTCAACGGCGTCTGGCAGCTTGATATGATATGCCTGAGTAATTACTCGACCAATCGTTGAGCGGTAAGGATCGTCAAACGTGCGATTTGCTACAATGTTGCCACGAAGCACAGCTTCCGGAACCTTGATTTTGGTTTCTTCACGCAGTTCACGAATAGCACCATCAAGTTGCGTTTCAAACTCATTCAAGTGTCCACCGGGCAATGCCCATAATCCCTTACCCGGTTCCGACCGACGCTTGACCAGTAGAATGTGGCCGCTTTGTTCCACGACACAGTCCACTGTGGCATGTTTAACCGGATATGGCGAAACTGCCCATTGTTGCTTATATGATTTCACAAACCAATACTCACGGCGGATTGCCTCGCACTCATCAGTAAGAGTGAACTCGTTCATCCAGTTGATAACATTTCCAGGAAGTGGAGCATCGCTATAAACAATTTCATCTTCATAAAAGGATTCGCGAATAGCAGTAGCGTGTACATCAGCTTCAATGGCAACGTTTACCGAATTCCATTGTGGGAACAATTTAAGGTAGTAACTGGTACCATCCTTACTTGCACCAATTAGTCCAACCTTGGCGTCATTATAACCAGAAGCTATAAAGCCACCGGTATTGATAACTTCAAGCGTAGTATCCTTGACAACATCCTGTACCTGTTTAATCCAGGCAGCATCGTTATAAGTCTTGTCATAGAGAGGCTTGATGATTAGAGGACCATCGCCTTCGGCGGCGCCACGCGGACAGAAAGACGAATCAAAAGAACTTCGAATCATCTCCTTCCGTTCATCAAAGGTGAAGGGATTTCGGATGGTCCGAGCTTTGCCCGAGCTGCCAATAAGTACTAGAACATTTTTTGATTTTTCGAGCGCGATGTCAATAACTCGCTTGTGCTCGTTGTGAAATGGAGAGAATCTACCAACAAAGACCAATAGGTCAAATTCTTTATTCATTGCTCAAAACTCCTTTGAAGCGATTTTAGTGTAGAGAGTCTATCTCTCTGCATGTTTATTTATTATAGTAGATTAATTAGCGACTGTCAACTTGAAATCCAAACTTTCAGATCATCTTTATTAAGATTATCTGATTTCAGAAGAACAAACAGCAGAAACGCTCTGACTCTTAAAGGACTTTCAACGGGAATTTCCTGAAATAATTCTTCTAAAAACTTACTTTTAAGAACCATGGTTATTCCTAGATATTAAAATTTTAGCAAATTAAATGCCATTAAAACATCGCGCCTGTCTTCATCAATGGGATAAACGGCAATAGCAGTTTGTTCACCGGCATTGAGATCGGGCTCAATAAACGATTCGTATTTGAATCCAAATGTTTGGAGAATTTTTTCAACAGCTTCAAGTGCCGTAAGATTACGAACGCCTATGCAAGTAAAATAGGTATTATTAGGATCTGCATCCTTGCCTAGCTTAGATCCCAATTTATAGGCAACATGCGCCGTTTGAACGAGTTGGTACTCTTTAAAGATGTCCTGGCGCGTGAAATAGTAGCAATATTTTTTCATGATTAGATTTTAACACCTTGAATAGAGGTTGTCAATAAGAAAAGTGAGGGTGTTTATTTGACAGAGTACACCCACAAACTCCGAATGATCGTTAGATCAAGCAGCAATTTCCATTACTGAAAGATCATTATCATTATGTGCAACAAAGTTGACATTTACAGTTTTGGCTTATATGCGGCCAACCAATCAGTCTAGACTTTCCTATGTAATGCAAATCGATCCCAGTTCATCCCCATCAACTACACTGTGCTATATAAGGATAGCGTTAGTCTAAGTCTTTAGACAATACTATCTAGCAGATACTAAATGCACAGCGTAGATGGTGGAGATGGGCGGAGTCGAACCGCCGTCTTTACATCTTTCAGTTAGCTTTCGAGCAACTGATAACGTTATTTAACACTAATTTTAACGCAGTGTCAAGAGATAATTCGAACTACAAAGTTTTTAGATTTTTCTTTGAACTCTGCCTGTTCACGATCCATCTCAACCTTGCGAAGACGCAATGGATCGTTAGGCTTGATCTCATATTTGTTTTGTTCAAATGTTGCTTTAAGGCGCTGTTGTTCATCTGTATAAGTTTCGAGATCCGTGTTTATTTTTCTAGTCATTAAATTTCTCTGTCAAACCACATTTGTGCAACTTTACGATTAATTGAGAAGCACAATTTATATTCATCATAATGCCACATCACGCCTAATTCATGATTTTCTGGACATGTTTGACCATGTGTAATGAAATCGTTGACATTCATAGCTTCCGACATGAGAACCGCAATCATCATAATGCCATTGCCGTTTGCTTCTGTGTGAACAATGCGGCCAACACCTAGTGGATCAAGCCTTGATTCTTCTTGAAACTCTCGTTTTGCTGCTGAAATAAAATCACTGTCCGACATGTCCACATATCCGCCCATGAATGCCCATTCACCTGCATGAGGATTTATCGCACGACGAGCAATTGCAAGACCCATTCCATCAGTTACAGGATCATAAATCGGTTGCAGCAGAAAAGTTGCAGGAATAGGATTCTTCCATGCAATTTCACCACATTCACCACAATGTCTGGGCCAATCCTGTCGTTGATAGAGATTTCCGCAGTTTCCACAATATTTTCGATTACTCATTTGATCACCTGTGTTTTCTTGCTCTTAAGAGATTTCTTGAGAGCTTTGAACCAAAGCTTCTTTTCTAGCTTAATGTCTTTATCAATAATGGCCTTATACATTTTCATAATGATTTTATTGACTTTCATCGTGGTCTCCTACAACTTGAACTTGATGTAATCCGTAATCTGGTCTGCTACATCAAAATCGCAGTATTTTTCAAATCCTGAAAATCCTGGTGCAGAATTAGCTTCGCATACTTTAAAGCCCGTCTTGTCGAAAAGCAAGTCTATTCCTGCAATATGAAGTCCGCACACTCTGGCAGTTTCTCTGGCAATATAGTCTATTTCTTCAGTAACTTCAAACGCTTCGCCATGACCGCCTGCACTAATGTTTGCTCGAAAGTCTCCGTCAGGTGCAGTTCTTTTCATTGCACCAACTACTTTACCGCCTATTACCAAGACTCTCAAATCTTCACCGGGTCGTTCGTTGATATATTCTTGTACTATCAGTGTTTCGCGGGTTTTGAGACTATCAATAAATTCCATGAGTTTCTTGAAATCGCGCTTTTTCTCACAGAGATAAACTCCATCACCATGACTGCCTGTAATAACTTTGACAACACATGGCCATCCAATATTTTGATCTACGATTTCAATGTCAACGGGAAATCTTACCAACATGGTATTTGGAATAGGAATATTATTTTTAGCTAACAGTTGATTAGTTCGAAGTTTATCTTTGGCAACCTCGATGCTTTTAGAACCGTTGATGCAGCATACACCAGATTCTTCAAATTGTCTTATCAAAGATGTAATGAATCCATTTGTTCCCGAACCTGTTCTAGTTAGTACAAGTTTAGGAGGCTCAATACATTTGCCCTTATATTTTAAACTATTACCAATATCAGTTCCTATAATAATGTCAAAATTTTCAGGATTGGCAATTGTAGTTTTAATTCCGTGTTTATCGAAACTTTCTATGAGTCTATTAGTCTCGTATTCTGCTTCGTTACGCTTTGTTAGTATCAGTACCGACATCGTTGCTTGTCCAATTTATAATTTCCCATCGACCATCATGATGCTCTACCAGCGCGGTACAGGATTCCACCCAGTCTCCTGTGTTCATGTAGGCAACTCCGTAAATTTCTTTGATTTCGGCATTATGGATGTGGCCACAGACCACGCCATCATAGCCTTTGCGTTTGCAATATGCAGCCAAATTCTTTTCAAACTCAAACATAAAGTCCACTGCTCGCTTTACTCTATGTTTAAGATACTTACTCAAGGACCAATATCCAAAACCCATCTTGTGTCTGAGCCAATTGAATTTAGTGTTTAATGCTAGAACAAAATCATAGGCACTGTCGCCAAGAAAACTAATCCACTTGTTTATACGAGTTATGCCGTCAAATAAATCTCCATGCACAACTAGATAATGTTTATTGTCTGCGCCAATGTGTTCAATTTGATTGACAATTTCCACATTACCAAATGCAAGTCCAAAACGCAAATATGGACGCAGAAATTCATCATGATTACCTAACACATAAACTACTCTTGTTCCGTGTTTAGCAAATCCAAGAATTCTACGTATTACATTACTATGACTCTGTTTCCATCGGAACTTATTTTTTTGAATCTTCCAGCCGTCAATGATATCACCTACAAGATACAGAGTTTCACAACTATTGTTTTTTAAAAAATTGTTAAGCAAGTCTGCTTGACAATCTTTGGTACCAAGGTGGACGTCGGATATAAAAATTGTTCTATATTTTTGTTTATGTTTCATATGTGCCTATTTTATACGAAAAAGATAATCTAATCAATGAATATTTATTAGCATGTACAAAATGACTGTTGGAATTGTCCAATTAATTTCATTTAATAATGTATCATATTTCTCGCATGTAAGGACTACTTAGAATTGTCTGCATCGGAATCAATGTCTATATTTAAATAGGCAAATAACAAACTTAAATGTGCATATTAAGTGGCGGGACCCTTGGATTTATACGATCCCCGCCTGATCTCAAGGGACTCTCACCCTGTCAACAACTATGTTGTATACATCCAAGGGATGTATTATTTAGACAACCAGTCCGGTTGTTATTTCAACATATTGTGATTTATAATCTTTGATAGTAGTCTCTATTGCCACTACTTTATCTTTGGAAATTCTGACATTCTTAGCATCGGCTGTTACTAACCAATGTTGAAGTCCAGGACCTTGAGTAGTCATCACTACCGCATAGGGATTACTAATCGTCCATTCTGCGCCTGCAGTATTTACCAACTTGGCGATTAGTTCTTCACCACTGGCTAATTTAAGTGTAACGACATCATTTACTTCAAAAGGTTTATTAATAATCATTATGGTAACTTTCTCTTAAATTCTTCAAATTCTGCGATTTCTGTTAAAGCTCGATCAATATCAGGAAACTCGTTGGCAATAATTGCCCAGCACTGTTCTGCAACAATTCTGTGTTCTTTCTGAGTTGCTTTGTCCATGCGAAGCTGGCAATAGTGTACCCATGACCGAAGTGATCCGGAGACAATAACCACTGATTCAGTTAATCCTTCAGGGAGAACTGCACGAGCTTGTTCCTTGGCGATGCCGTTTTCGATTGCCCAATTATATGCTGTTAAAGCATTTTGCATTACTTCATCCTGTCTATTATCCCAGTCTTTTGTAAGTTCCGTATCGTCAGTTTCAATACTATTTTGACGATTCTTGGTGTCCTGGAGACGAGCATCCCGTAATTGCCAATTTAAATCCTTGGTAGGATCAGCGTATCGCTGACTATATTCTTGAAAACTGAAACTACGATGTCGCAGTAACTGGCGAGCGATATCCCTAGTAGTTTTAATTTCCATCTGCACACTGACCATTTCAAGAGGTGACCAATGCTGATTTCTAATCAGGTATTCAACTAGCTTTGGAGCAGTTGCAGTATTATTTTGGTTACTTGGGTTAGATATCCTAGCGCACCACGCCACTAACTCGTTTGCTGTATCGCACCCTGTATAACGATAATTTGGCTGTGTGATGCCTACTAAATTAACTTCCATGATCTAACTTTCTTATAAATATCATAAAGGATAACTTTATGATGTACATTATATATAAAATAACCAATAAAGTCAATAATAAAATTTATATTGGAGTACACGGTACAAATGATTTACACGATTCTTATATGGGATCTGGTACTTCTTTAAAACGTGCAATAAAGAAACACGGAAAAGAACATTTTATCAAAGAAATTTTACATATATTCGAGAGCATCGACGAAGCCTATAAATTAGAAGAAACCTTAGTGAATGATGAATTCATCGCTAGAAAAGACACATATAATATGAAGCTTGGTGGAAATAGAGGACCAAGAAATTCAGGTGTAGACAATCCTATGTATGGGCGAAAACATTCTGTTGAAACAAGGGCAAAAAATTCATTAGCAAGAATTGGACAATTTGCGGGAGAAAAACATCCATTGTACAACAAGGGACATTCCGATGAATCAAAAGCCAAGATGAGTGCTTCTAGAAAAGGAAAAAAACACTCTCTCGAAACCCTACAAAAATTAAAAAAATCCAATGGCAAGCCGTACGCATGTTGTCTGTGTTGTCAAAAAGAATTAAATGCCGGTAATCTTGCGAATCATTTAAAAAGTAAATCTAAAAAATCATAATATTTCATGTTGATATATCAATACTCATTTTGCATCTTTCATAGTTTCTTTATTCTTTCTATTTTTTCTTCTAATTCTTTGATATCCCGCCTCAATAGTACATTGATATCTTCTGACTTACATGACTGCAACCTTTGCTTAAGGCCTTCTAAAATTTTCAAATTAAACTTTAAAATTGCGTTAGGATCGCGTTCTTTATCTCGCTTGGACACTATTAACCTTTTCTTATTGCTGATATTATTTGATTTATTTCTGACTTTCGCCTACTATTCTCTCGTTTGAGAAATTCTACCTGTTTTGATAGTTCACGCACTTGCTCTGCAAGTTGTCTTACTGTCTGATCGTTATTTGTCGTCATCAAAACACAACTTTTCTAAAATTTTATAGTTATCGTAGGCTTTTTGTAGCGCTTCGTACTTAGCCAATTTCTTAGGATCAGGAGTCAAAATAGACAACCTCTTTTCAATTGCATCGAGTCTATCAACAAGACTTTTTCCATTGATTTTAACATCACCTTCAAATTCTGCTGAACCCGTAACTTTTAGTCCTGAACTATTAGTATACAATCCTCCGGAACCAATTGTTGAATTAATGGTTGAATGGGCATAAGTTGGTGCGGTAATATTTTTATAATAGTTGCCTACGTCAAGAGTGGTATAATTATATAAACTACTGGCGCCAAGCGAAGTGGAGTCACCTTCCATAATTCACCTATCGAAATAATCGCGAAGATCAGTGTATCCGCCAATAAGTTCACCGTCTAGAAAAATCTGAGGAACTGTTCGTGCGTTTGGAACTTCTGCTAGAAGATCCTCACGAGTATATCCATCGCCAATTTTGCGCTCTTCAAATTCAATACCCTTCTTCTCTAGAAGTACTTTTGCCTGCACACAAAACGGACAGGCGTCTTTTGACCAAATAATTGCATTCATCGTGTTTTTCCTATTTCTGACATAATTTATAATTCCTTTTATTTTATTATTTTCTTTTGAATAAATCTTCTAAGGGATAACCGGATAGTCTTTTCCATTCCATTATTTCAAATTTACCTAATAAATTAATATTTTCGTTAATTCCATCAATGACGAATTGATACTTATTACTGGCGGACTTATCAGAAAAATATGTCATGAGTTCGTCATATGATCTGATGTTATCTGACTTATATGATCCTATTGATGAATCATAGACTAATAAACTGTGTCCATTATCAAAAATATGTTTCCAGATATTAAATCCGCCGTCACTAAGAACATTATCACTTGAAAATTTTATTCCTCGCTTTAGTATATTTGACAGTGTTAAATAAAAATCCATTGCAAACGGAGGCTTAGATTTATATTCTGGATTTTTGCCCGTGGCATTAACCTTAAATAAGTTAGAAGTCAACGATGCTGACATACATATCTTTTTCAATGATCCGTCTTCTGAACCAGCCCAATAAAAATCACCAACTTGGTAAATATCGTTAATTACATGTTGAACTGGCGCTCCATTTGAAATTAACTGATCTATTACCGAACTAAGATAAGGAAAAGGATTGCCTCCATTTATTCTCTGAGGCATTTCATTTAAAAATATTTCGTAAAATGAATTATAATCCATTTCCTATATTTCCTTATAAATCCGGTAATTCTTCGTAATCAAGTGAATCGGTCATAACTCCTATGACATACGATGTTGATTCTGATTCTTGTAGTGCAGTTTGTTTCTTAGAGGTATCAGTATGTTTATTAAACCACGGAATAGGGGTAGTCTTTGGCGCTGGATTCCAATATTTGATACCAATTTGTTTAAGTGCGTCCACTGCATTATAATCAACAAAGTCAATCATAATACGTTCATTAAGTCCAATTACTGGGCCCTTCTTGAATAGATAAGTAGCCCATTCTTTTTCTTCTCGAATCACGCCTTCGTAAATCTTACGAACTTCTGCTTCGCACATAGTTTTTGCAACTTGAAATCTAGGATCTTCTTTGATAACTTGGTTAATTATCCAAGCAGTCCACTCTTTGTGAAGTAGCTCATCTTGTAAAATTAGGCTAATTATATTTCCATTGCCTATGAAAATCTTGTTCTCAACCATTGCCAGTGAAGTGGCAAATGATACCATAAACCTAAATGCTTCAAGTGCATATGATGCATGAAGTGCTAGCCAAATTGCATTGATGTGATCTTGCTCGGAAACTTCTTGACCAAGTTCCTTTTGACAATTGAGAAGGTGAAGACGATCATAATAGTCCCCAACACTAGCGGCCATGTCAATAATTTCTTTAGTGTCATGGATCGTGTTGAATACTTCTTTAGGCACATTGTAAATATTGCGAATGATGTGACTGTATGACCGTGAATGAATATTGGTTTCAAAAAAGCTCCAGTTAGCCATGATTGCTTCAAGTTCAGGAATAGAACACACAGGAGTAAATACCTGCGCAGGTGCTCTGCCCTGTAAGCTATCTAATGCAGTTTGTCTAAGAACATTGCCAGTAAATATATGAGCAACAGCTTCACTAGCTTCTTTCATGTCATTTGCGTCTTTAGTCAATGACACTTCTTCTGGAACCCAAAAGAAACCACGAGCCGTCTGTTCAATCTTCTGTAATTTCTGATACTTGACTTCCTCAAACCGTTGTACGACCACTGGGCCGGCAGGATCAAGAAACATTTTTCGCTGTAGGTAGTCGGGCTTAGTGTTTAAATTGTATTGCTGTTTAGACATTATTTTTATCCTTATAACTTACACGAATCGCAATCAGAATCCTCATCAAAGAAATCAATTTCTTCAAGCGGAGCTTCGTCTGCTTCTTCTTTGGCACCTTGTTTATTAACCAAACTATAGTATAGAGTTTTTATTCCCCAGTAATGCGCGAGCATCAAATTCTTGGCAATAAGCGTAGTAGGAACTTTACGATCAGGAAAATGTGCTGGATTATAAAAAGTATCAGTAGATATACTCTGATCCATGTACGCAGCAAGAACGGCGGAAGTCTTGAGATATCCAACGCAATCAGTTTGTTCCCACATAAGTTGGTAATTCTTACGAACTTTTGTATTGTGGTATTCAGGAACTACCTGAACAAATGAACCTGCCTTTGATTCCTTAATAGAAATCAAACTCATTGGCAATGCAATACCGTTAGTAGAATTAATCACAACCGACGAGGATTCAACAGGAGCAATAGCACCCACTGTTGCATTGCGAACACCATGTTCTATCATAGCACTTCGAAGCGATTCCCAATCAAGTTCAGGAGTAAAATCTGTAAGTTCGTTTGATCCCTTTGCGCGGAGTTCCCAGGGAAAAATACCATGACCATAACGAGTCTTGTCACTGTCTACACATTTGCCGCGCTCTTTAGCAAGTTCTACATTCGCTTCCATTAGATAGTAGGTCTGGTGTTCTGCCCAACTCTTGACTTCTTGAAGCGCATCTGCTTCACCATACTTAAAACTACGCTTGGCATGCCAATAAGCAAGATTAGTAACACCAATACCAATCGGACGAATCTCATCGTTTGACAATTTAGACTGAATTGACAAGAAGTCCTGATAGTCTAGAACGTTATTCAAGCTACGAAGTAGAATGCGACACGCTCTCCGCATGTCTTCTGGATTTCTAAAGGCACCCCAATTTATACTTCCGAGGGTACAGAGTGCTATTCGGCCAGTCGGGTCATCTAATCGCTTGAATGACTTTGTGGGAAGAAGGATCTCAACACACAAGTTTGATTGATAGATTGTATGATACTCAGGGTCAAATGGTCCCTGATTCATCACATTGTCAATAAACACAAGATAGATTCTACCCGTATCAGTGCGTTCCTTGAGAATGCCACTTTTGAATACTTCTTCAGCACTCATGGTCTTTTTTCGTAAATCTCGGCGCTTTTCATACTTTACATAAAGTTCTTCAAACTTTGTAGTGTTTGTATAAAATGCTTCATAAAGATCTGGCACTTCATTAGGATCAAAGAATGTAATATTCTCTTTGTTTTTAAAACGACGCCAAAAGAATGCAGATAGAACAACACCATAGTCCATATGACGGACACGGGTTTCTTCGGTTCCTTGATTGTTTTTAAGAACAATTAGATCATCAAACTGATGATGCCAAATTGGGTAGAAAACAGTAGCACTAGCATTACGAATGCCTCCTTGACTACAACTACGAAGGTCACCAAACCACTTCTTTAGAAAAGGAATCATTCCAGTATGCATGATTTCACCACCGCGAATAGGAGAACCAAGAGGACGAAGTCTACCTATTTCTAAGCCAATACCAGCTCGTTTACTGGCATATTTTGCCATCATCTCTCCCGAAGCAAAAATGCTATCAAGGTCATCATCGCTACGAATGAGAACACAAGAGGAGAACTGCTTAGTAGGTGTACCGAGACCAGCAAGCACAGGAGTAGCCAACGTAAATAAACCATCACTTGCTGCATTGTAATATTCTTTAATATATCGCATTCTTGCGGAATTTGGCTCTTCTCGGTGAAATACTGTTGCTGCCGCAACCATGTAACGAACTTGGGGAGTTTCATAGATTTCTTTTGTGGCTCTATTTCTTACAAGATATTTTTCAATAAGTTGTTCAATAGCAGCGTATGAGTATTCCTCGTCTTTTGAATGATCAATAATATCATTCATTTTATTCCAATCGTCTTCGGTATACCACTCAAGAAGTTCAGCAGTATAAAGGCCTGCTGCTACATTCTTTTTTACAATTTCATATAGATGTGGAGGATTGTATTGAGTATATACGTCTTTGCGAAGCATGGAAAGTCGTTGTTTTCCAGCAGCATACTGATAATTGGTGTGTCCGATACTGGGATTAGATTCTATATCAATTAAGTCAACTACTGCTCTTAATGTAAGTTGATCAATTTCTCTAGTGGTAATACCATCAAAGAAATTTGGTGATGCTTTGATTTCAATCATTGATTGACTCACATCCGCTATTCCGCTACATATCTTAGAAATTTGTGACTGCCACTTTTCTAGATCTAGTGGCACACGGACACCACTGCGTTTAACGACTGAAATCATTCTTCACCTCTTTGTTTTATTTTTATCTTTTCAAGGTATGTATTTACCTTGGACGAGATAGCTCGACCAAATTTTCTAAATTGCAAGAATTTGGAATTTCTTCACTTATCACTGATCTGTCATCTCGAAAATTTAAAATCCATTTATCATCTACTAAAACGACATTATACAGTCTATTACGCTCCCTGTCTACTAAAGTATTAATCTGAATATTACTTTTTTTAAATCTTTCAGTAGCAATAGTGTATATCCCATCATAATGGCCTTAGTAAAATCGTCATATCTATTTTCTACGACTATTTCCCACGGAGTAGGCCAACTGCCTTGATAATATGGATCTATGTTATGATTGTGAGGTATCAACGATACATTTGACCAAAATGCGATCAAATCTTCTATTGGAGTTGCACTCATATCCAATGATTTTCTAAAGTCAGACCAACAAGCAAGCCTGTCATCAATATCTAATGTAAACATTTATTGTCTTATATTAATTGAATAAGTTAAGGTGCCAGTAACACTAGCGGTAACAGTTATCACCGTTACATCGTTCCTGGACTGATTTAATGCAAAGGTCAACCCACCGTCATTTGCGTCGGTGTATGAAAATATGTCATTGATAGTAGAGCGGTTTGCGTTAACTACTACATCAACAGATCCTTCACGTAGTGTATTTGATGCTGCAAAAGTATAATTGATAGAAATTGATTGTCCTGGACAAGTAACACCGCTTGCAGTATAAACATTAGTTGGCCAAGCAAAAACATTATAAGTACCAGCAGAGGCGATAATAATAGGTTTAATTAATTGAGTTGTAAATGACACTGGGCCGTTGATGATTGGCACAATAGTAGAAAATGCAGAAACAGATCCAGTATTGATTGAATACAGTCTGGAAAAATCATCATTAATTGATACGTTATCAAAATTTGAAAATTTTAAAACTTCAGTGACCTGAACCAGATCTCCTTGAATATTATTATATCCAACTCCCACTCTTGTATAAGAATTGTTATAACTTTTCACAGATGAATTATTGGTACCAGTGCTGCCATCAAATACTGCTTGATTGTTAATGTTATAGAATGTATTGTCATGAATAACAACTGCATCAGGTCCTATAATATTTCCGGATACTGGATTTTTCATGAATACCATACCTGCATCAATGTCTTTAAATTTATTATTTGAAATTTCTACTCGTTTTACATCATAGTTAGAAATCAATGCAGTGCCCAAGCTTTGAAATATGGAATTCCTAATAGAAATTCCATCACAAGTTAATAATCCACTGCCTAATATTTCAATAGCAGGTGCATGGGTACTTGTTGATACCTGTGATAGATTTCCTTTAAATCCACACGAAGAAATAACACCGTCCAGAACACTGTTAAATTTGATGATGGCAGCTGCGTTAGTTAATGAGGAAACAAATCCAATTTTATCAATGACAATATCTCTAGGAGTCGATACCGCTCCGCTTGGATTCAATACTATACTTCCATTAATATCTCTGCCTACTGTTTGAAATATGGTTGCAGTAGTAGTCGCGACCAGTGTGGTCTTATTAATTCCTGATCCTCTGATCTCAGTACGTGGAGGAAGATATATTGTGGCAGTTACTAGATAAGTACCTTCAGGAAAATTTAGAATTTTTCCAGTGGAAGACGCATGAAGGACTGCTCGTTGTATAGCACCAGTGTCTGCAACCGCTCCATTTCCTGTTGCACCAAAGTCTCGTAAGTTAACTGTATCATCCAGTTTATTCTGCATGAATCTAATAATGTTAGGATTACTAGATGGACCTGTTTGGACCGAAGGTCCGCTTTCCGTATTTAAGTAGATATAATTAGGAGTAGTAAGTGCAAAAATGTTTGCATCATGTTCAGTCAAAATTCTAGTATTACCTACTGCTGGCGCACCATCACTGACCGTTCCATTTCCAATATACAACTGTTGCTGATCGACGCTCCATCCAAGTTCACCGCTAGCAAGTTGTGGAACACCTGTGATTGTGGTTTGACCTCGACGGACTTGAATTCTGCTGATTTGAACTATGGACACCTAGATTCTCCTAATACAAAGTATTTATCTGAACAGTCTATCTCTTGTCGGCGGCATAATACTCTTCAATTTTTGAAAGCCACATATCTTGATACTTGTTAAAATCATCAGGCAATAAATCAAACTGTTGATATGTTTCGCCGCCAACTTTTACAGAATCATTGCCACGGCTACACATGAATACTACTCCACGACGAATATCAGTGCCATATACTTGATTGTGTGCCATTGCATATGCTACTAACTGAATTTTATAATCCTCGACATATTCAGCTTTCTTAGGTTTATTGGTTTGTTTGTGGTCACAAATTGCAGGCTCGCCATCATACACTGCAACTAAATCGGTCGTTCCCGAATATAGCCCCGGAAAATACAACGACTGTTCCATTGCCCACACTTCGTTAACTTTACTCAATCCATGGTGAATGATTTGGTCTGCCATGGCATTTGCTTTTATATGTACTGGATTGTTGCCCGGCTGTCTTTGCTCACCCTTTAGATAACGCTCCAAATTGGCATGCATGGCAGTACCTACTCCGGCGGCTTCTCTGGTAATTTGATTGGCTTTATCGTGTCCTACTCTATTGCGCCACTCATTGAGTGCTGTCATGTCTTTGGTTGCACCTAGAATGGTCGTAACTGATGGTAGTCGTTCACCATCAGGAGTAGCGTAGACTCGTTTTCCGGTTATAGGATCATTAATTTGTTTACAAGTTTGATATTGAAATTTTTCAACGAATGGAGGAGGAGTTATAGTTGTCATATACAATATTGTACAACATTTTGTTAATTATTTCAACTCTTTTTGAACTACATTATGTGCCATTTGATCAACAGATTTTGCGGAGGAACCAGGCATTTCTAGTGGTTCCTCCTCTGGTACATCACTTTCGCCAGTATTCAATGTTATTCCAAAATCATCTACAACTTGAATTATGCTGCCATCAGGATCAAGCTGATCTTGGATCTTTTCCAATATTTCTTTACTGACCCTTCCGTGACCACGAGGCATCAGCAGGTTGTTAATTGCTGTCCAAGATATAATAGATTCCGAATGTTTGCTTATAGCACGACCTTGCATTACTTTTAGGATATTCAAAAGATCATCCTGAAACATGCTACCGGCTAGTTCGTAAAGACGCATTATGATCCTAGAATTCTCATCAAGCGATTGCCGCGCTCGATGCTTTCTCTCTTCATACGGCCTGCTGTTTCGATACCGCCAGCCGCTGCATCGCTTGCTGCAAATTCATCGTCTGCTCCCTGATCGGTGTATTCATCACCTGGTTGCATTGGATTTTCGTTACCAAGCATGGGCTCTTGTCCCATTTGTTCTTCAGCAGGCGCTTCACCAGCTAGTACCGCAACTGCATTATTGATTTCCTCACGGGTAGCAGTTAGCGACTGCAATGCACCCTCAAGTGCTTGTCCAACTGTGCCTTTAAATCGTTCTGCCTCTTGAACTCCAAAGTTTGCGCGAATATTGTCAGCCAACTCAATCATCGACTTAGTCTGATAGTTACCAACTCGCTGCATCCATGTTGTAAAATCGTTTACCATATCGGATCCGGCAGTGATTGCTTTTGCTTTGCCTTCTTCATCTTCCGCGATGTAAGTTGCAATACTTTCGGCAATTGCAGTTCTACGAAGTCTGAAAAACTTGCGACTTTCCTGAGTCATTATCATATTATGTGCAGTATCATCACTTACGCGATAAGGTGTACCACCATTTTTACCAGAGTGCATGTGCCAGCATTCGCCCATTGGACCGTGTTGAATCATACCACCACATTCATCACATGCATCTCTATGATGTAGGGCCATTTCTAGATTACCCTGCTTGTGATGACGTTCATATTCTACTGCGTGGTGGTGTGCTCTCTCGGCTGCACTCATCTTGCCTTCTGCCATCTTCTTTTTCTTAGCATCTTTGGCAGCCTTTTTCATTGGCTCTCGCTTGTTGCCGTCTTTATCTAGATCAAGATAGTCTGGTTTTGCGTTCTTGCCTTCCTTGGCTGGAACTCTAGCAGTGCCAGCTAGTTTATCAAATGCAGTGTTGACTGCATTCATTTTAGTAAATGGCTGCTTCATTCCCTTCGGAGAAGGAACTGCATCACGTTCAGCATTCGAACTAGCCTGGGCTCGTCTGCCTGAAGCATATCCCGAAGCCGCAGCATCATTCGCCATTTGACTCGTGCGTTGTTTAGCATAAGAAGCCACAGTACCACGACCAAGTTCGTTTACCTGTGCTTCTTTGACCTTCTTAGCAGACTTTGCTGCACCCTTCATTGGCTCTCGCTTGTTGCCGTCTTTATCTAGATCAAGATAGTCTGGTTTTGCCTTCTTTTTAGCTTCGGAAATTCTGTTTGTCATGTTTGTTCTACCTTCGTGATAATTGTGTTCGCGGCTACGCTCGTATTCCCAATCGCCTCGATCATGATGCTCGGCGTCTTGACGTTCTTCTGCGTCATGCATAATTTCATTCTCTAATGACCGTTCGTCAACGAGATTTGTAATATCTTGCCCAGTTGCCAGATTGATTACTTCAAGGTCTTCGAATCCGGCAGCACTCCCTGGTTCACCGCCTGAATAATATGAGGGACCAGTTTCTGGTTCTTCAGGAACATATGTATAATTTATACCGACATCAATGTAATCACCTGGATTTCGTGGGTCTTCAATTTCTGTGGTGAACATGAAATTATTATGCATTGATTCTGAAATGTGAGCGGGGAGGCCCTTGTGTTTAGTTGCTGCAAAATCCTTGGCAGCTTTCTTGCTCATTTCTCTAGCAGCATTGGCAACTTTTTTACTAGCAGGCTTCTCGCCCTTCTGTGCAGCATGGACCATTCCCATGAATCTCTGCTGCGCCTTGCTTACTGCTTTTTCAGCTAATTTTGCTTCGCCTAGCATTTCTTTTATTTTGGTATTTAAAACACCCAAAACAAACTTGTCCCGTTGATAATTCTCATTGGTCAAAAGATCATTGAAGTTCGCTTCACCTTCAAGTTGATGAACCTTAGTTCTGAGAATATTTCGATAATCCTCTAACTGCGCTCGTGTGTACTTGTCAAAATTAATTCTGACATTGAATTGCTTGTGCAAACTCTCGTTCAGAGCAGCGGCTGTAACAGGTTGGTTTATTTCAAATGTTTTCATATTTGTTTCCAAAATTTGTAGTAAGTATATTTATCTCAGAGTAAATTCTTGTTTACTTTCGCAGTCTTCAATAAAATACTTTGACTGTCATCACTAACTTCATAAACGCCTTTTCGTACCAAGGTTCTTGCTACTACTTCATCGCGATCAATGAGTTTACTTATTGAAATTTTAGGACTATGACTAAAAATAAAATTACGCTCTTCATTAGTGAGAATAATTGCCGGTGCACCTAGAATCTGATGAATTTTCATGATGTTTGCTGTTTGATTAAATTTTGCTTAAGAGCAACAATTTGTGCAGCAATTTTATCTAAATTATTCATAGTGAGCTGTTGCTGCTGTTTATTTGCAAGAATTTGTTGTGGGGTTTTATCAGAAGTATTTGATGAATTAGATGCAGTGTCTTTATTTTGTAACATCGTACCTGTTGTAGACAAGGGCCCTCCTGAAGATTGCCCTGTCTGATTTGTACCAACGGATGTTATTTTACCCACTTGGGTAGGTGCAGGAGTTCCTTTTGCCAAAGTATCAAAAATACCGGCTTCATTTGTAATATTTTTACTAATGAACTCTCTGGCTCTCATATATCAATTCGCATTCATTAAAATAACAATAATCGTCGAGATGACGCCGGTGATGACCGTTCCTGCTGTTCCCACAAGAACTTTTATCATGCTCATGTGACTTTTCTCAATTGTACTCTGTAATGTACTCACTTTACTTTCAATAACTGTTAGTCTATTTTCTAATTGACTGTAACGAATTGCACACAAATCAACGTGAGCTTCCAGACTTGTTTTCTCTAAATCAGTTGGTGTAGACATGTCATTCCTCCCAGGAAATAAATTATGGTTGTCTATTGATGCCTGTGATATGCCTAAAATGCCTTAACAATGGTGTTACAAAAGTCTGCGGAATCCAAATCGAATAACGCATTCTTGATATTTATCGTTTCTGTTAAATTTATGATAATTGGAACATTGACCAGGTCTTCTCTTAATAGAAAAGTTTGATCATTTAAGTTAAAAAAGGTGTCTGATTGAGCTGGAGTAAAACTAAATGTCCAGATTTTATGAATTCCTGAATAGTTTTTACCGAATCCCATTCCTGTTATATCTATCTCTTTAAAATATGGATCATGTTCATATTCAATATTTGATCGTAAACTAATGCATTGCAATAGAGTTGTCCAATTTCTAAATTGGAAAAATTGCAACTGAGTGCCTTGATTTACTCGTCTAACATTGGTATTGGTAATATCAACCAATGTTTTAATTTCTATTATTTCCATTATCAACCTGTTGTTGATATTTATAGTCAAAAGAAAAGGGGGCTAAAACCCCCTTTTCCATTAGTTTGTTAAGTATTAATTACGAAACAGTTGTGAATACTAGACCGGTACCACCACCAAGATACTTTTCAGTAACAGTGCATGTTGGAACTGCTGCTTCAATTGCTGACTCAAGGTCTGCTGCACTTTCATTAGCTGCATAACCAGTATTGTCGCCGCGACCGTAATATGATCCACCATCAACACCAACGATGAAACCGGCTGATCCTGGAACACCAAGCACAACAATAGTTGCAAGGTTTTGAATTGCGCGGACAGCTTTTTCAAAATTGCTGTCTACGATGCCTGGAGTAGTGTCATATCCTGTATCTGCCACTTCAAACCAACGAATTTGATAACCGCCGTGAAAAGTTCCCTGAGTTCTTGCTTGAGCTTCCGTTGTTGGTAGTGCACCACCGTTAACTCGTGTAATTCCGTATGCCATATTAAATTCTCCTCTTATGACAATATACTTCGCTCCGAAGTATTTTGATATAATTATTTATTAAAAAATCAAAAAAATAGGAGTTAATCGTCGTCTTTTACATCACCAGTAATGACTTTGAGATTATTTTTGACTATGCGAGAATCACGTATTTTGCGAATACCTCTGGTGAATTTAGCAGGGTCACTGCCTTTGATCGAGTTTAATAAACGTCTTTCTAATTCGTATGCAGCATCTGGCTCAAAGTGTTCTCTTATTAATCCTAGAAGATTAATTGCACTATTAATAACGTGTACTGCTCTACTTTCAACTACTGCTTCCGTATCTTTTTTAACAGAGATATCGTTGAGTTCTTCAAGTAAGCTGCGGGTTTGACGTTTCACTAATCTTTTCCTTTGTTGTATTTATAGATTTTACAACAATATTATTTTTTTCATTTGATTTTACAAAATTATAAATATATAATACAGCAACAGTGAATGCTGTGACAGACATACACAGAAAGGAATTATTATGTCATCATTTGAAATGCCAAAACTACCAGAAGTTAAGTTCAACAAGAACGGATATGAAATCCGCAGTGATATTTTAAAGTTGGCCAAAGAACTTGTAGCTGAAGAGTTTCACTTTAAGTTCAATGGTTGGGAAATGTCTACTGAGCGAGACCAAAAGACAGGACAACTTGTAACTACGGTGGGCATGCCTGAATTTCCTGGTCTCGAAAAAGTAATTGAAACTGCCGAAAAGATGTATGCATTTGTTAACGCAGGTGCAACCAAGAAATAATAATATTACTAAAAATAATAATGTATGTGGGGCATAGCCCGTAATTAAGTAATATATTTTATAAGAAATAAGGCACTCATCATTGATTTGATGAGTGCCTTTTATTTTCAGCGTAGTTTGTAACCAATTTTAGCTTCTAGTGCATCTAAACTCATCGTAGAAATAGTTGATTTAGGAACAATGTTGTCTACGATATAAACTGCGGTATTTCCGCTCTCAAAAAACACCACCTTATATAGCATATCAGGAACTGGAACTTCATGGACACCAATTGTTTTTGGCGCAGAACTGTAATATGCACCTGTAACAACGTACTTAAATGGCACTGAGCGAACACGATCCTCTAGGTTCTTCCATGCTATACGATTCACAGAAGGCAGCTGTGGAGTCATATTAGTCATGAGAAATGTGTCGCTCATTTCAACTTGATCGTCAGCGTCAGCCGCAGGTACCATATGTCCTCTATCGTAGCCCGTATTGGTATAATCTTCCGGCGTGGGAGAGTTTGGAATTCGTTTGTCAGCACGAAAGTTGTTAGTACGTTCCACCTTTTTGATCCTTGGCTGAACTATTTCCGATGAAAAAATATTTGCATGTGTTTTTTGATCAAAAACTGACACAAAGAATGAATTACAAAGTACCGTTGTATCAGGTACTACGATTTCTTTACCATTAGGATAGAATTGATCACATGGACTTGCAAATGCTGTCGATGGTAAAAATAGTAATAATGCATAGAATAGTTTTTTCATTTTGTTTCCTTTAGTAAGTTCCGCCATCAATTGAGGCAAGATTTAATAAGTCAGTTGTTGCAACCCATGTTGCAGTAGTTCCATCACTTTGTAATATATATCCCGCTGGTCCGACATAAATTCCACCTAGAGTAGAAGTGGTAGCAGCAGTAATTACTGAAGTACCGGTGCCGGTTCCTCCTGAAATTAATCGGCCACCGGGTGTTCCATCACCAATCCTTAGTGTATTGGTGTTGGCATCGTACCATATACGATTGATCTCGCCGATACGAGTATCGCCGTTATTATACCGTTGAAAACTGGTGTTGAATTTTTGGATAAAGGACATGTGTTATTCCTTATCCTTCGAAAGGTTCGTCCTCATCGGCCGCTGTATCGAAAACAGATTTAACGTTTGATGACTTTTTAAGTAATTCAATTTTTGCCTGTAGTGGAGGAACGAATTGACCAACATCATCGTCTACTACTGGTTCTTCTTTTTCAGGTGCAGCAGTTGCGCCATTATTCACATTTACAACTACCGGAGCAGCAGGAGCAGAATCATTGACAGTGACGTTAAACACAATAGGAGTTGCACGGTCCATCGAGGAAACCATGTCAACTAATCCTCTTAAAAATTCTGCCGCTCTCATAAAATTTACGCCTTTTGATTCTTATTGTTATTTATAAGTATATCGTTCTCAAAATTTACTTATTCTTCATCTAGATAATATCCACAACCAGGATGTATATATGATTTCAAATTATTAACCATAGGATATGTCCTGCATCCTTCAGGTCGTGTTTCGTATATTTTACACTTTAATTCAACTGTGTCAAGATATTCACACGGTTCAAGTACAAATTTTCCTTGATTATCGAAAATCTTAGTATAACAACATATAGCGCCGCATTTACTGGAATCACAAGTACCTTTAACTACAGGATTTTTCAACTGCTTATCCATTATACAAACGCAAAATAATTTATATTTAATGTAACACTAATAGCATTGCCGCTATTATTAGCATACTGTATACTAACTGTATTGAGAGCACTGGCATAAGCTGCTGTTACCGCAAATTGATGATCTGGCATATCTGTGCCTGGAGTTATTATAATCTTATGACTGGTAGTCAATCCTGTTATTGTATATGTCACTGTAGCAATCGAGTTTTTACCAATATTCCCAGTGGCCGCTGATAATGTTCCAGCAAGTATTGAAGTAGCAACTGCGAGATTTGTTGCGGTCGTTGCACGGCTGGATGTAGTAGCTGACACTGCATTTGCAACTAATGTAGCGGTGTTAATCCACACAGTCACTGCTCCAGTAGAAGCTGATACCACTGTGCCAGTTCCTGCCGTAAGAGAGGCTACTCCTATACCACCAACTACACTAGCGGCAAGAGTTGCACTGGTTATGGTACCCTGTATAACGCTGGTAAAAGTTTTAGTTCCACCTATTGTTTGATCGCCAATAGTATAAACACCATTAGAAACACTTCCAGCATTGCCACTTACTGATCCAGTTACTACTCCTGTTAGATTAGCAGTAATCATATTTGCGGCAAAGTTTCCACTGCCATCACGGCTTACTATAGTTGAAGTGGATGCAGTAGGAGTAGCATCTAAACTTATTCCAATAACTCCGGTTTCCTGTGTGCCTTGATTGTTATTAATTCGAATATGTGATCCGCTGGCAGCAGTAACATATGTAAAATTACTAAATGGCGGAGTATAGTTCCAAATTCCTGCACCGTAGATTATAAATCCACCCGCTTCATACGTTAATGTGCCTGTTTGTGTTCCTAGACTACGAGTACCCGTTATAGTAATAGAATATTCCCAGCCGTCTGTGCCCACACCATTGCTTAGAGACGGAGAATTCGCATTAGCATCCCAGCCGCCTTTGTACACCAATGCACCTGATAAGCTCGTAGGTATTTGACTTGAATCTAACTTTCCATCTACGCCTAGTGTTGCCACATATGTAGCACTTGAAACAGCTTTGGCAGTAATTGGAATTCCTGCATCTGTTTGAACCCTGCCTGTTGCAGAAAACTCTACGCCTGATGTTACCATGCCTACACTATTAATACTAGCAACATTCTGAGAAGCAACTTGGCCCACAGGAGTTGTCCAAAAATTAATTCTGGTACCTTTAGCAGTGTCTGTAAAATTTTCTAACGCAATAAATTCAATTCTTGCACCTCCTGCAGTCCATGTGCTTGTGCCATATCCATTAGCACTAACTCTTGCAAGAATGTCATTTTGTTTTAATGCTTGTGGCGCTGCTATTGTACCTCGAGCAGCATAACTGCCCCACACTGCATATGAACTATTGCCACCTGATTCACTGGTGCTACCATATGCGCGCTGAATTATTCTGCTATTTTTATTTGGTCGACCTACGGTTTGTAGTACGGTGTCTGGGAAAATAGTGAGAGGTTCAATGCCACCAGCTGCATTAAAGGAAACCATTGGTTCTGTGTCACTAAATGATATATTATTAAATTGTGACTTGCGCTTTACATAGAAAAAACCAGTGTCGTTGGTGTCTCCGATGCTAATGTTAAGTGTTGAATTTGCACTTTTTAATGTAGTGTCTTGGATCACAAGATTGCCAATAGCTAAATTCGCGGCGCCGGCAACGTATAGTGTTCCGCTATTAACAGTGATATTAACATTAGCATCAGTAGTGACATCGGCTAGAAATAATCCTTGATATCCTAGATACAAGTTAGCAAACCTGGTGGAAGTACTACCCAAACTAACGTTGTTGTCTACTGCTGGAACTAGACTTCCTGTCAATGCATTTGGAATATAAGGAACTGTCTGTGGAGTGCTATATACACCGTCAAAATAAACACCTCCATCGCCTAAGTGTATATGATTCCATCGCAATTCAGGTGTGCCTATTCCATGCACATTATCAACATCAGGAAGAATACTCTCTGTGGTAACAACATTAGTGTTTACGGAAATTGCAACTCCGCCTGGTGTTTGTCCATCACTTCTTCTAATTAAACCCGTATCATTATCGTAGAATAAATGGCCGTATTCACCAACGAATAGTGAGAAATCTCGTTGAGCTAATCCAGCTTGTAATTTCCTAGTACGTCCCATAGGGATTAATCTCCTATGTCGTTGTCTTCACCGGCGATGAACGCAATTCCTGCATTTTTCTTTATGTCATTAAGCTCATCATGACTTGAATCACATTCATCATCATAATAGCTATCAACATCATTTGACTTTTTCAGTAATTCTAACTTTTGTTGAAGAGGCGGAATCATTGTTGTGCCGTCAGTATGATCCTCATCATCTGCATTAACTGCCGTTAGTTCTGCTGCATTAGGTACAACATTGTGGTTATTTTGTTCCTGTTCAGCAGCAGTTATTACGTCTAACAGTTGTCTTAATAGTTCGCTAATCTTCATCGTCGTTTCCTTACGCTACTGCAACAACTGAAAGTATTCCAGCAGTTCCTGCTTGTAACACACTAATAGTCGCTGTTACTGCACTTTTAACAATTATGCTATTAGTAGTTGTACTAACAGTATTGATATTTAATTTGAAATGCTCGGACGAATTTGCAGGAATTAACACACTAGTGGTTGTGGTAGCAGTTGTACCATCAAAACTAACATATGCAGGCTGTGAATTAGTTGCGATTCGAATTTTTGTAGCAGGAAGTCTGAGGTTTGGTATTCCCAATACAGTTCCAAATTCATTTGTGGTAATAGAAACTGTTTGAGCAGTTCCTGACATTGTTATAACAGTAGGTGTTCCGATGACTTTAGTTAACATTTAATTCTCCTAGGCGGGCCTGTATTGTCCCTGCACATTATTATTTATTAAATATTAATGTTATTGTTTATCTCTGAATTCTATATTTATCTAGTTAGAATATCGCATTCTTTATTGCATTAGCTGATCTACTCGGTGTTAAATACCCACATGAGTATAATCAACGATTCTATATTTTGGTCAGGATTACAATGGCCTGCCGCGCCCAATGATGATGATTATCGTGTATTTGAAAGTTATTGCAAAGGCCGCGTGTTGCTGTTAGGTAGCACTAAACTGTTGTTACCTTTATGCACGGAAGCATGGGACCTAGAGCCAGTGTATGACGATCCTAAGATATTAATAAAAGATTGGTTCACTCTGAATGAACACTGGGATACTATTATCATAGATGGCGGTCTAAGTCTTGGCAAAGAGTTTACACATCATCTATTGCCTATTGTACTAGCAAACTGTGATTGCTTTATATCACGAACTTTTCTAAATCCCAACTGGCCTACTAAGTATGCTTGTTATTTTCCCTGTGCTGAAGAACTAACACCACGACCACAAGAACATCCTATTAATGAGGTTTATACATTTTATATATGGAACAACAAATAATATTAGCCATGTATTCGGGCGGATTAGACAGCTTGGGCATGATATACAAACTGTTAACTGATAAAGAATATAAAGACTACATTCTACACATACATCACATACACAATCGTAATGTAGAACACAGAGATCGCGCCGAAGCAATAGTTGTTGATCGTGTTCTCAAAGAGCTAGAAAAACTGGGATTTAGTTTTATCTATAGTGAAAGCGAAATAGGATCACAACCCTACAATGGACAGTTTATGTATGACACAGACAGTATCAACTTCTTTGCTGGATATATTTGTAGTGTTAATCCTAACATTGTACGAGTTGCTATGGGAATGCAGGCCAATGATAGTAACTATAGTTTAGAAGATAGGCGCAAACGAGCAAATGCTATACTTGCGGCATTTACAACTGTGGAGAAAATATATCCCGTGCTTGAAATGAGCAAGCGTGAGATTTATGATAGTTTGCCTGAATCATTGCGTAACATGTTTTGGTCATGTCGCCACCCTGTGTACAATGAAAAAAGTATCGCACCTTGTGGAAGATGCGATACTTGTATTAAGTTAAAAGAACAGGGTATTAGAAGTTAATCCCAGTCTGTATTATCCATACTTACTTTTTGCCAAATTGCTGATTGACCATCTGTATAATCAGCGTAGCAATAGTATAGATAAGCACCTGAAACTAGTATCATACCTGCTTTGTCTCCGTCAGCACCACGAGCGGTGGTTGGATTACTAGAGCCGTGCGGAATTTTAGTCCTACCATCATTGCCAAATGTCCAAATCTTGTCACCAATAACATCACCATTGGCACGACCGCCTGTGATTACCTGAACAACTCCAGACTGTGTGGTTGCTGAGTAAGCACGACCACCTGTGATTCTAATGTCGCCGCCGTGGCTACTAACTGCGGCATTATCAACAGTTACATCACCGCCGGTGATTTCCACAAATCCAGCATTGCCTGTGGTAGAGGTGTTAAAGTGAGCAACATTGCCACCTTCAATTTTAGCATAACCACCGTCGCTGTTAAGGCCTTCACCACCGCGTAATTTAACATCACCGCCGCTGCCACCACCGTAGCCCCAGCCATTGCTGTTATTGTTGGTTTCTCCACCAACTCCTCCCCAGATATAAACATCACCACCTTCACCTGTAGTACTGGTTGAGCCATAGCCACGCTGTCCCTGGATTACGATACGCTGGGCATATGAGTTGTTCTCTGTAGCCACCGGTCCTGTGATAACAATTGAATTTTTGCTGTCATTACTTAACTTTAATGTTCGGCCGTAGTTGTTGTTGCCAGTCCGATAGGATGGGTTATTTTGATATGGCAAGGCAAGTCCGCCATCTAAATTCAAACTCCCGTCATCATTGAATGTAACACCAGCTGTGGTCTGTACTGTGCCATCAGCAAAGTGTAGACCTTCATTGAGTTGAGTAGTATCAATTAATCTGCGTTGCCAGGTAAAACTGCCGCCATTATTCTGTCCCCATTCCAGGAATTTTACAGCATAATATTTGTCATTGATAGTATCGTGCATGACAGCTTCTTTGCCAATGATTCTTTCGCCAATTTGATAACTGAATGCTGATGTAAAGTTAGTATAAGTTCTTGTGAGTAGATTGCTTAGGTCACTCCATCCATCAATATTCCATTCTGTGCCACTTGGACTAACATCACTGTTAAAACTACCTTCAGCTGCAACATTATAGATACCGCCGTTGTTTCCTCGTTTGATTGTTAATCCAGTAGCAACCGTGTCGGTAGTGGTAGTTTGATAGTTAGGTTTAGTAAAGTATTGAGTATGATTGATCAATCTACGAACATAACTGTATCCACCATCACCACCATTATCCCTCACACTCCAGCGACTGAACTTAAATGTGTAATACTTGTCGTTGAGTGTATCGTGCATGATCAAATGGGTGGCAAGAAACTCGTCGTCGCTGAGACTCTGTTTCATGTTCTTAAAGTTGTCATAAACTCTAGTGGTTACGTTGCTTAAATCTGCTAAACCATCTGTGTTCCACTCTGTATATGTTGGTTGGCCAGCATAGTTACCGCTGTTGTAACCGCTTAGGCTGTCTTCTAAAGTGTTTAATAGTCCACCCTGATTACTGTTACGACCTAGTGCCACACCTGCGTCAATAACATCAACAGCATTAACAGCATCTGTTGCTGTATTTTCTGGACGGGCAAAAGTTATAGCAGGTCCAAATTCTGGAGCAATAGCAACAGCATTGCTAACTCCGCCGCCAACAGCTTCTAATCCGCTCCATGCAGTGGTACCGTCACCTACTCTCAGTTCATTGTTAGTAGAGTCGTATCCTGCTTCACCTAATGCCAATACCGGATCATTAGTGGTCCAATTAGCGGCTGTATCTCTTCTTAGTTTAATTCTTGCTGTCATTGTATACTCCGATTATGCTGTTCCACCATCTAGGGTGATGTCTGTTGCTGTAGTGTAGGTCCATGCAGAATCGCCACCCTCCACATAATATTTTGCTTGATTACTACCGATCGCCTGACTAGATGACCATCGATCACCCGTCCATGTATAGGTTACAGCGTTAGTAGCCACATACGATTGTCCTATTATAGGGTTTGTTGGAAATGTTATTGCTGTCATGTCTTTATTTACTCGTTTATAGTCCGAACCTTGCTCGTAGAACATTATAGTTCTGTAGTTGCTCTTGATCTGTTAGCACTCTGTCATACATTAGAACCACTGCGATCTTACCTTGAAAGCCGCGATACTGATACCAACTGGTACCGATCCTTAAATCTGAAGGCTCAGGGAATCCTGCGTTGTTTCTTGCTCCGCCCATGATGTTCCAGCCTGCTACTGTAGTGTCACTGGCCTGACCGTTTATGTAATAGGTAGTTGGACCGGCGGCCCAATCGTCTCCGTTGCCCGGATTGGCCGCAACCCAAGGCCCTGTGCCGTTGACGCCACTGTAGAATCTCATACTCTTATCTGCGGTCACGCCAAATAGCCCACCAAATCCATTAGCCGAGAAATCTGGTTGGAATACTATGGTAAAGTCTCTGTAGATGCGTTGCGTAGTTATATTAATGTAATCATCGGCATAGGCATTGCTTGGCCAAGTAAAATAACTGGCTGATCCATCATCAGTCCAGGTTATACTGTAACTTGGATTTTGAACATAGCCGGCTTGGGCATAGGGATAACCCGCATAGATAGACAAATCATCAATTACGCTTTGATGTGGTACTATACCTGTTGATCCAGTGTAGCAGTAGGGGTTGCTGGCATCAAGGTGTAGCACCAATCCACTGCTGACAACAGATGGCGGGATATAAGGATTAGCATCTAGCACCACGCCCGGACCTATAGTGAATCCTGAATTAAGTATTAGACTCATAGTCCGTACCTTGTTTTAGTTCTGTTAAACTCACTAGTGACTTCCTGCTGTGTAAGTGCTCGGCTGTAGGCCGTTACTCCACCAATATAACCGTTTAAGGGAAAGTCTCCTCCGTCAGCACTGCCTATCCTAAATGGTATATTAGTATTGACCCAATTATCACTGCCAATATTAGCCGTTCCTATTTGAGTAGAGTTAATATAAAGTATTGATTGTCCAGTATTGCTGTCGGCTACGAATGTTATATAAGCCCAGGTATTAAAATAAGCATTGTAAGGTATGGTTATATCATAACTACCCACAGAATTTACAACTCTTGCTTCTGTTATATTACTCAGTTGGTTGGCCAGCATTAAAAAATAAAAATGAAAGTAACCGCCGCGCCAGCCTGCAACATGTTGATAAAAAGAGATTTGATTGATGTTTGCCCATATGCTGAGTGTGGCATTAGGTGGTATATTATCTGCTATACCCCAACCCGACTCACTACCTGCTATATCAATGTAATTGACACCTTGGCCTGTAAAACCAAAATATCCACCCACTGAATCAGTGTAGTAAGGAACTGTACCATGTAATGTAGCGTGTCTATCATTACCTGACTGATCTAACCAAGTGGCACCCGATTCGTAGATGCTGGCATCTAGTTCAAATAGTCTATCTGGGACAGCTGGTATTACATATTGAGTATTGTTACCTCGTAATGTAACACCGTTGCTGATAGTTTGTGCTGATTTAATAGTTATTGACATTTTATTACCAAATATATGAGTTAATTAACCACCACATATTTCCATTATAGTCTGGATTATATGTATAAATTAACTCTAAACTTTCATACTCTTGCATAGTGTATGGCCCACCTGACCAACCAGTAATATCAACAGATCCAGTATACTGATTAATAACTGTAATGCGTGTTCCTACAGCAATAATTGGATTAAGTCCAAGATTGTCGAATGGTAGAACTATTGCGTGTAGTTCATTTGGCGTATCGTAACCAGTCTCTGGGTATATCATTACTACTGATCCTGTTAGTTCCATTAACTCTATCGCCGTGCTAGTTGATGCCGCATTAACAAGAACAGTCTGTTGCCCAGTAGGATATGCTGTGTGTTGAACGGTGGCATCTGGGAATGTTACTGTACCGGTGTTGCTAAAGGTCCAATTGTTTGAATAATTAGTAACAGTACTGATTGTAAATGTACCAGGAAGATCGTTTTCATTGTTAATGGTTATAACATCGCCAACGGTATATCCTGTGCCAGGATTAGCTATAGTAATGGAATTGATATCAATGTATCCACCGTTGGAAGAATTAACATTTACTGTCAAACCTGTACCTGAGCCACCTGTTGTGGCTGTATTGATGTAGGGAGTGGAGTCCCATCCACCCTCTCCGCTCCAACTGTCCAAGCCGATTGGAACACCTATCATACCAGTGCCAATAACAACATCACCGTGATTCTTTTCAATCTTAACATATTGATCATCATCGCCTAGAAATAGGTCAACGGTTGAAGGATCAACAGATGTCAAGTGTACATGACTTATTTCAGGAACAGATCCAATGGTGAGACTATTACGACCATTGCTATCTAATATAACACTAGTGCCAAGATTGAATGGAGGCTGGGTCATTATTTTATCTAGTGTGATTGTAAATCCTGTTCCGTTACTTAGGGCAGGAATGTTAAATGTTGCTGTATTAACATTAGTACTGTTAACAATAGTCCAATTTTCACCCAAGAATACACCAGTCAACGGACTACCTAAATCTGCTTGAGATATTCCTGTAATAGTATAGGTCCAGGTATTGCTTTCGCCGCTGATTTGGCTATCACTAAAGTGTGCACCATTATCAACGAATGTCACTATTATTGTGCCACCCGGAGTGAATGTGTTGGCGCTTTGCAGTCCGCCACCTGCGGTTGTTCTAATAGCCAATCCCTGGCCTGCCAGTGCCCCAGGAGGTGTAATAACTGTGGTGTTGTTTATTTCACCTATAACACTACCTTGAGGCAATATTAATGTACCGTCTACCCCAAATTCAAATGTAGATACATAGTTGCTAGGGCTTGCGTTAGCACCGGTCATGGTGCGAACTATAAAACCTTGTGCTTGTCCTACATTAATACTACCATCTGCGGCAAATGTCCAGGTTGCTGTGTTTGTACCAGTTGTGGCAATTACTGTAACATCCGTACCTGTACCACCACCTCGAATTATAGGAGTAGCCGCAGGCAGTGTTAGTAAACCGTCGGTGCCAAATGTCCATGTACTGGTTGTACTGGTTGTGGCAGTTTCGATGTAGATATTAGGATCATTGTTATTACCTAGGATTGTACTGGCTGTGCTTAATGTTAAGACACCATCTGTGCCAAAACGCCAGACATGTTGGGTGCTAGTTTCGGTACTTAAATCCCTAGTGCCAATTTCAACACCGTAATCGTTTGTATTTCCAGCTAGTTCAGATGCAGAATTACCACGCTGTAGTACATAGTTGTAGTCATCACCAAAGTATAAATCTACGGCATCAGAATCTACTGCCTTCATAATATGAAAGTGACTTACTCCGCCGATACATTCTGGCAATGCGCCAAACTCTATATTTCCACGACTTGTTGCCATTGTAACAACGCCTGTATCGGCTACAGATACATTGTAGGTACCAGAAGTTATTTGCCAACCATTTGCTGCGGTGCCATTAGTAGCGCCCAGCACACTAACTCCATTGCTGTTAAGGATATCACCACCTGGTGGTAGTATGATATTATTGTTGACAAATGTCCAAGTGTTGGTTACGGTAGAAGATCTACTGACACTGTCTAAAGAAATTGTTTCGCCAGATAGTCCAATTATATCAGTAACATAACTAATGCCTAATGTACTGGTTGATTGTAGTGTTTCTGCGGTAGAGGTTGACCACATTAAGGTGGTTACAGTATATGTACCGGTTGAACAGATACTGTTCAAGTCATTTGTAATGTCAAGTATACTTACATTATCAAATGTGCCAACAATACTACCATCAATAGGCAGTTGCGCTACTATTATTCTTATTTCGTTAGTACTAGTACTGTCATTAATATCTGAGGGAGTTATGGCAGTAACAGCAATTTTATCTTCATAGATATCGCCTACCCTGTGTCCAATAGCATTGTTAAATCCATAGGTAGATCCATCAATAATAGCTACTCCCGATTGTGTTCCTAGCATACGACTGTATAACATTTCACCATTAGAAGGATCAAGTTTTGTTATCCACAACTGATTAGTGCTACTAATAGATGGTATTATTCCAGTTACATAGACATTGCCATTGGCATCAAAACTTAAATCGTATGCGCCCGAGTTCTCCAAGTAATTCGCAATAGGATCTACCGCTCCTACTGCCAGATCTGAAGCCCATATCAAAACTCCATCTGTGTCAAATTTAGACACCACCGCTTTTTGTTCGCCGTCATCGTTTACTATGGTATAAACAAAACCACTGTTAAATATTACCGCAGACGCTATATCCCCGGTTTGAGTAACTAATTTTTTGGTCCATTGATGTGTACCGTTGATGTCCCACTTAGATAGCATGGCATATAAACCGCCATCGTCGTCGTAATCACCTATGGCCCAAACATCACCAGACACCGGGTTAACAGTTACAGCACGATATCGTCCGAAACTAGGAAGGTCTTCAAAATCCTCAGGTATTATATTACCGTTCCAAATTACATTTCCAGTGTCTCCGTCGATTTTAATCACCACCGGAGTATCATTGCTATTATAGTAAGAACCTGCTATATAATAATTTCCAGAATTATCACATGCTATATCGGTAGCAGAAAGGCTTCCGTTGGTAAATCCTAAACTTTGTTGGGCTGTTCCGCCAAGCCCGAGATTTCCATCGGTATCAAAATAACCAGTCCAACAATTGTATCCAGTAGCATCAGTGGCAAGCCAATAGATACGGTCATTACTGTCTATTGCAAATGCTTGATTGACGGTGCCACAATTATAGCCTCCATCATCATGCCATGTCCTATGCCATAGTAAATTACCATTAGTGTCATATTTTAAAAATAGACTATCTACATTGTTAAAATTAAAGTCACCATACTGTATAGCTCCTAGTACATATACATTGCCTAGACTATCATAGAAAGCACCGGTGCCTAGAGTAAATGTAGACGTAGTAGTCGCGGTGGTTATACCACCGTATTCTGCTACCCAAAATGAACGAGTTTGCTCTCCGGGAGTTTGTATCTTTACACTATTGTTGCTGACAGATAACTTTGTATTATCCCCGCCATCTACCACAATAGCATCGCTGTCAACATTAGCAGTACTAATAATGGTACCATCAATTGCCAATCCATCTAGATATGTTTCCGGACTTGGAATTTGTGTTGGGTTAGAATCTAACCACAAACCGTTGGCAGCAATATAAGTACGTCCTTCAACAGTATTAAACCATTGTGTTCCTGTGTTGACTACAGGCGCCGTGTCTGATATAGTAACAGTACCAACAATATTATTACCCTGAAGTGTGATATTACCGGCGGTGTTTAATGTAATAATAGGATTACCATCGACTGTGACATAGTTGTCCTGGTTAACGCCTAGAGCTACTCCGCCTATATAGATAGTGCCAGTTCCTACATACAAACTACGCCATTGACTAGACGTAGATCCCAAATCATATGATAAATCCGTATCGGGAATAATAGATCCAGGCGAAGTAAGTGTACCGGCTGTATTGAGAGAGAAAGTTGCAGTTCCATTTATCAATGACGAAGTTGAGGTGATATATCCTACATCATTTGTAAAATAACTTATGTTAGTAACGGTAAATGCTATGGTTGATGGTATTGACCATGCGGTATCGTAATCACTTGAACTAGCTTTGACTAATATTTGCCCAATAGTTCCACCAGATGCAACTCCGGGACCTACTAGACCCTGAAGTCCTTGAAGTCCTTGTGGACCTTGAATGCCTTGAGTTCCGGTATTTCCTTGAAGTCCTCGAGGACCTTGTTCGCCTTGAGGACCTTCAATACCTTGAATTCCTTGAGTGCCCGTGGACCCTTGTGGACCTTGTGGACCTACGGGACCCTGGATTCCTTGAATGCCCTGGGGTCCAACAATTCTACCAACGTCATACCATTGTGTATTTGTTCCCCAAAACCAAAGATCGCCAGTATCAACCGTAATATACCCGTCGCCAATTTCGGCCGATCCTGGCAATGATGTAAAATCGGTAACAGTGCCAAGTAATCTTACTGCCGCACCTTGTGCGCCTTGTAGTCCTTGAATACCCTGTGTTCCGGTTGAGCCGCGAAGTCCTTGTATTCCTTGTACGCCACGAACACCCTGAGATCCTTGAAGTCCTCGAGGTCCTTGAATACCTTGTGGTCCAGGAGGTCCTTCTGATCCTTGTATACCTTGTATACCTTGTGGACCCTGTGGTCCTGGAGTAGCTGTATTATCCGAAGAAACATATGGTAATCCGTTCCATGCGGTGATACCATTGCCTATTTTTAATTTTTTAGATGTTAAATCAAATCCAGGCTCTCCCGAGGATAACACAGGATTAATGCTTTCCCAGTTGGCAGCTAGATCTCTACGTAGTTTTATTTTGGACACAGATTAACTCCATAAGTTACTTTCACTTATTTAGCTATTCTTTGAATTTTGAATTTTCCAAACTTCTTTGCCCTCAACACTTAACCAAATATCAGGAGGAATAATTGATTTTCTAGGAACAAACTCCACTCTGCGTTTTACAGTGTGTAATCCTGGAGCACTTAAATCTTCATCATATTCGTCAAAACTACTCTCAACATTTTCAAAGTCATGCTCAAATAGCGGTTCATCAATGAAATTATATAAATTTTCAATTGCTAATTTGGGATTCGACACAAAAGAATCATAATCAATGATCATAATATCTTCAGAAAATTCACTTGTCATTGCTTGTTTAACACAATCATAGGCAAATCCAACTGTGCCTTTTTCTTTCAAAAGAGATTCACACCTAGCGTAAACTGTATCCGTCTCAAGATTATCAAATAATCTTGAATATACATAGGGATTCTTTCTTAATAAAACTTCAAAACTATCTAATATCCATCCTAGGTCACGAACTAATAATATTAATTTTGCATCTGGATATATATCCTTGATAATGTTCAAAGCCAGTGGCCAAGTACGGTTATGGTTAAAAATTACTTCAGCAGAGTCCTCTTCATGATACATTTCTATGAGAGATTTAACCATGCGCTTTCTTGTTTCAATATCGCAAACTTGTCTATTTCCTAGTCTAGTCGAGGTTTCTTTAATTACTGATCGAATACATGGTGCCAAGGGATTTGTAATACCTGCTGAAAATCTAGGATTTTGATTTAATATTGCGCCAAGAAGAGTAGATCCGGCTCTTGGCAATCCTGCGGTAAAAACTATTTTGTTCATATAATTTTCCTAAATGCTGTTTGAGTACTGTTTGGCAAGGCCAAAATTTCAAGTTCATGCCAATGGCATTGAATGAATGTTTCAACCGCTAGTCTAGGACTCATTTGCGCAGAACAGGCTCCGTTTTTATCTTTGTATTTCCACACCACTGTATCGTCACAGAGTATAACTCCGCCATTTTTCAATATTTGCCACGATAAGACTAGGTCAGTTAATACAGTACCGGCAGTGTGATCACCATCAATATAAATCAATTCAGCTTCTATTCTTTGATTTATTAAATCAACGAGGCCATGCTCACTTTTTTTATTAAGGTGAGTGATTTTATTATTTTCGCATACCTGCATATTGTGGTGAAAATTTTCAGCAACTGTGTTAAAATCGTCTTTTATGTCTATACTTCCGCCATGCGGATCTATACTATAAATTTTAAGATTAGGATTCAACGGTCCAATTTCATCATTCATCCAAAAAGTAGTTAATCCTTCGTATGATCCTATTTCAACAATAGTTGTTGGAAGGCCAAATTCATTGATCAGTGCAGCAATATTTGCTTTTGCGCCACCTTCTTTGTTAAAATTAAAATCCCAAGTAAACTTATACATTAATACTCTAGCCTGTCATTGCGTTTAGTAGTTCTGCCTTCAGCGGGTCGATTTTCAATTGTTGTCAGGGCAGCATCTCCGTCATCGTAGGCAAAAACACCATTATGCGTGATATTAAACAAATCAGCTCTTAACATGATATCTAAAGGAGCACAAATTCCATGTTTAATCACATGAGCTAAAAGATTTTTTGCCATAGTAGGATCAATTGAATAAGCGTGCGCTCGACAAATAAAGTGATAATTTGGACCCTCTGTTGCATGTGGAGGTATATTTAATATTGGCCAGTTATGTTTTACCCATTCTGCTCCACCAAGATAGATAATGGAATTAAATGAACTATGCTCTTCAAATCTTTGGATCATAACGGCATCGTGCTCTAAAATAACAATGGGCTGATCTATAGTAGCACAATGACTCCACAAACTAATATGACTGAGTGCGCAAGCAACTTCACCTCGGGTCAAATAGTGATCGGTAACTTTTAATATATTCATAACAGCATGATTGGTTGCATGTCCAGGAACCGTTATAGGATTGTTGTATCCGTTGTAAGCTTCCCATGTTTGCCATGGCATGCCAACCCTATCGCAGCTTGCCTGGCACCGTTGTGAGTATTGTTGACTCTTGCTATTATCGGTTACTGTTATGATATATGCTTTTTCAACTTTTGTATTATGACTGTAATGTAAATTAAGGTCTCTGCAAATCATCAATTAATGCCATCAATTCGTTGTTGTTAAATCTACCAGGCTTATGGACTTGAATTAAAAGTCTGGTTGAAATCGCAACATTATTAAATGTATTTAAAGCATATTCAAGCTCTTCGACAGAAATTTGATTTTTAGCAATTCTATCTTGCCAGTTTTTGGCATAGTCAAATTCTGTGCCGCAAATCATTAAATCTATGTCATGCTCAAATGCCAATAATGATTCACTGTACCCGCTTTTCAATTTGTCATAGGCATATTGTCGATCAAATAATTGGAATGTATTTTTGGTTATTATTTGTTTATGCGTGAGATCGCCTAGTGCGTTATCGGATCTCCAGTGAGGGACCTGAATTTCCCAGAGTGCTCCATTTGCACTGACTCTATACATTTCTTTTATTATGTTTATAAAATCTTGTGAAGTATCACCAAGATGTTCAAGCACATCCTTGGCTATAATGTGATCAATTGAATTATCTGCCCATGGCCACGGAAACACTTCTAGATCAACACACTCGTCTGGTGAAAAAATCTGAGATCGATCAACATTAATAAATCCCGAAGCATGTTTAACACCACATCCAAGATTTAATTTTTGATAAGTTTTATCTTGATCGGGCAAATCTATGTGTTCTAAATTGAATCGCTGCTCGATATCCTTGTATAGTTGTTGAAAACAATCATTCCATTTTCCTGGAGTGCGTTGACGATAAAGCGTGATTGATTTATAGTATGGTGAAGTGTTAGATTCAGGACATTGATAAGTCCAAGTATGATATGGCAAGATCGGAGTTAATACCCAAGTTTCTTTGCCTAATGCAGCTGATAGATGAGCAACACTGGTGCAACTGGTAATGACAATATCTAAACATGAAATTGCAGCAGCAGTATCTTCCCAGCTGATCAACAGATTATTTAAATCTACGACATTTTCAGGCAAATTGACTGTATTGAAATCTTTTTGAAAACTATAGAGTTGCAGTTCCTTGTATTTGGACAAATTGATTATAAATTCTTCAGGAAATCTTCTGAACTGCTGATGTTCAAATTTAGGATTTCCTGCCCATCTTATACCAACTTTTATCTTGTCGCTATTAATGATGCTTTTCCAAATTTGCTGACTGCCTGGATTTGCATTTAGGTATGGATCACTAGGCAGTGTATCGTAATTGTATCCTGCTAACCAACCAGCACTAAATCCCGGTAACCAATAATCATGTTCTATTGTATCTGCTTGATCTCTGAGTATTACTCCATCGACTCCTTCGATACGTTCAAGCAAACTTACTAACTCTGGAGCAGCAGCTATATAAACCTTTTTGGCGCCTTTTTTCTTAAATGATGTTGCAAATCTTGCATGGATAATTTCGTCACCAAACCCGCCTTCAAGACTAATAATTAAAGATCGACCCTCAAGATCATGTTGATCAGGATTATAGATAGGCTTAGTGGTTTTTAATGGAGGACTACCATAGACTTGAAGAAATCTACCATACTCTAATAGTTGGCTTCCCTCTTGATATTCGCCTTCCTGTAGTTTGAACCATCCTCGATTAAAGCAGTGCCTAAACCAAATATCCTCGGTATTTTTGCCATTAGGATCTAGAATCTGATCTTTACCAATATTTTCTAATCGGTCTGAAAGTTCTTTGGCAGCTTGGTGTTCTCCAACAAGCTGTAGTTGTAGCATTTTATCAATTTCGTGCATTTTTACCTTCAATTCTTTAATATGTATGTTAGATTCTTTGCCGATGCCGATGTTGCTGTTGTTGCAAGTAACTGTGGATCAGCAATATATGTATCTGGTAGACCAAGGAAAGCAGGATTACTCAAGCTACCAGATATGCTTGCATTAGTGTTATTTAATCCCCACCCATAGAGTGCATTATTATTAATTGCTAAATTAAAATTGTTTCCGGCAAATGCTGACTGCCATTGATTACTCGAACCGACTTGCACAGGACTAGATCTTGCGACTAGAGAATATGCTGATACTGCGTCCATTGGCAAAGAAGCGCGTTGTATTTCATAATAACCATAATAGCTACTATAAAAATCTGTTGTTCCTATTCCTAAATTTCCCTGTCCATTGTAGCCCCATGTCCATAGTTGTCCTCGTTGTGTGATTAATGTTGCTACACTATTCATAGATGGCAATGGTTTCCATGATAATCCACTTAATCCATTTGTAACAGGAGTAAGGTTAATATTTAATGTATTAGCAAGGACTGAAAATCCCCAGCCATACATTTGATTGCCTGCAATTCCTATTGCACTCTGTCTATTACCCTTAGAAGGATGGCCTATAAAAGCAACGTCGGTCCATGTAGATGCAACTGCGGTAACTTGTACAGGAGTGCTTCTGCGCGTCTGGTCGCCTATTCCCAATGAACCATATATATTATATCCCCATCCCCACAAGTTACCAGCAACATCAATTGCTAAAACGCCAAAAGAAGCTGAAACTGTTGTCCATGACACCGCGCCACTGGTAACTTGCACTAGTGTTGATCGACCAGCTATATCATTTTGTGCTAACGCTCCGTCATTATTATATCCACATACCCACAATCTTCCTGCAGTGTCAATAACACAGGGACCAAAAGATCCTACTTGTAATTTTGACCATGATGTTGCAGTGCCAACTTGTACAGGACTTGATCTAGCAATCGTATCACCTTTACCAAGCTGTCCATAACTGTTGTCTCCCCATGCCCAAAGAGTTCCATCTGTTTTAATACCATATGTAAAAAAACTAATACTGTTGCTGCTACCGGCAACAGTTTTCCAAGATCCTCCGCCTGCAACTTGAACAGGACTAGATGCACTAACAGTGCTATTTGTACCTAGTTCTCCCTGAGTATTTCTGCCCCATGCCCAAAGAGTTCCATCTGTTTTAATGCCAAAAGTACTATAAGCGCCGGTGGCAACCTGTTGCCACAAACCTCCGCCGGAAACTTGAACAGGACTAGATCGTGAGTTTGTTGTTAAATCTCCAAGCTGTCCGTAAGTATTTTTCCCCCATAGCCATAATGTGTTATCTGCTTTAATTGCAGCAGCATGAGATAATCCAGAGGCTGACTGTGTCCATGAATAATTTTGCGTTAATGTTCCACCAGCATATGATCCCCACCCAAACATCTGCCGTTGACTGTTTATGGCTAAACTATGACTTCTACCAGCACTTACTGAATTCCAAGTTCCTGCACCAATAGCAACAGGTGATGAACGAGTTACCAAGTCCACTGTTCCTAATTTTCCACTAGAATTATCACCCCATGTGTACAATGTTCCTTGGCTAGTGATTGCCAATGTATGATCATAACCTGCACTAACTGCTTTCCATGAAACACCTGTGCCAATTTGAACAGGACTAGAGCGTGTGACTGTTGTGATATCTCCAAGTTGTCCTGTGCTATTAGTACCCCATGCCCACAACGACCCATCTGATCTTATTGCGGTATTATACAAATAACCTGATGAAACAGCAGACCACATATCGGTTCCAAGCTGTAATGGGCTTGTGAAGGTTGTTTGTCTTGAACTTACAAGTGCAGAAAAGGTGTTATTTGTACCAATTCCTAATTGTCCATAAAGATTATAACCTGCTACAAACAAAGTGTTAGTTGCAGTTTGAATTATAAATGTTGATATGCTACCAGCAGCAATAAAATTAGCAGATAATGTGGCCGAAACTTGAACTGGAGAACTACGAGAGATTCCTGTGTTATCAACTTGACGATAACTATTTTCGCCCCATGCCCATACAGTTCTATTAGATGTTATTGCTAATGAGTGATAAAATCCAGCACTACACGCTACTACAGGCGAAAGCATTGGTCTACAATATCCAGTTGCTGTAAAATACAATGTTGTACCCAATTGACCAAAATTATTATTTCCCGTTGAGGACAGATTGCCAGATCTATCCAAAACCAACGAGTGTTGTCCGCCAGCAGAAACTGCCACTACATAAGACAGTGCTACAACAGCGGGAGTTAGCATAACACTCGGAGTAGCCTCCTGACCAAAGCCGAGCGATCCTACACTTCCTCTTCCTAACTGCCCATAAGTGTTATCACCCCATGCTATTGCATAAACTGAATCCGGATTTGTGTTATAAATGACGGCAAGACTATGTAAACCACCTGCAGAAATATCAGTTGCAGTTGTACTCGACCAAAATCCACTTTGTGTTGGCAATATTTGTTTAGGACTAAGTGAAAATGCAGTTATGTTTGTAACCGGTGAAAATCCGGTACCAGAAGGAGCAAATGTATTGAACCATCCATTTTGTCCTTGAGTATTCAATCCCGTGGTATATAGGTTATCATTTCCTGGAATCAAGTACGCAGAATTGTTGCCTCCGGCTGCAATTGAATTTGAATTAGTTGAATTGTAGAGTATAGTAGGAGTATATATGTTAGAACTGCCTCCAAGAGCATAAAGGTCACCTCTGCCCCATCCATAAACTTTAAGATCATTTTTAATTGCCAATGAATGATTCACTCCCACTGCTATTGCTGTCCATGTACCAACAACTTGTACGGGACTGGCATAAGAAGTAATATTACCTTGACCTAACTGACCATATACTCCTGACCCCCAAGCCCATAGTGTACCATCTGATTTTAAGGCCAAAGAATGATATTGACCGGCAGAGACTGCGGTCCAATTAGTTGCAGAAGAAATTAGAGAAACTCCTGCTGTAGCAAACGATGCACCAATTTGTACCGGAGAACTTCTGGTAGTAATATCTCCAATACCTAACTGCCCCGAGGCGTTTGCACCCCATCCCCAAATACTTCGATTGTTGTTTACCAGAACCGCAGTGCTTAAGTTTGCAGAAACCGACGTCCATGTTCCTGCGAATGAAGCAATCTGCACTGGGCTGCTTCTACTCACAGTAGTGCCATCACCTAAAATATGACTCGTAGCTCCCCAAGAAAACAGTGATCCGTCTGTTTTGATTGCTACTGTATAACTATTACCTGATGCAGTTGCGGCCCATGTTCCTGTGCCTGCAACCTGTACAGGACTAGCTTTTGTAACTCTTGTATTATCACCAAGTTGTCCAGTGGTTCCTAGTCCCCACAGCCATAAAGTGTCATCCGTTCTTATTGCGGACGTGTGGTTTATTCCAGCACTTGCTGTTTTCCAAGAAAATCCAGTTCCTACTTGAACCGGAGATGAACGGTTCACTGCAAATCCGTCTCCAATTTTACTATCGGCACCGTCGCCCCATGCAAATAGTAATCCAGTAGTAGTTATAGCTGCAACATGAAGATTTATAGATGAAACAAATGACCAAGTACTGGCACCAATTTGTTGAGGAGTCGAACGACTTGAAGCAGCCGCAGTTGATGTACCTAGTCCTAAAACACCACTAGTATTTGCGCCCCACGAAAATAATAGTCCGCCAGATTTTATTGCAGTTGTATGGGTTAGTCCACATGCCACGCGAGTCCAAACTCCACCACCCGATACTTGAACCGGCGACGATCTTGATACTACTGTACCGTCGCCAAGTCTGCCACCAGTATTAAGACCCCATAAGTAAAGAGATCCATTAATGTCAATGGCAGCAGAGTGTGATGCTCCAGCGGAAACAAATGCCCAAGAACTTGATCCTACTTTGAATGGCGACTGTGCCGCAGTTGAGCTACTATTACCTAACTGCCCGTATGTATTTGCGCCCCAAGTAAACAATGCTCCATCGGACCTAAGTGCAACTGTGTGAGCATTACCTAAAACTATTTGCGACCATGATAGTGCTGCTGAAGGTTGATTACCTAATTGACCATAAGTATTATCACCCCAGGCATAAAGTGTACCATCTGATTTTATTGCCAAGGTGTGAGAAGAACCAGCTGATACTGTATTCCAGCTTCCAGCGGAATTTGAAGGTCTGGCAGGAACTAAATAATAATTATCTGTAAAACTCAGACCAAGTTGATTAAACAGCTGATTATACCCCCAGGCCCAAAGAGTACCATCTGTTTTTATTGCTATCGTGCCTCTTTCAGTAGCAGATACTATCTTCCACGATCCGCCTCCAGACACTAACTGAGGAGTGGAATACTGATCATCACTTGTTCCTGTACCTAATTGTCCCCATAAATTATCGCCCCAGGCATAAAGAAGTCCATTGCTATCAATCGCCAAACTATAGCTAACACCAGCACTAACTGATTTCCAAGATCCTGATGTTACTAAACCTGGCTGACTTCTATAAAATCCACCAACACTATATCCAATTTGTAAATAACCATTAGAACCCCATCCCCAGAGTGTTCCATTAGAGCTAATTGCAAGAGAGTGGCTTGCTCCAATTGCAACTTGAGTCCAAGATTGTGATAAAGTTCCTAGTTGTCCCTTATTATTAACACCTGTCCCCCAAACAGTGCCATCTGTTTTCAGCATCAGTGTGTGACTTGTTCCCATGGAAACCTGCGCCCAAGATCCTGCTATTTGCGTAGGGGAACTTTTAGATTCAGTATCTCCATGTCCTAATTGAGCACTGGAATTACCGCCCCATGTCCAAAGAGTATTATCACCGCGAATTGCTGCACTACTAAAATTACCGAGACTAGCTGATACTTGAATCCAAGATCCTGAATCTATTAATGTAGGAATATTTGGTTGTAGTGTAGTGTTATTAACACCTAATTGACCTACATGATTTCTTCCCCATGCATATAATTTTCCTAATGGATCAATTCCAAGAGTATGATCGCCACTAGGAGATACTTTAGAAAGTGTAACTACATTAACAAGGCCCAATTGACCTATGTCATTTTTTCCCCAGACCCACAATGTACCATCTGTTTTTATACCTATAACAGAATTTCCATCCGTGCTAACAGTTTTCCAAGACCCAGAATGCTGATAACTAGTTCCTCCACTAGATCCAGTGACTCCTGATCCCAGTTGTCCCCAAGAATTACTAGTAGAAAAGACTGTAATTTTAGCCGTGGAATCTTGAAGAACATAGGTATTATCGTCTGCATAACCTGATGAAACCTGAGACCAGGAACTTACTCCAATTTGAGTAAGATTAGCATTAATACCACCTTGATAAAGATATCCAGAAGTTACTGGAGTTACTGAAGTTTGTTGTTGTGCAATTGTCAATAACCATTTTTCTAATAAGAATGGCATATTATACTCCGTTATATGTTGGCCATATTATATTAAATGGATCTGTTTGTTTAGTAATGTCTGCTAATGCTTGCATATAATTATCTATTGTTTCTAAAGTTTCAGTAGGAGTCAAACCTAGTCTAATTTCTCGCGAGTTTCGAGCATATCTCCAATCATTTTGTATCATCAATTGATCGCGTTCGGCTTTTATCACATTCCATTGTTGATTCAACAATACTTCTTGGGGAATAACAGGAAGATCAATGATATCTCTAATTTCTAAAACTTTGTCATCTGTAATTTCAAATCTTGGCGCAGATAATTCTTGGGTAGATGAATTAAAACTTGGAGTTACTTTTTCAACAGGATACCAGCCGAATGTTTGCAAAAACGCAAGATTATCCGCAAGAGTAAAAAAGTTACTGATGTTGCGCCAATTAGTTGGCAGATCATAATAAAGATCAGTTACTTGATTATTTTCAACATAAGCCCAATTACTCATTATAAATTATTTCCTGAAACAAATGCATAATAGTTAGATCCACTGTCATCTGTGTATGCAACAATAACATCTTTTTTATTCAATGTACCAGTTAGTGTTGGCGCAGTGCCTCCGGACCATCTAAATGATGTAGGCCAAACTACTGAATACACTGATCCTTGATTATTTAGTGCTAGTATAAAGCTGGAAATTGTTCCAGATGCAGCAACATTTGTTATAGTCACTGTGTTTATAGCCGCAGTCATATTGACATTAAATAGTGTACTTGTTGTTAGATTTATGGTTAGCACATTATTTGTAATTGACGCAGTTGTTTGATAGCTAGGCACATAACCAGATGTTGTTGCAAATGAAGCTGTAGTTGCCGATACCGCATTTGCAACGAGTGTACTTGTATTGAAGCTCTGTGCAAAACCACTAGTTGTTGCATAGTTTGATGTAGATGCAGAAACTGCATTAGCAACTAATGTACTTGTATTAAATGATTGTGCAAATCCAGAGGTAGTTGCATAGTTTGATGTAGATGCCGATACTGCATTAGCAACTAATGTTGAAGTATTAAATGATTGTGCAAATCCACTAGTAGTTGCAAATGATGCGGTGTTTACTGACAATACTTGCAATGTTACTACTGATCCAGTAACGGTGGCTGTAGTGCCAGTGGCAAAGTTAATAGTAGTAGCAGATCCAATAGATGCACCGTTGTACTGAATCGCAACAGAGGAAAGTCCGCCACCACCTGAACCGGTTGATACTGGCCAAGTTCCAACATAAATGTTTGTTGCAGTAATTACGCCGCCAACATTGAGATTGCCTCCTACTCCAACTCCACCCACAACCTGCAATGCACCAGTAGTCGTACTATTAGATGAAGCAGTATTAGCAATCGTTACTACAGTACCTGCGTTAACTGCAAAAGTTCCCGTGCCTAATACTGGACCGATATTAAGTAAAGTGTTTGAGTTTGTAAGACCACTTGTGCCAAAGTTAATGGTCTTAATTGTTCCAGATGTGTTAGCAGAAGCCTGAATATAAGTAGTTTGCGATACTGTGGATCTACCAAAAGTCAATTCACCAGTTTGAGAGGCGCCGCCTATTCTAATAGTCGAGTTGCTCTGTGATGAACCCACACTAAAAATGAGGCCAGCACCACCTAATGGGACGCCTACGCTACCATTCACACTTAACGAATCTGCGCCCAATGCATAAGCACTAGTAATAGCAGTATTTGTACCAGCAACTGGACTTTTAAAATATGTATTATATGCTTCTGTATATGTGGTAGTATTAGTTGCCGCGACAGTCGGTGCACCAAATAAATTAACATACGTCGCGGCAACAGTACCTGAAGACGTTAGGTCAGTATAAGTAGCACTTGATTGAATTAATGCAACGCCATTAGTAGTCCAAGCAGATGTACTATTTGCTCCTGGACTTAAAACTAATCTACCATCAATTCTTCCAGAAGTAAAATTAGTTGCCGATACTGCATTTGCTACTAAAGTGCTTGTATTAAAGCTCTGTGCAAATCCACTAGTTGTTGCGTAGTTTGACGTTGTTGCTGATACTGCATTTGCTACTAAAGTGCTTGTATTAAAGCTCTGTGCAAATCCACTAGTTGTTGCGTAGTTTGACGTTGTTGCTGATACTGCATTTGCTACCAGTGTCGAAGTATTAAAGCTCTGTGCAAATCCACTAGTTGTTGCGTAGTTTGACGTTGTTGCTGATACTGCATTTGCTACCAGTGTAGATGTACTAAAATTTTGAAGAAGTATTCCGTTAGAATATATATTACCAGCATGTAGACTATCACTAATACCCACGCCGCCAACAACTACTAATGCACCAGTGGTTGTTGAAATTGCAAGTGTACCAGCTGGATTTATAGACATTGCAACCGATTCTGATGTAACCTGAGTTAATGATGAGCTTGCATTAGTTGCTGCTACTACAAATTTAATATTTGTACCGCTGGTAGTCGTACCTATTACCAATGAGCCTCTATTGTCAACTGTGTTATGACCAACCAATAGGTATCCGTCATTGGGATTTAAAACTGTACCAAAGCTATAATGCTGACTTCCGTCCCATCCGCTGCCAGTAATGCCCATATCAATAAATGAATTATTAAATCCAACATTGTCAGCAGACGCAACTATATCTGTACTATTCTTAGTTCCTGGATTGATATTTTGAACATTTATTTCCATGTAATCATTAAAATTACCTGCGGCCTGGAACATAGTCTGACCAAATGGAGTATATCCCGGTATACCTGCGTATAATGCACCAGCACCTGTATCGTCCCCAAAAAATACACCACTTGTTGCTGTAACTTGATTTACAGTGACTGATATGTTAGTTCCTGTTATACTACCAGAGACACTGAGATTACCTGTAATATTTGTATTACCATAAACATTTAATCCATTGGCTATACCCACACCACCAGCAACAATCAATGCACCATCACCGTAGTAACTGGAACTAGTTGCATTATGAATATTAATAATACCAGTGCCTAAACTCTGCGCAGTAACCGCATTTGATACAAGTGTCGCAGTATTAAATGATTCTGCATAACCACTAGTAGTTGCATAATTAGATGTTGTAGCTGATACCGCATTTGCCACTAAAGTACTTGTGTTGAAGCTCTGTGCATAACCACTGGTTGTTGCATAGTTAGATGTTGTTGCAGAGACTGCATTTGCAACCAGTGTACTGGTATTAAATGATTCTGCATATCCACTTGTTGTTGCAAAACTGGCTGTAGTGGCTGATACTGCATTTGCAACCAGTGTACTTGTATTAAATGATTCTGCATATCCACTTGTTGTTGCAAAACTGGCTGTAGTGGCTGATACTGCATTTGCCACAAGAGTTGAAGTGTTGAAGCTCTGTGCAAATCCACTAGTAGTTGCATAGTTTGATGTAGATGCAGAGACTGCATTTGCTACAAGTGTACTGGTATTAAAACTCTGTGCAAATCCAGATGTTGTTGCAAAGTTAGATGTTGTGGCACTAACTGATTGTGCAACTAGTGTTGAAGTATTAAATGCCTCTATCTTTAATCCATTTGAATATACGTCAGAAGCATAAATGCTACCTCCGACTCCAAGTCCGCCGCGAACCTGTAATGCTCCAGACATAGTTGAATTAGCAATAGTCAATTCATTAATGACCAGTGTACCGGTCATCGTACCACCAGCTTGTAGTAGATATCTTAAATCATTATTTGCTCTATCAGGAATTTGATGAATTACATCATTTGATAATTTAAAATATAATTTACCATCAGTGTAGTTTAGGGCCAATTCGCCATAGGCTAGATCAGCAGCGGTCGGAACTTTGCCAGAAACTGATGATCTTTTTAGATATATTGGTAAATCGGGCATAGCAACTCCTAATAAGGACACAAGACGTTAAGGTAAAAACCAGTCTATGTTATTTAGTAAGTTCCGCCGTCAACTGTATTGGCCCAACTAGGTGTTCCATTATTATCCATTGTAAGAAAAGAAAAAGTAGAAGGTTTGGACAAAGTCACCAGAGTCGATGATGATAATGCGTATAGAATATCACCAGTAGTATAAGAAGTAATACCTGTTCCGCCTAGAGAAGTTCCTATTGTTTTAAGAGAAATAGTTCCACTGGATATTGAAAATGTTGTACTGTTTAAAGAGGTTGCATTCCAAGTCTCAGTTGATGTAGAATAAGTTAAAATTGATCCTTGTTGTAGATTCGTAATGTCAAGATCATTCATATTAATCAAGGCAAATCCCTCGGAATAAACGAATCTTCCTAACACCTCAACTAAACTTTCAAAACTAAGATTTCCCAAATCACCTGGCAGTGGAAACAGTACAGGCAATCCAGAAGCCAATGTAAAAAGTAATCCCTGGCCTGTATCAATTGAACTTTCACCGGATTGAGTCACATCAACACTACTGTTTAATCGTTTATGATCTTCTAGCACACATGTTACTTGGTCATCATCTTGGTAATTGATTTGAATAATTCTTAAAACTCTAGATGTTCGTGAAAGAATGTAATCACCTACAACAACATCGTATCCGTTATATACTCCAGGACGAGGTGTTCTTGGGTCACTATGTAGTTGAGGCACAATTGTTAAATTGGCAGAAAATCTCCAAGGTTGATTTGGATTAGGTTCTTGTCCATATTGCTCAACCGGAGTTAGATTCAAAATGTTTATTTTAAGAACCTTTGATGGAGCTAACTGTGTCATACAAACATTATTCCAACTACTGCATATTGATTATTATCTGCACCAGTGACCGCAGAGTTTAAATTCATAGTAAATGAATATGGTGAAGTGGTTGTTCTACTAACTTGATACCCCGCTGTAGGGAATCTTAATCGTTGACCTTCTGTAACTGAATAACCCCAATATGAAATTTGAAAGGGTTGTCTTCCAATATTATGATTTATAGTAACTATATTTCCCGCCTGAGAATAACTCCATCCAGTTGGAAGATTGGTCAAATTACTTAAATTACCTGTAGAGTTAAAATTTGCAGTGAGATTAAAAACTGCCGGTAATGAATTAGGCAATGCAGACAATTCAATTTTACCAGTAACTCCGTTTATTATTAACTGGCCATTGATTGTTGATACACTGCCAAGTATATTAACTAAAACAGTCGAGACATCAACTAGTACTTCTCCGGTAACATCGGATGCTGCATTGCCACCGTCTATAGCATATTTTCCGCCAGCAGTGCCACCACTGAAACTAGCAGTAGACAAATATGTGAAGTTTTGATTAATTTTATTGAATGCCGTGCGTAGGGGATCACCATCACCTTTATTTGGACTAGTACCGGTGTTGATGTAATAAATGGTCATGATATTCCCCTACGAATTATTCAGCAATGTTATCAGTTGGTGATTTTGGTGCAAATTTCTCAACGCCAGTAATTCCCATACCACCAATTATAATGTACATCACTGAGTTAAAAATGAATTCATCAATTTTAAATTCCCAGAATAGATTTGCAATAAATCCAATGGTCATTAGCATAGTACAAACAAGTGTGACTAAACGTTTTGATGAGGGATTTCCATTTGGATCAGCCAAAATTCTATGCATATAGTTCAAAATATGTTTCATTGTTATTCTCCTTAGATCCAGGCTGCAAAGGTCTGTGTCTTTGCAATTCGATCATCAAGACCGTTTGTTCCTCCGTTGACCTTTTTGGTAACAGAGGTGATTACATCATTGTTCAATCCTTTGTCACAAATTGCCCATAGGTTATTCTTTTCAAAGAAGAACAATGCTGATTCAAATGCTAACTCAGTTGATACAATATCTGGGTTGGTCATTACATCTGGACGACCGATATGCGTTGCAAATGCTTGATAGTTTGCCTTACCAGTTAATTGGATTGCTCCGCGTCCGCGATACTTATAGCCATCGCCTGATGCTTCGTTGCCATTACCCATTCTATTTGCATAAACTTTGTTAGCAATCTTCTCTGGCTTACGCGCGTAGCCAGCAGTAGAAGCTATCGTAGGAAAATACTTCTTAAAGATTCCATTCAATCCCTTATCTGAATAGTTAAGGTTCTCGGAGAATGCCTTGAAGTTTCCTGTTTCGTGATTGCACTGTCCAAAGAAGTGAGCAGCACGAGCACCCGACAACTTAAAGTGGGCAGCTGCTGCCTCAAATGTATTGCGTCCCCACTGGCCATCAACTGTTATTCCACATTTTGTTTGTAATGCTTCAATTGGTGATAATTTAGATAAATCAGTCATTTATTAATTCCTTATTTCTTGCGAGAACTTTCTAATTCAACTGCTTGCTTATTTTTTGTAATCCACTCTTGTAAAGCAATTAATTGCTGGTTGTTTTGGAGGCATCTGGAGTAGTTAGAGACGACGGTGAGGAGGACCTGATTGTCCTTAATTCCTGAGGGGCTCGCATCAGAACTTCTGGCGGTGTCGGCATCACCATTTGTGGCACTAATGTCGTGTGTGTACACGAAACCGTTAGACATGTCGTGCTGAGCAGGAACGTTGTTTTTAACATTGTCGAGATAGACATACTGTTTTTCCTTTATTGTATTAACTCTATCAATATATTGAGTTACGACTTTTTCTTTGATTTCACTATTTTTCTTTTCCAGTTCTGCGTATTTCTTTGATGATTCGGCAGAAAATCTTTGTAGTTCTGCTTCTGCATAAGCAGATCCCTTCATATATCCAAATGCAAATGCACCTAAAATTATAAAAACACTGACTAAAATTTTAATTGGTAGCGGTATAATGCTCATAAAAATCTCCGAAGTTACTGGTATTTATGAAAATAGCTTGCTATGCGATTTTGATCCATGTAAATATTTATGCTATCTAGTCATTGATTAAAGATCACCGATCATGTATAATAAGAGACATGCAAACTATAAATAGCTGAGAGAAGAAATTATGGCCGACACTTTATTACTCAACACTGACGGATCACCGTCATCTATGTTACCATTGAGCGTGATTACATGGCGCAAGGCCATTGAATACCTCGTGCTTGATAAAGTTAGTGTGCTTGTATGGCACGACGATTGGGAAGTTCATTCTGCCAATTGGAGTACTAAGGTTCCATCAGTTATCATGCTCAAGGAATATTCCAAGAAAAAGGCACATGTTCGCTTTAGTAAAGCAAATCTCTTTTTAAGAGATGAGTACACTTGCCAGTATTGCTTCACGCCTGTTACTGGAAAGACCGCGACACTAGATCACGTTCTGCCTATCAGTAAGGGCGGCAAAACAAGTTGGGAAAATTCCACAACCGCATGTGGTCCATGTAATGGAGCTAAAGGCAATGATGCAAAGATCAAGCCTTCAAAAGCTCCACACAAGCCTAGTTACTGGGAACTGGTTGAAAAGCGCAAGAAAATGAAATTTGATTATCGTCACCCAAGTTGGGAAATATTCTTGTCATAAATGAGGGTCACTTACTTCGGTAAGTGACTCTTCCGCGCGTTAAATCATATGCGCTCAATTCTACTTTGACATGATCACCAGTTAATATTCTGATCTTATGTTGACGCATTTTTCCGCTGATTACCGCGGTAATAAGATGATGTTCGTTGACACGAACTTTAAACATTGCATTTGGAAGAACATCTTCTACAACGCCTTCCACTTCTATTAATTCTTCCTTTGCCACTTAGTTTTTAATCTCCTCTTGAGTGGTATATTCCCGCTATCATTATCAATACGGAAAATAAGTTTATGGTCAACAACGCTTTATCGTTTGTTCGCCATGCTGCATAAGCCCATGCACTTGAACCAATTAATGTACAAGCCATATCTGCTACGTGCATATCAATTGCACGAAATATTGTGGCCAGGATGATAAGAATCGTTCCTAGCCATTTAATTATGGTCATTATATTTTGTCACCTGCAATGAAGCCTCTGAATCTTTCGAATCTTGGAAATCTTAGACTATAAGTATTTTCTGCATCTTGATTCTGAGTGATACAGTCCGCTTTAATTTCCACTACCTGACCAAGAATCGATGATTGATTTGTCCAAATCTCATCTCGTTGATCATCTGTTAATCCAGATCCTACATTAACTTTAATAAATTTTCCTTGGTCGGTACCTTCGCAGACAAGTGCGCCTAATTTACCTAAATTCTTTCCTGTGCCTTCCTCTACTGCAACAATGGTCAAATCCACAGTAATCACTGGTTTAATTTTCAACCAGGAGTCAGTTCGCTTACATTCATATATAGCACCTGGATCTTTAACCATGATACCTTCAAATCCTTGCTCAATTGCAAATTTATTAAAGTCATTAAATTCAATACTGCCTACTAGAGAGTCCAAATCTACCAACTTCTGTTCGATTACATCAATTCCACCACACTTGTCAAACACAGGCTTCATAGTTTTCAGAAGTGCGCTGCGATTCTTCTGTGTCATGACACTCTTTCCTTGTTGAAATTCTGACAAGGGAATAATATCAAACGCCATTAGACGAGCATCAGTTGCCTGTACATCATCCTTTCGATGAACTTGCTTCATCAAGGCCTGAAAACTATCGCTGACCACTTCGCCATCTATAACATAACTACGACCAATGTCATCAATATTTTTCATGATTCCATCAGTGATGTGAGGGAAGTTTTCTAGAATTTTACCGTTACGAGAATACATGATAGCAGTTCTTGCCGAATAATCTACCATAGTCAAGCACCGAACACCATCTAACTTGGGTTCTAGAATTCTAACGCCCTTGATTTTCTTTTCCTGCTTGGCACCGTCATTTGCAAGAGCACATTCGAAAATAGGAACAGGAGGAATTGAAGTTCCCTTGAGAACTTTGTTCACGGTCTTCTCACTGACTCCGCATCTAAGATCCTTAATTAGAATTCTGCGGTACCAGTAATTCCATTCATCCTGAGTTGCGGCGCTCATTGTCAATTCAATTGCATCACGAGCATCGTTGCCGGTCAATAGACGATTGTAAAGAAGATTAGTTAATTCATTGAATGCATCAATAGGAAGACCTTGTCCATCAGGGCCACCATGAATAGGAACTTTTCTAACGCCAAAAGTAACAAATGGATTTAACGCTATTCGAATGCCATCAAACAACGTTGTGTTACCGGCATCTGCTTCTCGCTTTAAAATAGCTTCCTTAACAAGACGGCTATTATCGGCTTCTAGTTCTTTGATAATTTTAAACATGATTTCCCTTTTCTGCTAACAACATATTCTAGCAGAAAATACCAACAGGGTCAATAACAATAGGTGGGAATTATTTACGATTTGCGCGTCCGCGGCTGATTGCGCTGTAGTCTTTGACTTTTCCGCCGTATTGTTCACCTTTGGCATATTTACCGTTTAGTGGTACACCTGAACCATCCTTGCCCTGTTTACCAGTGCCATCGGTATGTTTTGATTTGTGAGGCATAAGTCCTTGACTTACGCAACTCGATCTTGCACTAATACCAATTTTTTTACCTTCATTACCTTTTCGGCAAGTTTTGGCAGATGCTTTTTCGGTGACAAATTCGTGAAATCTCATATTTTTATTTATGAGTATTAAAAGAAAAGCCCTGTGAAAACACAGGACCTTTCATAACAATCAAATCTAATCTCTATAGAAGATGTGACCGGCTACACGAGCTACACGAAACTTTTCATAAGACCAACTTGGTCGTACATATGTTGCGTGAAAATACAGAGCATCAAAATACTTTTTCTTTAAATTTTGATACATCGCTGGTACTGATAATAGAGCCATTGCAATTCTGTGGCTTTCCGTCCATTGTGCGCCATTTTTATCAAGGGCTCGAACACGTTGACAGCGCCAAGAGAATTGACATACTGCACGTTTAGAACGCTGGTTGACTACTCCACAGACAGTCGAGGGGAATCTCGAATCTGATTTGCGATTAAGAGTAACTAGACCAACTGCAACTTTGCCTTCTTCGGGCTGATTGCCAGACTCATAGTAGATATTTTTTGCCAGACATTGTAATTCTGTATCATCTACCTTTTTTTTGATGCTTTTATTAGGCAATGTAGAATACAATGCTCTCGTATCATTATCCGGATATAGTAGTGATTTGACTTCCGGTTTTTTAGTATCAACAGTTGTTACAACTGCTGTAGTTTTAGTATCAACAGAACTAGAAACTAATTCTGGTATGTGACCCGCTTGTTTCCCTGCTGGGGTCTCGGCATGACTTGCACTCTGGAATGTCATAACCGATAATACTATTAGCGCAAAATTGCGTATCATAGACATATCGCTGTCCTCCTTTGTTTGGGTTTAGTGTCTGTGTGTGCATTATTAAAATAGCTTCAGTCAGTAGTTGAATGATCAGACTTTACAGTCCTGGGTTGTTTACGGTGTGCATTAAACTCGCCATTTATCCAAATTTTGGCAATTGCACGAGAATTGTTCCCGGCAGTTGCAATAATTCGTTTAGCAGCGCTACTGAGTTTGAAGCTTGAATTCGGTTTATTCATCATTTTTCCTTTATGAAGTAATAGTTAGCGTCAGTGAAATTTTATTATATACAAATATTGTGCAAATTTACATCTTTTAACGATGAGATGAGTGATATTCACGATGAATTGAGTATTCAAATATGTAAGAGGCATAAATTTCAATGAGTAAATATACTTGAAGGTAAAATTAACATGTTCAATTTAAATAAAATTCGCGGCCACATTAAGATGCAGAAGCTACATGAACTCAAGCTAACTAGGTATCGAGCAGAAGAAAATCGCAAGGATGCGCCTAATCCTGCCAGACTCAAGGACATTGACCGAGCACTCACCAGAGTCACTGAGAATATCAAAATGTGGGAAGGTAAACTCTCTGCATTTGAAAATGCGCCGCCTAGGCCACCTGAAAGACCTGCAATTAACAGTGGACCAGATCAACCACTAATAGGATAATAAAATGAGTGCTACCATTAAACCAGCTATAGCTGATTATGTTCCAAGTCATGGCTCGCATAGCCAACCTAAAGAGGCAAGAGGCGGAGCCTTCGCTCCTGCAGATATGCCACTAATCAAAGATGCACTCTATGCATTACTAAAGACACTTGACGAAGGTGATGAGCGCGTATCTAGTGTAGCTAATTTGCTGCATAGAATCGGTCGTATAAGTTAACGTTCATACTTTGATTTGTTAAATTCTGACAAGTATCCAATATTTTCTATTCCATGCTGTAATGAATTTAAACGTTTTTGATATTCATCAATCCAATATTTTTTATTATTTGCAAGTTCTTTTATATTTTTAATTTTTGTCTCGATGTCTTCAATCATTTTTTGATAAATTTTCATAATTTTTTCTACATCAATGCCTGGTACCTTAGTCCACTCTGTATCCTCACTTTCTTTTTTTAGTACATTAATTTTTTCTTTTTCAATTTCAATATTCTTTATATCATTTTTAAAATCAATTTTATTATTCTCAATGCGACTTGTTAGAGAATAAACAATTCTGTCAATGTACGTCTTAGTATTCGTATCATCAAATCCGCCGTCCCACAGTGCTTGTTGTTCCTCTTTACTAGGAAAGGCTCCATGCCAAGCACCGTATTCAAGCATGTAAGGATTCCTTTTGTAAGAAATTAAACGCAGCCGCTCACTGGGATTTTCAAAAAATTCTAAAGCACCTGGATAAAGTTCTAATACTGCTGCCTTGACATCATCTGACGAATTTTTGAACATTTTTGCACTATAATCGCTCCAGTTATATTTTTCATCATGATAATGAATATATTTGATTTGATATTCATCGGGTACAGTATAGCCACGGTGTAGTAAATTATATACAACACTAATATTATGTTTAACAATGTTGATCACAACCTTTTCACTGATATCAATATTATAAGAACGCAGTAGGAGAATCTCACCGTCGATAGGCGTATCAATATCATTTGTCAAGAATGACTGAATCATTCTGTCGGTAGGAGGAAATATTCCAAGGTCATCAATAACATACTCTAACGCTTTGTTTATACCGCCATGTAGAGCGGCCTCTATCACTCGTTCTTTGGGCTTTTTCAAATATTTGATAGTCGTCCAACTATATCCGGTTGCCGCAATTAAAATTTCAACAGCTATATCATCAACTGGTATATTATTCTCTGCCAATGTTTGTACATAATCAAATGAATTCTTGCCACTCTTAGTATAAATCAATAGTTTCTCAATTTCTGAATCACGCTTGACATTGTCATAGAAGCCATAGAGTCTCTCTGATAATTCTGCATCTTTGTCTTGAAATTCTTCTTGAGTTGCAGCAATTGGATCACCATGTTTTTTAATAGCAGTCTGCAATATTTGCTGTGGATCTAGTCCAGTTTCTTGTTTAAACTGGGCTACGCCAATTGAGTTATCTTGTTGATCAAACATTTCAAACTCTGATAGATCTCTATGACCAGCAATAGCCCACATTCCTCCAGACTGCTTATTGAGACAGTATATCAATATGATTTCTCTTCGATAAAAATAACTCTCAAAATGTGATTGATGTCGTTTAGTAGTACACCAATTTGACCCTTTGCCATGAAAACATGACGCATCTTTGTCAAGTGGAATAACAACTAACCATTGATCATTCTCTATTAGATTAATACTTTTTCCAGGAACTTTACTGCGCTTGACTTGAGTGGCAGTAGGTACCTGCATCTTGTCATTGATGAATTTAGAGAATTCATCGAAAGTTTTATTTTTACCCCACCAATCTATATTGCGGATATTTTGAATCTTGCCCTTCTCGTCTTTGTAATCCTGTATCTGATTTTTGTTTACCAGATTACGGAATTGATCAAGTGTTTTCTTAACACTGTTTATGTCAGCGCCACTTGCTACAAATTTAGACTCTACCTCTCGATAGCCTTCGACAAAGAAATCTCGTAATAACATGCGTGTATTTATTGTTCATACAAAAAGGGCTCGTAGAGATACGAGCCCTTCACATTGTATTAGACTTTTAATTACTTGGTCTTGGCAGCATCAGTAACAGCGCCAACTACCTTGCCTAGTAGCGCAGATCCTTCTTCGGTCTGGTTAAGTGCTGCAAGCATGCCTGCAATACTCGTACCGCCCTTGGGAGTAAACACATCAGCGAGGTTGCCAATGCCGCTCTGCACATCACCACTATTAGCAATAATCTTAAGATCAGCAGCCTTGATAGCGCCTGCCATTTCCTTGCCAACTGCCTCAGTAGCTTCAATGTTACGCACCTTGATCAAGTACGCCTGATAACCTTCGTTGCTGCCAATTTCATTAGCAAGCGTGATCTGAGCGTTAACTGGAGCAAGTAGCAGTGCCTTTTCAGCTTCGGCTCGTGCAGTACCTTCTGCTTGTATACCTTCGGCATTCTTCAATGTAGCAGCCAACTTACCTTCTGCAATCTGTGTCACTGATTCCTTTTCAGCTTCTGCATTGGTAATCTGTGCCTGCTTTGCAGCCTCTGCATTGACAACTTGTACCTGCTTGTCCTGTTCAGCTTTAACAGTTGCAACTTCCTTGTCAATTTCAGCCTGACGAACACTCTGCACCTTTTGAACTTCCATCTGGCGCTCAGTGGTCAACTTAGCTTCAAGCTGGACTTCCTGCTTGTTCTTTTCCTGAGCAATACCGATAGTCTTTTCCTTCTCGGCTTGGCGAATACCTACCTGCTGTTCAGCTTCGGTGCGGCTAAGTGCAATCTGGCGCTTGGCTTCAATTTCCTTGGTTTCTGCTGCCTGAATATTCTTGGCAACTTCAACACGCGACTCCATTTCAATGCGTGATTTTTCTTTGGCCATCATGTTATGAATAACCTGTGAACCATCGTAATCTCGAATGTCCATCATTTCAATCATCTTCACATTGGTAACACCCCACTCTTTAAGCTGCTCATTGACTTCATCGGTGAATTGCTTACCCAATGTTGAACGAGCTTCAAGAATATGTTCAAGTGAATTTGTAGCAAGAATACGACGAACTGCGCCTTGAAGGACACGAGTTAACTGTGTCTGTAGATCGCCAAAAGTGGCAACACGCTTTGCAGCGACTTGGCTATCACTGATACGAAAGAACGCAGTAATGTCTACCTTGAATGGCAGTCGTCCGATATCATACGCTTCATAATCTTTGAGTGAAATTTCAAAATTTGATTCAGGAAACTTACTAACACTGACACCCACCATAGGTAGCCATGTGGGGAATTCGTAGTAGATATTGCCACTAGGTTGCGAAGATCCATATGATACTGTTTTAGTTGCACGTTGTACAATATGTACCATGTTGGTAGGCACAACTACGCGCCAAATCATGGCGAACGTGAGACCAACAGCCAGAACAGAGAGAAGAAGAAATCCAATAATACCAGCAATAATCATTTAATATATCCTTAATTAGAGATAGGCGAATTGATAACATGACAAGAGCGGCATGATATTTTATAGTTTACAGATTTTGTGTGATTGCGTCAAGCGTAAAATAATAAATAAAGATGTACCTGTCGCGGCACCGCAAATGCCCCCAGGCTCTAATAGTTAAAAGGGAACCATCAGCATGAATATTTATAATACCCATGTTCCATTTGTATACAAATGGACAGAAAAATCGACCGGCAAATGGTATATCGGATCACGAACCGCCAAGAAATGTCATCCAGATGATGGCTATATCTGCTCCTCCGATGTCGTCGAGCCACTCATTGAAGGAAATCCCGATAACTGGAACAGAGAGATTTTGGCTATCGGAAATGTACAGGAAATGCGCCTTCTTGAGACTGAACTCCTCCGATCACTAGACGCCAAGCGCGATCCCATGTCATATAACAAACACAATGGTGACGACAAATTCTTCGGAGCGCCCTGTGCGAGAAAGAAATGTACTCACTGCGACAAAATGATAGACAAAAGAAATCATTCAACTCACGAGAAAACATGCAGTATAAATCCCAACAGGATTGATCATGTTCTCAAAGGCAGACACAAGACTGACGAAACTAGGAAGAAAATGCATAAGCCAAAATCTGAATCTCATCGTGTCAATATAAGCAAGTCCAGTAATGGCAAGTTGAAATCCGAGTCGCATAGAGCAAATATGGGCGACCAATCTATATATACATTCATACATTCAGTACATGGCATAATGAAATGCACCAGATATGAGATGAGAGAAACTTATGATATTGACCAAGTATCTCTGAGCAGACTGATCCATGGGCGCCAATATAGCACAAATGGATGGCGACTAGTACGCACGGACCAATTAGAATCTGCTCCACATGAATACGGCAACAAAGGCAAAAAACATCACAGCTATGACCACACCGTATATAAATTTATACACGACTCTGGCGTTGTGGAAATTTGCACAAGATATGAATTAAAGAAGAAATATGATCTTGGAGGATCGATGCTTAGCATGTTGGCGCATGGTAAAAGAAAAAGCGCATACGGATGGCGCCTAGAGAAGCATGAATAATAAAACTCCACAAGGCATCAAACAAATTGGGGAGTAGGCAACTACTCCCCAAATATTATAATCTATTTCCTTAGTTAGAATCAACGAGACGAAAGATAATTTCTGCTCGCTGTTTGCAGCGTTCAATATCCTGCGCAACTTCCGCAAGACCCACATAGTCGCTTTGCAAGTTTAAGTGTTCCATAATTTGGTTGACATCACTACGCAATGCTTCGAGTTTTTCTTCAAAATTCATTTAATATATCCTTAATTAGAGGTAGGCGAATTAATGCTGTCGTAAAAGCTACGAAGATCAGCAGGAAGACGATCACGATCATATACTTCAAAGCGGTGCAGGATGATCGGCTTAAGTGCTGCCTTGCCGTCTGCGTCAGCGGTAATATACTGACGCTGGAGTTCGGAGAGATCGCGAATCATGCCTTCGTTGTACTGCACCGATTCCTTAAAAACCTTGGCATCAATCGCGGTATATCGTGGAGCAAAATACTCATACATCTTATAGCTGCCAAAACTAAGACCTACAATGAATGCAACAGCCAAGCAACCCATAATAACTGCCGAAAATACGGCTCCAAACAATTCTTTCATTATATTAACTCCTTAAATGTTAATTGGAAACGGTGAAACAATAACGCGAGGTTCAATGAAAACTGGCTTCACCTTATCTTGACCAGGAACCCGACATGCTACCCAAGTGCCATCTGCACTAGCAGGTGAATACAACCCATTGGGGTCGGCTTGAGACATGCCATTATACTTCTGTGGATTAGTATACTGCGTGGCATATGGAAGACCAAATCCCACTGAATCACAGAACTTGGTAAGCTGGTTGTTCATGCCAACTAGATAAGTGTAGGTGACAGCATTCTGATCACGCATTTCAAGAATGTCCTTCATAAGGCGCTTTTCTGAAAAATTAATGATGGCAGGCATGCCCACAGACTCAACAGCATTCCTGTTCAGCCGCTCCTGCTGTTCATTCTGAATCTGATCACTAGTTTGGTAACTCTTGGGATCGCCGCAGCCGGCAAGTGTAAATGTACTTGCAATTGCCGCAAGGATTAGAACACGCTTCATAGCGTAGTCTCCTTAGTTGTTTTCAAGAGGGAAAGTGGAGACCGTCACGCGGTCTTCAAAGAAGGTAGGCGACACCTTGTCGCTGCCTGGAACCTTGCAAAGCACCCAAGTGCCATCAGCACTAGCAGGGCTAAACAAGCCATTGGGATCAGCCTGAGGCATGATTGCATAACCGCTCTGATAAGAGGCTGCAATCTTCTCAGGATTTGTGAACTGCGTGGCGTAAGGAATGCCGTAGCCAATGCTGTCACAACGCTTGTGCAAGCGGCCGTTCATGTCGGTAACATAGGTATATGTGCGTAGGTCTGCACGGTCACGCAGTTCCAGGATGTCCTTGAGAATACGCTTTTCCTGAAAGTTAACAATTGCAGGAAGTCCTACAGACTGTACAGAAGCCTTAGAAAGTTGTTCCTGCTTCTGATTCTGAAGACTATCAGAAGATTCAGGCAATTCGCAGCCAGAAAGAGCAAGCGATGCGGCGGCAAGAGTAGTATTAACTCCTTGTGTGTTTAACTGTGATTAGTATATTTGATTAGTCTAATAACGTCAACTGTTATTATATGGACTCATCAATCTCCCAATAAACAATTCGCTTGATGCGATCTTTGCGAGCATGTTCAATCTTATAGTGAGGAACATCCTCTTCGGTATAAAATTGCCAGCTAGCTTCGTCGTCCCAGCCGGCGTTTTCGTCAATGAGATATGCTATTTTAGGTTTCATAGTTTCACCACCCATGACCGCCGCGGCTTGATTCATCAATTTCGTCCTGAGTGAACTGTCCACCCATGCGATCAGGATTGATGTCCCAACTTGCAGCATGATCACGTCGCTTGTTAATTGATTCAGGATGCGCAACAGCCTGTTCAATCTTCATAATTTCCATGATTAGATTTTCACGAGCCCGGTCAACTTCCTTCTCAAGAGTTCTTTGACGGGATTCCATCTTGTAGATGCGGTCGTCTTCACACCACTGCATCTCACCATCGATCTGCCAAAAGGATGCCAGCTTGTTTTCAAAAAGCTGCATTGCGGTTCTAATCTCGTTATTCATTTTATTCTCCGTGATATTGCCAACGCTAACAAATTTTTAGATTTCTTACTCTTCGTGGTATTGCCACAGGACGCCGTTACATTTAGCATGAACTGCGCCTATGGTCAAGCCTGTTTTATGATCGTGGTGCAAATGTATAGGATGCTTTAGAAAGCCTAGAGGAAACAAATCCAGATCTAACCGCAACTTCTGCACAAAATCTGCTGGGTCCTTGAGCAAATGATTGTTACAATGACAGCATTTCCAATCTTGCCATCGACAGTAGAACTCTCTAACTTCTCGTCTTTGCTTAGGCGTCAGATCATTATAGTTAACTGGTAGTTTCATTAGCTAAGGTGCATGAAAGTCATTAACTTCCATTCCCGATCCATGTAATGACCAAAGCTAGGAAAATAGTTCATAAACTGTTCTATATACTGCTCTTTGTGTTCAGCAAGCGCATCCACTTCGATCTCGACAAAAGTATCCTTGAAATCATTGTATCGTAAGTCGCCAGAGTCAAATAGGATCTTACCAAAGACCATATAGTTGCCACTCATGCCATCCATGATAAGACCAAAGTCTTCAGGCAATGTGCCGTCTTCAAACAGGTTATAAAGATCGTTTTCGCCGAACAGTTCATCAGAAAGATCGTCGTCGTAGTCCTCGACGTAAACGCCATAGGCAGTATAATAATGAGTGTTAATGCCCATATGTCACCTAATAAAAACTGAATGGCCAGACGAGGCCAAAGTTGCATGTTCGTTGTATTCTACTTTGTAGACGCTGCGATAATCATACAGGTATTCGCCGCCTTCATAGAATACTTTAGCATCGTCAGGCATTTTGTCAAGTAGTTCTTTAAGTTCCTTGACTGTCATGCTACGTCTCCCATATAAACCGCTGTCTTTGTTACAGTGGAAAAAATTGCAGCAATTTTGATGCTGTCGGTGTCAACACTTGTCGTCGCCCATGATCCGCGAGCATACTTGGCCTGGTGTTCTGCTGACTCTTGCGAAGCAAATTCCCAACCGGGATACACGCCGTTGCGTGAAGGTTCCCAATAGTAGGGATTACAGCCAGATGCACTAGGATCATACTGAACAACCATGATACATTCATTGCCGTTACGGTCGACCCCTGGAGCATAAGGAAAATACCCAACTCGTTCGTCGTTGCGATTCCACGAGTCAATATTGAACGGAGAATTCTGTTCCATTACTTTTTCGCTTTCATATCACCACGTTCCCATGCTTGTAAGCAGGGTTCGAACCAGTTTTCACCAGATGTGGCCTGTGTCCATACATAAGGGGTATCTTCATACATACGGAAAGTGATGCCGGTAGGCATGGTGATTTCCTGGTACGCCCGACCATCAGTGTCCGTTAACGAATATGTGTATTGCTCGGGCGTTGCCATTATACGTACTCGTCGCCAATATTGTATAATTCAAAAACGTCGTTAATGATCTTCATCATGTTTTCAAGACTGAGATCACGACGATAGTATTCGTCAATGAGCTTGTCAATTTCAAAAGAAAAGTCTTCGGCATGTGGAGTTTTGTTGTAGTCCATTAGTCTTCGTCCTCTTCGATTTTATCTGCAAGATCAGCAATGTTGTCTGCGATAGTTAGGAGCGTCTCTGCATATTTGGCATCTACATAAGGCATTAGCCGATAAAGCATTTCAGCAGCGCCTGCAAGTTGCTTGATTTGTTGATAACGATCCATCATGCTTCAATTCCTTCCAGAGAAACTTTCATGCGCTTAAATTCGCCTTCAAGCACTTTGATCTGCCCTTCGATTGCGTTAACAGCGGAATACTTGATAATAGTCTCAATAGTTTCCTTACTGTCTGTGCGATTAATACCATAAGATCCGGCCTGATTAAAAACAGGTGGCACAAGATCGTTGCTCTTGGTAAGACGGTGGTTGTCTTCGACATATCGCTTCTGCAACCAAAGCAGGCTCTTATATTCAGCGATCTTATCAGTAAGTTCTTTGGCATTCAGCATACTCATTTCTCCTTAGATTTTACCACAGCGCTTGGCGACAATAATGCCATACGTCCAAGCACAGAAATTAACCATCAATAGCGCAAGCAGTAATTTATCAAGCGATGTCATATCAGCCTCCACCATAACAAATGCGTTCAAATTCCTCATCACTCATGGTGAGGTAATCCATTTCTGTGTAACCCCACCGATCGATACCTTCGCCAATTCCGATGTAGTTGCCATCGATATCAAACGCACTATAGCCGTAACTGTCATAGCCGTTTTCGTCGTAGTTGCCGAAATGAGTTCGGGTGTCGTATTCACCTTCGGCCCACGTTTCAGGCGGAATCTGTCCATCAGCATTATAGCAATAATCAGTATACGGACGATTTGCATCCTTGAAGCTAAGTGCTGGACTATATTTGCCTCTGCTCATAAATCACCTCCATGTGTTGATGACGTGATTATATCCCATTGCATTCCTGTTGTCAACCTGATCACATGTAAAAAACAGGTTGACAACACAGAAACAATTCAGTATTTGATTCCTAGAGATTTTCGACCTGGTGAGCGCCAGTCTTTGCTTTCATGTGTTTTATATGTGTGGCAACACTTGCACAAGGTCTGTAGATTACTAGGATCATTATTAGATGGATCGCCGTCTATGTGATCAACATCCAACTGTGCCGAGATTAAAATAGTCGATGTACACCGAAATCCTAATTTCGATCCATCGTGGTTTTCGCAATAATTCTTTCGGTATCGCAGATAAGGATGCCTGGAGTTGGTATATTCAATATGATTTGCAAATCCCTTTTGGACCGCTCGGTGATCTAGTAACGCATAATGACTTTCAAAGCCTTGCTCTCTGGCCTTATGTTCTAGATATTCACGCTCACTACTAAAACCTCGTTCCTTGAGACGATGTAGTTCAAGCGCACGAAGATTTTCAAATCCTTGTTCTCTGGCCCTGTGGTCTAGATATTCACGCTCACTACTAAAACCTCGTTCCTTGATGCGATGTAGTTCAAGCGCGCGATGATTTTCAAATCCTTGCTCTCTTGCCTTGTAGTCTAGATAGTCTCGTTCACTTTCAAAGCCTTGCTCTTTGATGCGATGAAGTTGAAGCGCACGAGGACTATCAAATCCAGCTTTCTTGGCAATTACCTGAGATAAGTTCTTTAGTCCATGTTTAGCAGCAATTTTATCACCATGACATTTGCCACATAACTTTCGCCAAATTTTTCTTCCTGTCTTCTTATGAGTACTATTTAAATGACAAGGTCGATCACAGCCAGGTTCCTGACAAGTTGGCCTAACTTCCGTATTATCGGTCATAATCATTTTCTCGTGAATAACCGACGAATGGTAGTTCGTAGTTTGTAAATTGTAAATGGTATTAATACCTTAAAGTATTCAATCACTGTTTATCGCTCTCTCTTGATTTTTTAATATGTTAATTTCATCTTCTAGTTCTAAAATTTGTTTAGATGCCCAGAATACATATGCCTGGTAATTATTGATAATCTGCTCTACTGTTACTTCGTCCACATTTTTCTCCTTATAATTATGAACTCCAACGAAGTGCAAACATAGTTGCGTCTTCGTTGTTTTTGAATACAAATCTGGCTCTACCAGTTTCCTCATTTCGAGGAATGTTAACGGCAGCAAACCAGCGACTGTTGCCGCTATCAACCTGCTGCTGCCAAAGTGCGTTTCGCCCAAAATGTTCCCTTGACCATGAGATCATGGCGTCGAACCGTTCCTGGGTGATCTCGTTAAATTTAACGTCTTGCATTTGTACAATCATTGTTATTCTCCATTTAGGTTAGCACTGACAGTGTAATTCACACAAACATCTTATATACAAAGTAGCCTATCACAAACCAGACCGCGCATCCCAATAAAAATGAAGTAAAAGGATTATCTTCTTGAAGGAAGATGTTATTGTCCTGATGATATTCCTCGTGCTGGTATCCATTGTTATAATGGTTATCTCTTTGAACCGGCTGTTGATTTCTAGCGATGTTTTTAAGGGCTTTGATATTCTCACAGTGAGGACATACGTATCCTCGAAAGAAGTGATTGAACACAGGACTACCGCAACGCCAGCAAGTAGGAATAGGAGGGGTAACCATTCTTTAATACTCCGTTTAGTTAAAAATTGATTATATCTTGGAAATGTTAGTGTGTCAAGACCACTTCAATAAAACATAAGCAGCGTCTTTGCTGCTCTTGAATAAAATTCGATAACCGCCACAGTCATCCTCTATCTTAAAAGGACCACGGCAATTTTTCTCTAGCCAGTGGGTTGTTAATCCATCGCTGTTTTTACCATACTTGATAGTAACAGGAATCCACGGTGATGTCATGACCATTTTAACGCGAGTAAGACCCAAGCCCTTTCAGCATCTCGTCTGTTGTAAAACTTCCATGTTGAATACTCTTTATCCCTATAGAAGTCTGCATTAATTAACGCAGTCACTTCCTTATAGGGAGGACTCCAAGCAGCAGCCCAACGATTATACTTAGAAACAATCTTATAACTAGTGATCTTGTGATTCTGAAATCTAGCTCCTCTACCACTTTGATGCCTATGAACATCCTTGACTAGTTTAAAATACCTAGACTCGTGAATTTTTTGTTCGTTTTGCATAATCTTTCTTTCCTTTAGATATTCATGATAAGTTTGAATCATGACCACTTCAAAGAAAAAATAGTAGCATCAATGGGATCGAAAAATCGCAAAGCCATGGTTGGGTTAGGCCGTGTAGAGGGATCGCCACCCCATTCATGTAATCCACTACGCCAGGTAACTGTACAGTTGAAGCAATCTTCGAATGCTGTTTTTCTGTCATTGGCACCACCGTATTCATCCAGATTTAATTCATGACAAATTTCATGCCACCTACTTGCTGAAATGACAACGGTGTCGTTGATCATTGATTCACTGGCTCTAACGAAAGAATACAGTAGTCCCTGTCAAGAGCCGCTGATGAAAATGCACATGGTGTTTCACGAG
>Ga0214921_10000419_pt1 | contig 80351 bp, 84 predicted proteins | sample LL1505_MetaG_FD_177992 | JGI IMG/M metagenome (GOLD analysis project Ga0214921, IMG submission 177992) | Freshwater microbial communities from Lake Lanier, Atlanta, Georgia, United States - LL-1505 | ecosystem: Environmental > Aquatic > Freshwater > Lake | place: USA: Georgia | collected... | reverse complement strand
AAATAGTTGTCGGAACTTCATCAGAGCGCAGGCGATCTGTGAGGTAATTAATCTGCACCGGTGCGTGAGTTTCCGAGCCACCGCTTTCATTATCGAGTGCTTTATTGGCTAAACGATCTGCGTGCGAGTTAAGGTCACGTGGAATCCATGAATACTTAACTAGTGATGGTGTGTGGGCCGCACGCGCTTGCGCTGCTAGCTCGCGCATATTTGAATGCTTAATCTGCCAACGACCACTCATCTGTTCGACAACTAATTTGCTATCCATTTGCACTTCAACAGTTGCTTCGGGATCGAGTGAATGAATGTGAGTTAAACCTGCAATTAATCCTTGGTATTCAGCAACGTTGTTAGTTGCTACGCCGATGTAGTCATAGAGCTCGGCGACGATTTTTCCATCTTCACTGACAACTGCGCCATAACCTGCTGGACCCGGGTTTCCTCGAGATCCACCATCAGCGGTTAATGTAAATGCTCTAGCCATTGCTTAAACTCCACGCACCAAAATGCAGCGGCACTCTTCGCAGCGAACAACTTCGTCTTCACTTAATTCTAAAATTCTTTTAAGCTCAACTGCGTTAATTGAAAGATTACAGCCACCGCATTGGCCTCCCTTAAGTGCTGCTGCCCCTGAGCCTCCACCAGTACGAATCTTCTCGTACAACTCGAGTAACGCAGCATCAACAGAGCCTGCAGTTTGATCTCTGTCTTGGGTAATCTTTTCAATATCTGAAGTGATTACAGTCAGCGCGTTCTCTTTTTTAATCTCAAGATCTGCAATCTGTGCAGCAAGTTCGGACTCTTCTTTTTCAAGTGTCGTGATGCGCTCTTTAATTGAATCCATCCGCATCATTATTTCTAGCTCAACTTCTTCGAGTTCAGCGCGACGCTTGTTGAGTGTTTCTACTTCGTGCGTTAATCCTTCTAAATCCTTGGCCGATCCTGTACCTGAATTAAGACGGCCTTCATCTCGCGCGATGCGAGAAACTACTTGTTCGACATCACTCTCAGCTCGAGTCAATTCGCGTTGCACATCATTTGCTTCAGTTTGCGCAGCAATACGTAAATCGCGTGCATTATCGGCGCGGATCTTTAATTTATTTATTTCAGCAATTTCAGGAAGGTTAGCTGCTTTATTTTTAAGGGTTGTAATAGAGAAATCAAAATTCTGAATATCTAGAATCTGGCGCTGATTGCTGGGGCTGGCTTTCATAACGCCTCCCTGGCTTGGTAAGTGCAATATGTGTAATTGTTTTTAATCTCTGGTGGGCGCTGAGGGTTTCGAACCCCCGACATTCTCGGTGTAAACGAGACGCTCTACCACTGAGCTAAGCACCCTTAAGTTCCACCGTTAAGTGGAGCCCTAAGTCTAACCTATTAAAGAGATGCGATTGCACCCTTGTAATCAGCGACGTTACGCGCATCGCCTAGGCCATTTACTACCTGCCAACGCAGAATTCCTTCTTTATCAATTACAAATGTGCCACGTGTTGCGCAGCCACGTTCTTCATTGAAAACTCCGTACGCCTTTGCAGCTGCGCCATGTGGCCAGAAGTCTGCAAGAACTGGAAATTTGTAACCTTCTTGTTCTGCGAATGCACGTTGTGCATACATTGGATCGCAAGAAACTGCTAACAATTGAACATTGTCATTTTGAAATGCTGCAAGATCATCACGAAGTGCGCAGAGTTCGCCTGTGCAAATTCCTGAGAATGCGAATGGGTAGAAGAGAACAACAACATTTTTCTTTCCCTTAAATGAAGAGAGCGAAACTTGAGTTCCGTGTTGATCCATCAAGTTAAATTCTGGAGCCGCTTGGCCAATTGTTAGTGTCATGTGCGCAAACTTATCGTTTGCCGGCTTTACGTGCCACTAGACGTGTGGCGGTCCAATCTTTTGCAAGTGGAATCGTTGATGTTTGGCTTAAGCCTGCAATTGGTGCAGCATCTTGTATTTCACTTGGTTCAACGTGATACGGACGTCCAAGTTTTGGAGTGAGAACCCAAATAGGACCAGTTTCGGATAGATAGGTAAGTGCATCAACTAGTTCATCAACGAGATCGCCATCGCCATCTCGCCACCACAAAATTACCGCATCAACGACTTCATGAATATCACTATGTAAGAATTCAGTTCCGGTGATTGCCTTAATCGCTGCACGAAGTTCTTCATCGCAATCAACGTCATATCCGACCTCGAGTACAAGGTCACCTTGGGCGACTCCCAATCTGGATGGCACAGGCTAAGTCCACACAATGAATGGCGCGAGCGCAAGTGTTTTGCTGGCAATCATTGGCGTCAATTTCCACTAACTGCCCAGTACGTGGAGAATACGTCTATGAGCGAAACATTTGAGGCGCCCGACCAGATCATCGAACAGCTGGTGGATGTAGACCCAAGTGAAACCGCCGAATGGCAAGCGTCCTTTGACCAAGCCCTCAAGCACGCAGGACCGGTGCGCGCTCGTTACTTAATGCTTAATCTTTTAAAACATGCACGTGAAAATGGTGTCCCGCTTTCAGCACTTCGCACAACTGATTACATAAACACTATTTCTCCTGCGCACGAACCAGAGTTTCCTGGTGATGAATTTATTGAACGACGTATTCGTGCATTTAATCGTTGGAATGCAGCAATGCTCGTACATCGTGCACAGCGTCCTGGAGTTGGTGTGGGTGGACATATTTCTACATACGCATCTTCTGCTGCGCTTTATGAAGTTGGTTTTAACCACTTCTTCCGCGGACAAGATCATCCAGGTGGCGGAGATCAAATTTTCTTCCAGGGTCACGCATCTCCCGGAATGTATGCACGCGCATTTCTCGAAGGACGATTTACTGAAGATCAACTAGATGGATTCCGCCAAGAACTTTCACATCCTGCTGGCGGATTATCGTCTTATCCTCACCCACGTTTGATGCCAGATTTTTGGCAGTTCCCAACTGTGTCAATGGGTATTGGTCCAATCAACGCAATTTATCAAGCACGCTTTAATCGATACTTACATAACCGCGGAATTAAAGACACATCAGATCAACGCGTCTGGGCATTCCTTGGAGATGGTGAAGTTGATGAAGTAGATACTCTCGGTGCTATCGGATTAGCCACACGTGAGAAGTTAGATAACCTCACATTCGTTGTTAACTGTAATTTGCAACGTCTCGATGGTCCTGTGCGCGGCAACGGCAAGATTATTCAAGAACTCGAATCAATCTTCGGTGGCGCTGGTTGGAATGTTATTAAGGTTATTTGGGGTCGCGGTTGGGATCCACTACTTGCGCAAGATCGCGAAGGCGCACTCGTTAATCTTATGAACACCACTCTTGATGGTGATTACCAAACATTCAAAGCAGAAAACGGTGCATTCATCCGCGAGAACTTCTTCGGTCGCGATCCACGCACTGCTGCAATGGTTTCTAATTGGAGCGATGATCAAATTTGGGGACTACAACGTGGTGGTCATGATTACCGTAAATTATTTGCTGCCTACAGTGCAGCAGTTCAAGACAATGGCCGCCCAACTGTCATTCTTGCTAAGACGATTAAGGGTTGGACACTTGGTTCACACTTCGAAGGTCGCAACTCAACGCACCAGATGAAGAAGATGACTAAGGAAGATATTTTGCAATTCCGCGATCGTCTTCAGATTCCACTTACTGATGACAAACTTGATGCGTACTTACCTTCTTATTACAAACCACCAGCTGATTCACCAGAAGCAAAATATCTTGCAGAACGCCGTCAGGCTCTGGGTGGCTCTATTCCACGTCGTCGCAGTGTGTCAAAGCCTTTGCCTCAACCAGATGATTCAGCCTATGAATCAGTAAAGCGCGGTTCTGGTCATCAAGAAATTGCCACAACAATGGCTTTTGTTCGCATGCTTAAGGATTTAATTAAGGACCCTGGTCTTGGTTCTCGACTTGTTCCAATTATTCCTGATGAAGCACGCACGTTTGGATTAGATTCACTCTTTCCAACTCTAAAGATTTATTCACCAAATGGCCAGAAGTACATGTCTGTTGACCGTGAATTAATGCTTTCGTACAAAGAATCAACTGAGGGTGTAATCCTTCACGAAGGAATTAACGAAGCAGGATCTGTTGCATCCTTTACGGCCGTTGGTTCTTCTTACTCAACGCACGATGAACCAATGATTCCTATTTACATCTTCTACTCAATGTTTGGTTTCCAACGCACAGGAGATGCGTTCTGGGCTGCAGCAGATCAACTCGTACGTGGATTTGTTGTTGGTGCAACTGCAGGACGCACCACTCTCAATGGAGAAGGCTTGCAACATGAAGATGGTCACTCACATTTATTAGCTGCAACTAACCCAGCTGTAGTTGCATACGATCCAGCATTTGCATTCGAACTTGGTCACATTGTTAAAGATGGTCTGCGCCGCATGTATGGCCCTAATTCTGAAAATATTTTCTACTACCTCACGGTATATAACGAGCCTTACGTACAGCCAGCAGAACCAGAAAACCTTGATGTTGATGGCTTGTTACGCGGTATGTATTTATACGCACCAGCAACAATTAAGAGTAAGAAGAACGTGCAACTCTTAGCTTCCGGTGTCGGCGTTAACTGGGCACTTAAGGCGCAAAAGTTATTGGCGGAAGATTTTGATATTGCAGCCAGTGTGTGGTCTGTAACTTCATGGAACGAGCTTCGTCGCGATGGTCTAGCAGTTGATCGTCACAACATGCTTAATCCACAAGATCAGCGCAGCGCGTTCATCACCCGCAAACTTGATGGCGCTAAGGGCCCAGTGATTGCGGTTTCAGACTTTATGCGCGCAGTACAAGAGCAAATTGCTCCTTGGGTTACACAACCATTTAGTACATTGGGCACAGATGGTTTTGGTCTTTCAGATACCCGCGGTGCGCTACGTCGTCACTTTAAAGTTGATGCAGAATCAATCGTTATTTCTACACTTCAGCAATTAGCGGCACAAGGCGAAATTAAGCCTAAGTTGGTTCAAGAAGCGATTGATAAGTATCAGATCAATGATGTGCGTGCTGCCGAAGCGGGCAATACAGAGGGTTCTGGCTGATTATTAAAAGAGCGCGTTAGCCAAATCGCTACGAGCCTTAATTAAACGTGGGTCTGCTGGATCTACTAATGCAAAGAGTGTAAGTAAGTGATCTTTTGCCATCTTTTTTTCATCTGCATCCGAATTACGAACGCAGTGCAATAGACGATCAAACGCTGGTTGAACTTCTCCGGCAATAATTTCAATGTCGGCGCACGCCATTGCCGCTGCAACATCGAGTGGATTTCTTTGCGCTGCGGCTTTCGTGCTCTCTGGATTTAAACCTGCAGTGCGGATAAACAACTCAGTTTGTGCCAAGCCCAATTTAGCGAAAGCATCCTGTGGCTTGCGTGCAAGTAATTTTTTGTAAGCAGCTTGCGCTGTTGTGAAATCTCCCGTTTCGAGTGCCTTAAGTGCCTCTTCTTCTTCAGGTTCGATTACTTCGGCAGGTGGCGCGCCGACTCCTTGTTGTGCTGATAATTCGAGAACTTTGTTAATGACTAGCGCAATCTGCTCTTTTGCATATGGTTGTTCAAAGAGCGGAACCATCTGGCCTGCAACGAATGCAACGGCATATGGAATTGTCTTGGTCTGAAGTGCTTGCGCCACTTGTGGTTGCTCATCAATGTTTACACTTCCAAGTCGCCATGCGCCATTACTTTCAGATTCTAATTGGCCGAGAATTTCTAGTGTTGCCACTGATTCTGGGCTACGCGGCGACCAGCACAAAAGTATCGCTGGTTTTGTTGATGAATACTCTAAAAAATCAGTTGTTAGATTCGCGGGTGTCACTGCAATACCTGAAATATTTGTTGGTGCTTGTGGCGCTGGTTTTCCTAAAGAAGATAGGTCAACTGCGCGACCAAAGTTCGGTGGAAGCGTCATGAGGAGATCCTGCCAGAATCACTTCTAAATGGAAGAATTTCAGAAATATAGGACTTAGTTGCATTATCTAGTCCCACGTCTCCCCCAGCTTTTTCACTTAAGTACCAACGGTGTTCCAAAATTTCGTGGAACATTTGTGCAGGTTCGACTCGACCTATTAACTCTTGCGGTACTTGTGCAAGTGTTGGTCTGAAAACCTCATTAAGCCATTTGAGTGCACTTTGATTTACTGGTGGACGAGGTTCTTCCATGCGCGAGCGATAACGATCAAAAGATGCGAGCAAACGCTTTGCTTGAAGTTCTTCTGTTTCAAGTCCCATCAGTTCTAATAAGCGTGCTTGGTGATAACCCGCTGCAACAAGTTTTGGTTGGAAGATGAGAGATTTGTTTTCACCATCGAGTGAGACTGAAACCTCTTCTACGGTAAAACCTAGGTCGTGAAGTGCACGCATCGCACGTTCAACTGCGTGGCGATCACTTGGATCGAGTTTTTGTGGCTCCTTTAGAGCGGTCCACAATCGGCGATAACGTTTGATAACAGTTTCACTTGCCCGGATCGGATCAATCTCTGGATATAAGACTCCAGATAACGCTAGATCTTCTAGCTCTGCGGCCACATTAAAGTGTGCAATCTCTAAATCATGTTCGCGCTGTCCATCGCTCAATGTTTTCTGAAACTCACTTGTTTCGGCATCAACAAGGTATGCCGCAAAACCCTCTGCATCTCGTCTAAATAAAGTATTAGAAAGTGAGCAGTCGCCCCACCAAAAACCAAGCAAGTGAAGGCGAACTAATAGCAGCGCCAGCGCGTTAGTCATCGTGGTGATGTCATGAGCTGAAACATTTCCTGATAGCAACACTCGATAAGGAAGTGAGTACGGCAAGAACCGTGTGGCAAGGGCACAAGGCAACTCTTCGCCACTGCTATCTGTTCGTCCTTCAACAACTGCTATTGGATCAACACTTGGTGCACCGAGTTGTTTGAGTTGACGCAACGTTTTGTATTCGCGATTAGCAAACTCTGCAACGGTTTCTTTGATTGCATACACCTCAGCATCAGGATCATCACTTGCGCGAACCAAGCGCACAATATGGCGAGAAATGCCTCGCTTTTCGGCGAGTGCTGGATCTTCGGGCCAATTCTCTAAACTCGTTTGCCATGGCAATCCAGTTACGGCAGCGATTTCCTCGCCGAGTCCCGTAATTCGAAGTGCCATGTTCTTATTCTCTCACAGTGAGCCTTATCGGGTTACGGGTGCTTTAGAATGACTTTATGGCTCTGGCAAAACGAATTATGAAACCCCGTAAGAAAAAAGAAGATACTAAAACTAATTATGGAGTTATGGGCGCTCCAATTAATCGCTCACATCCTTTTTATTTTGGTTTCGTTGCAACACTTGGTGCGCTATCTGCAATAGTTTTATTGAGAGCACTCGGTAGTGTCAGCCAAGTCTTTGTACTAATTCTGATCGCGCTATTCTTGGCAACTGGCCTAAATCCGGCAGTGGAAGCTATTCGCTCTCGTGGAGTTTCTCGTGTAAGTTCCGTAACAATCATTTTCGTGGCTGTTATTGCTTTCGTAATCTTTTTTGCTTGGGTTGTAGTTCCACCAGTAATTTCTCAAGGTTCGCAATTAATAAATAACTTACCTTCGCTTTTGCAGGACTTAAAATCAAATACAACGATTAATAAGTTAAATGATCAATTTGCATTAATTGACACTTTGCAGGCAAAGCTTAGAGAGTTCACAGCCGATGGCACCCTTTTGGTCTCTACATTTGGTGGGGTTATCGGTGTAGGAAAATCAGTTATTTCGGGAACGTTATCCGCGCTCACGGTCTTAGTACTGACCCTCTATTTCATAACATCACTTCCACAAATGGTGAACCTTGGAGTCCGTTTAGCACCTGCAAGTCGCCGCGATCGAGTTGCAAAACTTACAAATGCAATTATTGCTCGTGTTGGCTCCTTTGTGGGTGCACAGATATTTATTGCCTTTATGGCTGCAATATTTGTAATTATTCTTGGAGTCATAATCGGCTTGCCTTCACCAGTTGCAATAGCGATGGTTGTTTTGGTCTGTGCACTCGTTCCGCTGATTGGTCACTTCTTAGGGTGCGGTGTTGTCACTATCATCGCTCTCACAGTTTCTATTCCTGTTGGCATAGTCGCATTCGTTGCCTACGTCGTTTATGTGCAGATTGAAAATTACTTAGTGACGCCACGAATTATGAGGAAGACTCTTGAAGTACCGGGAGCCGTAACAATTATTGCAGCTCTTATTGGTTCTTCACTTCTTGGATTAATTGGTGGATTGTTGGCAGTTCCAGTCGCTGCTGCAATTATTTTAATCTTGGATGAAGTTGTATATCCCCGTGCGGATAACTCTTAAAACTCTTCTGGCAAAGGCAAACGCTGAGGCGCAATGACTTTAGTTATTTCACTGAGCACCCGATAAACAGCTGGTTCTCCCACCCATAAGTGTTTTGCGTCTTCAACAGGAATAATTGCAATCTGTTTGAGAACTGAAAATCTTTTTGTTGCTTCCTCTGGTTTTAAGTAGTCATCATGTTCAGGAACAAGGGCAATTACTGGGCGTCCGTCGTTGCTCCACCACTGCAGGTCTTCTTCAGTTGAAAAGCGCAGTGGTGGGCTCAAAAGAATTAATCCCTTATGCCTTTTATCTCGTGCAAACTTAATTGCGAGATCTGTTCCAAAAGACCAACCAACAATCCATACATTTTCTAACTTCAAATTTTCAAAGCAGTAATTAATCATAGCTTCGACATCGAAGCGTTCTGATACAGCGTTATCAAAGTGACCAGTACTTGTACCTGCTTCACTTGTTGTTCCTCGAGTATTAAATCGAACCACATTTATACCCGCCATTGCAGGCAATCGATTAGAAGCTTTTTTGTATACGTGACTATCCATCATTCCGCCAGCAGTTGGCAGTGGATGCAGCAGAAGAATCGAACCTGTTGCTGCTTCTATTGGTCGCGCGACTTCACCAACGAGATCTATTCCATCTTCGGTGCGAACTACAAATGGGATACGCACAGCGGGCAAAACAGTGCTCGGGCGTATTAGTTCGGGCATGTTCGCTATCTTATCTAGCAACGAGATTACTCCGCGACTATTCTTTACTCATGCCTACACGTTCAAAAACCTTTGATTCACATTACCCAGTAACCGGCGATGCAATTGGAACTTTTCCAATTCATACAGATGCGGATGTTCGCGTGGCAGTTGCACAAGCCCGCATCGCATCAGATAAGTGGGTAGCACTTGGATTTCGCGGACGAAAAAAAGTTTTATTAGCGTGGAGCAAATTGATAATGGAGCGCGTTGAAGAGTGCACAGCACTTATTTCAATGGAGACCGGAAAGCCTGTTAGTGATGCAAAACTTGAAGCATCTCTTGCTGCGGGCCACCTTGCATGGGCTGCGCGTCATGCACAAGAAGTGATGCGCACATCGCATCGCTCTCCTGGTGCGGTTATGGCGAATATGTCTGCAACTGTTGAACGTTCTCCTGTAGGAGTTGTCGGTGTCATTGGACCGTGGAACTATCCAATCTTTACCCCAATGGGTTCTATTGCATATGCACTTGCAGCGGGAAACACGGTTGTATTTAAACCAAGTGAATTCACACCAGGTGTTGGTGTGTGGCTTGCTCGCACATTTGCAGAAGTTGCACCCTTTTCAAATATTTTCCTCTGCGTGACAGGTCTTGGTGACACAGGGCGTGCATTATGCGAAGCGCACGTAGATAAATTAGCTTTCACAGGATCTACAAAGACTGCAATGGTTGTTGCCGCAACGTGTGCCAAAACAATGACACCTGTCGTTCTTGAATGTGGTGGAAAAGATCCCGTCATTGTGGCTCACGATGCAGATATCAAGCGTGCAGCAGAGAACACTATTTGGTCATCTATGTCTAATGGTGGGCAAACATGTATCGGCGCAGAGCGCGTATATGTTGTTGAAAGCGTTGCAGATGAATTTATTGCCGCAATGTTAGAAGCTGTAAAGAACATTAAACCTGGCGAACCAGGTGTTGGAAATTATGGTCCAGCAACTATGCCAAAACAATTAGACATCATTGCCTCACACATTAAAGATGCAATCAAAAGTGGTGGTCGCGCAATCTACGGTGGTGCAAAGTCAGTTAAAGATCCTTACGTCGAGCCAGTTATTTTGGTTGATGTCCCTGAAGATTCAATGGCAATGCAGGATGAAACATTTGGTCCAACCATCGTCATCAATCGCGTAAAAAATGTGGATGAAGCAATTATTCTTTCAAATGCTTCTCGCTATGGACTTGGTGCATCTATCTGGTCGAAGCGCCAAGGAAAAAGAATTGCCGGACAACTTCACTGTGGAATGGTCGCCATTAACTCAACAATTTCATTTGCTGCAGTCGCATCTGTTCCATTTGGGGGTGTGAAAGATAGCGGTTATGGACGCATTCATGGCCCAGAAGGAATTCTTGAATTTACATATGCCCGCACAATTGTGCGGGCTCGCTTTCAATTACCAGTTGCATTTACTAGTTTTAAACGCACGGCAGGAAACGATAAATTAATTATTAAATTAACTAAGTGGCTTAATGGTCGCTTCGGTTAATTTATTACTCAAAACTAATAGCGAGGCGCATTTCTAGTTCGTTCTATTCGTGGTTTTCTATCTCCACGTTTTGACCAACATGCGTTGTGCCAATGACGTCGGCCATCTTCATCGCCTTCAAGCCATGCAACAGTGTGTGGTGTTGCCATTGGAATAATTTGATCACAGCCAGGACATCTATAAGGCTTGTTTGAAGATGAACCTGTGATCTTGCGAACTACATACGAACCTTCTGTGTGTTCTTCAATAGTTTGATTAGAAGTTGCAATATCGCGATCATCACTCTTTGGCCGCTTGTTTTTGGGATAATTCTTTCGCGGGCTCATGTTCTTATTTTCTCGCACTTTCGTCTCAATTGTGGCAAGGTAGCCACATGAACGTCATTGAAGTTCAAGGATTACATAAGTCTTATGCGGATATAAAGGCTGTAGATGGCATAGATCTCACTATTTCCCAGGGCGAAATTTTCGCACTTCTTGGACCAAATGGCGCGGGCAAAACTACTACGGTTGAAATCCTTGAAGGCTTTAGGAAAGCGGACTCCGGCTCGATTTCAGTTCTTGGTTTTGATCCATCACAACGCGGAGTTCAATCTCGAATCTGGAGAAATCGAATCGGAATTGTTCTCCAATCAACAGCTGATGCCGGTGACCTTACTGTTCAAGAAACTCTTTCTCACTTTGCAAAATACTATTCATCGCCGCGTGATGTTGATGAAGTAATTAACTCTGTCGGTTTAGATGAAAAACGTGGTGCACTCATTCGCACATTATCTGGTGGACAACGCAGACGTTTAGATGTTGGACTCGGAATCATTGGATCGCCAGAACTATTGTTTTTAGACGAACCAACAACTGGATTTGATCCGGAAGCTCGCCGTGCATTTTGGGCGTTGATTCAGAGCCTGCGAAAAGGTGGCACAACAATTTTGCTAACAACTCATTATCTTGATGAAGCGGAGGCTCTTGCTGATCGGGTGGCCGTCATAACCCGCGGAAAAATCCTCGAAGTTTCTACTCCCACACAATTGGGTGGACGTGCTTCGGCTAAAGCTCGTATTCAATGGAAATCAGATGGAGTGATTCACGAAGAGCTAAGTGATAACCCAACTGATGTGGTTCGCCGATTAGCTTCTCAATTTCCTGGTGAGATTCCAGAGTTACAAGTGGTGCGACCTTCACTTGAAGATATTTACCTCTCCATGATTGGAGAAAAATAGATGAGCAAAACTAAATCTTTGCCGACAACTATTGCACTTGGAGTTGCTCGAGGTGGATTAGAGATCCGTCAATTTATGCGTCAACGAGAATCCGTTGTATTCACTCTTGCTTTTCCAATTATTCTCCTTGCAATCTTTGGTTCAGTTTTTAAAACAACTCTTGCCGAAGGAGTCACATTTAGCCAATATTTTGTCGCTGGAATGATTGCATCTGGACTTGTAAACACCGGCTTTCAGCAACTAGCAATCATTATTCCTATGGAGCGTGAATTCGGATCTCTTAAGCGCTTGCGTGGAACACCAATGCATGTGGCTAGCTATTTCATTGGAAAATCGATATTAGTTTTTGTGAGTATGACCATTCAAGTCCTTTTACTCCTTGCAGCCGGAATAATTTTCTTCGGAGTTGAATTACCAACAGATCCGTATAAATGGCTTACCTTTACATGGCTAATTGTTTTAGGAAGCGCTGCATCAACTGCACTAGGAATCGCGTTTGCCGCTGTTCCAAAGAGTGGCCGTGGCGCATCAGCAGTAGTCTCACCCGTTGTAATTATTCTGCAATTCTTTAGTGGAGTCTTCTTCGTCTTTACCGATCTTCCTGGCTGGATGCAGCAAGTTGCTGCACTATTTCCACTAAAGTGGATGACACAAGGGATGCGTTCGGTCTTTTTGCCTGATTCATTTGCGGCGCGTGAAGTTGCAGGATCGTGGGAAACAGAGCGCACATTCATTATTTTGCTGGCATGGCTCATTGCAGGAGTATTCCTAGCAATCAGAAGTTTTAAATGGAGCAGAGATTGAAAAAATTAGTCGCAACATTTCTCATCTCAATTCTTACCTTATCAATTACTTCTGCTGTGGCTGCAACAACTTCACCTAAGCCGAGTGCCACGCCAACTGTGAAAGCCAGCACTAAACCGAGCGCTAAAGAGACGAAGAAACCTGCGGCAAAGAAGAAAAAGGTTGTGAAGAAAAAGAAGAGAAAGAAACTTCCTCCACTTCAGCCAGTCTCGTGTTTTGGAAAAGCTTGGCCTCCATCTGGCTTTACACAAAATGGCGAAGTATTTGCCAAGATTCCAACAGCTGCGCAATTGCAGTGCGAGTCATCAGATAACTACACTCCGGCAAAAGTTTTCTTGCGCGCGGATCTGCGTAAGTGTGAAGAGTTTGCTTGTGGAGCAGTGACTGTAGCCTCTGAGACTAGATGTACCTGGTGGGAAGTCACTTCAACTTTTGAGCGAATAGATTTAAAGACAGGCAAAATTGAAGAGACGCTCGGAACACTTCGCACCGTTTCGCAAGGAACAAACGCAAAGGCTTTTCAGAGCATAATGTTAATTAGCGAAATTAAACATAAAGATGCTGACGGAAAAATACTAAATAACATCAAAGCAAGCGGAATAGCGGTGAGTTGTCACCACGATGCGATTCCAGATCTAAGTAATCGAAATTTCTTTAAAGCTAGTTAGCGATTGGCTCCTGGAACCCACAACTGATCGCCAATCTCTTTATTTGCAATGCGTGCAAGCACGAATAACAAATCAGATAAACGGTTGAGGTACTTTGCAGTGAGCGGATTTACGCCACCACCAAATGCATGAATTGCAGCCCACGTGCGACGCTCGGCACGACGAGTAACTGTTCGGGCTACATGCAAATGAGATGCTGCCGGAGTTCCTGATGGCAAGATGAATGATTCAAGCGGTTCTAATTGCTCATTGAACTTATCAATTTGTGCTTCTAAATATGCCACTTGGGATTCAACAACGCGCAAAGGTTCAATCTTTGGTTCATCAACAACAGGTGTGCAGAGGTCTGCACCAACATCAAAGAGATCATTTTGAATGCGCACAAGCAGCGCACGAAAATCTCCACTGATTTCATCTGTTGAAAGAACTACGCCGATTGATGAATTAGCTTCATCGACATCTGCATATGCCTCAAGGCGTGGATCGTTTTTGGATGTGCGACTCATATCTCCAAGGGAGGTTGTGCCGTCATCGCCTGTCTTTGTGTAAATACGCGTTAAATGAACCATGGGTGGAGCCTATTAGGAGAGTTACGATGTGACCACTCAAAGTCTGGGTGTTGAACGGTAAAGGGAGAGGGGTGTAGCCATGGCTAGCGCTGATCGTTTTCGCGTCCAAGGTGGAGCCCAACTTCGCGGTGAAGTTCATATCAGTGGCGCTAAAAACTCAGTTCTAAAGTTGATGGCAGCGTCTTTACTGGCTCCTGGTAAATCCACAATTACAAATGTTCCAGATATTGCCGATGTAGACATCATGGCTGACTTGTTAACTCGTTTGGGATGTTCCGTACAACGAAATGGTTCAGAGATATCAATTAGTGTTCCCGACAAACCGGGACATCGCGCAGATTACGACTTAGTTCGAAAGATGCGTGCATCCATAAACGTACTTGGACCATTGGTCGCACGCACTGGTCAAGCTGAAGTTGCATTACCTGGCGGCGATGCAATTGGTTCACGCGGTTTAGATTTTCATATTAAAGGTTTGGAGTCACTGGGCGCAAAAGCGCATATCGAACATGGTTACGTAATCGCCAAAGCTCCAAAAGGACTCGTGGGCGATGCTATCGAATTAGATTTTCCAAGCGTTGGTGCAACTGAAAACATCATGACTGCAGCAGTTCTTGCACAAGGTGTGACAACAATTGATAACGCAGCACGCGAACCAGACATTGTCGATCTTGGAGAATTTCTTATTGCAATGGGTGCAAAAATAAGTGGACTTGGTTCACCTGTTATCACTATTGAAGGTGTTAAGAAATTAAATCCTGCCACTCACGCCACGATTGCAGATCGAATTATCACGGGCACATGGGCATTTGCTGCAGTGATGACACGAGGAGACATAACAATTCACGGTGCACGCCCACAAGATTTAGAAATTCCGCTTGAGAAACTCACTTCGGCTGGCGCAATTATTACAAGTACCGATGATGGAATTCGCGTGCGCATGGATTCCAGGCCGCAATCTATTGACGTATCAACACTTCCCTATCCAGGGTTTCCAACAGATTTATTGCCGATGGTGATTGCACTTAATTCAATTGCAACAGGTGATGCAATTGTCACTGAAAACGTATTTGAATCACGCTTTATGTTTGTTAATGAATTAACTCGTCTTGGTGCACAGATAACAGTTGATGGCCATCACGCATCAATTCATGGTATTTCTCAGCTCTCTGGAGCTCCTGTAGAAGCAACTGATATCAGAGCAGGTGCTGGATTAGTTTTGGCAGCCCTCGTCAGTGAAGGCGAAACTACGGTTGATGGCGCATTTCACGTTGATCGTGGGTACCCAAACTTTGCAGAACAATTGCGAGCACTTGGCGCAGATGTAGAACGCGAATAAATAATGAGTGCTCCACAAAATCCTGATCGCAACCTCGCACTCGAACTCGTGCGTGTCACTGAGACTGCTGCAATCGCAGCGGCTCCATGGGTTGGTCGCGGAGAAAAGAATTTAGCTGATCAAGCGGCTGTAGAAGCTATGCGCCAAATGATTAACACTGTCGATATGGCTGGTGTTGTAGTTATCGGTGAAGGTGAAAAAGATGACGCACCGATGCTTCACAATGGTGAACACGTTGGAAACGGACTTGGACCAGCGTGCGATGTGGCAGTTGATCCCATCGATGGAACATCATTGACGGCAAATGGAATGAATGGCGCAATCAGTGTTATCGCTTTGGCACCGCGTGGATCAATGTACGATCCGTCTGCAGTTTTTTATATGAACAAGATTGTTACCGGACCAGAAGCTGCCGGTGTTATTGATATTAATGCTTCTACTAAAGTAAATATTCAAGCGGTTGCAAAAGCTAAACGTATGAGCGTTTCTGATATTACGGTAGTTGTTCTTAACCGTCCTCGTCATGATTTATTGCTAAAAGAAATTCGAGAGGCTGGCGCACGTATTCGCTTAATTCAAGACGGAGATGTTGCAGCAGCAATTGAAACTGCACGCCCTGATACTGGAATTGATTTGCTAATGGGAATTGGTGGAACACCAGAGGGTGTTATCACGGCAGCTGCAATGATCTGCCTTGGAGGCCACATTCAAGGAAAATTACATCCTAAGGATGCTGATGAAAAAGCACGTGCGCAGGCTGCAGGTCATGATTTAAATAAGGTGCTCACAACTAAAGATTTAGTGAACTCTGATGATGTTTTCTTATCTGCTACAGGAATCACAGATGGCGAACTGCTTCGTGGAATTCGATATATGTCTTATGGCTCAATAAGTGAGTCACTAGTTATGCGTGGAAAATCCCAGACTGTGCGCTTGATACAGACCGAGCATCACCTTAAATAAAGGCTTTTTACTTATTTCCTGTTGATTCAGTCAAGATTGAAACACGATTATTTGAAACAGAGATAAAACCACCGCTCACATTAAATTCTGTGGAAGTTCCATCAACGCCATCAATACGAACGACGCCGTCGACTAGTACGCCAAAGAGCGGAGCGTGATCTGGCAATACACCGAGATCACCTTCGATGGTGCGAGCAGAGATGAACTTTGCTTGCCCTGACCAGACTCGCTCTTGTGGCGATACTAATTCGACGTTAAGTGACATTTTTTATTACTTTCCAACACTCGCTGCGAGTTCAGCGGCCTTGCGCTCTACGTCATCTAGACCACCACACATGAAGAAGGCTTGCTCTGGAACATGATCGTACTTTCCATCTGCAAGTGCTTCGAATGCTGCAATTGTGTCTGCAAGAGGTACGAATGAACCATCGATACCTGTAAAGACCTTTGCAACGAATGTGTTCTGTGACAAGAAGCGTTGAATACGACGTGCACGTCCAACAAGAATGCGATCTTCTTCTGAAAGTTCATCGATACCAAGGATTGCAATAATGTCTTGTAGATCCTTGTAGCGCTGCAAGATCTGCTTAATGCGGTTTGCAACACGGAAGTGGTGCTCACCGATGTAGCGTGGATCCAAGATGCGTGATGTGGAGTCAAGTGGATCCACAGCTGGATAAATACCAAGCTCTGAAATCGGACGAGACAACACTGTTGTTGCATCTAAGTGCGCGAATGTTGTGTGTGGCGCTGGGTCAGTAATGTCATCTGCAGGTACATAAATAGCCTGCATAGATGTAATTGAGTGACCACGTGTTGAAGTAATACGTTCTTGTAGCTGACCCATTTCATCTGCAAGTGTTGGTTGGTAACCCACAGCAGATGGCATACGTCCAAGAAGTGTTGATACTTCAGAACCTGCCTGTGTAAAGCGGAAGATGTTATCGATGAACAAGAGCACGTCCTGCTTTTGAACATCGCGGAAATACTCAGCCATTGTGAGTGCAGAGAGTGCAACACGTAGACGCGTTCCAGGTGGTTCATCCATCTGACCGAAGACCAAGGCAGTCTTATTAATAACGCCGGTCTCTGTCATTTCTAGGAACAAGTCGTTACCTTCACGTGTACGTTCACCAACACCGGCGAATACAGATACACCACCGAAGTTTTCAGCAACGCGATAAATCATTTCCTGAATAAGAACAGTCTTACCTACACCTGCACCACCGAAGAGACCAATCTTTCCACCCTTTACATAAGGAGTGAGCAAGTCAATAACTTTGATGCCTGTTTCAAACATTTCAGTCTTTGATTCAAGTTGATCAAAGTCTGGGGCGTTACGGTGAATTGGCCAACGCTCTTTGATGTCGAGTGAAGAGGTTGGAACATCTAATGATTCACCAAGAGTATTAAATACGTGTCCCTTTGTTACATCGCCAACAGGTACAGAGATTGCTGCGCCGGTATCAGATACCAAAGCACCACGCACCATTCCATCTGTTGGTTGCATAGAGATTGCTCGCACAAGGTTGTCACCAATGTGCTGTGCAACTTCTAGGGTTAACGTACGTGACTGACCACTCATGGTCACATCTACGTGCAGCGCGTTGTAGATCGATGGCATGGAGTCGGCTGGGAATTCAATATCCACCACCGGTCCGATTACTCGAGCTACGCGGCCCTTACCGCTATTTTCTTTCGACATCATTCACTCCCTGCATTTGCCGAGGACAACGCGTCTGCGCCGCCAACAATTTCGCTGATCTCTTGTGTAATTTCGGCCTGACGAGCCGCGTTCGCAAGTCTTGTTAGAGACTTTATTAATTCATCAGCATTGTCAGTTGCTGACTTCATTGCGCGACGACGAGCTGCATGCTCGGACGCCGCTGATTGCAACATTGCGTTAAAGACTCGAGCCTCGATATATCGTGGAAGAAGTGCGTTAAGCACAACTTCTGCATTAGGTTCGAATTCATACATTGGTAGTAAACCAGATGGGACCGGTGCATCACTTTCAACGACTTCAAGTGGCAACATGCGCTTAGCAAGTGCGTTCTGAGTCAACATTGATTTAAATTCTGTAAAGACAATGTGAATTTCATCCACACCGGCCTTATCCGTTTGCGCATCCGCTAAGAACGCCTGAATAAGTGCATCAGCGACGCTCTTTGCATCTTCATATGTTGGAGTATCAGAGAAACCGCTCCAAGAACCAGATATTGCACGGTTGCGGAAACGGTAATAATTCACTGCCTTGCGGCCAACGAGATAAGAAGCAACTTCTAAACCACGAGAGCGAATCAGGGCTGCGAGTTGTTCGCCTTCCTTGATTGCGTTATTTGAATATGCACCAGCCATACCGCGGTCTGCTGAAATAATTAATATTGCAGCGCGCTTTGGATTCTCTGACGCCGTAGTCAACGGATGATTGGTTGATGAATAAGTGGCAACTGCGGATACAGCACGGGTCAACTCATTTGCATAAGGAGTTGAAGCTGCGACTCGTTGCTGCGCCTTGACAATACGAGAAGCGGAAATTAATTCCATAGCTTTCGTAATTTTCTTGGTCGCTTTAACGGATCGCATCCGTCGGCGATAAACGCGAAGTTGGGCACCCATTTTTTACTTCTTCACCGCCGGTGGCACGTGCTTAGTAATTTGTTCTGCCTCTACACCTTCGAGTGCATCTGCTTCTGCTTCATTCACAGCAGCAGCAACACTTGGAACGAAGATCTTCTTAAATGCAGTGACTGCTTCTTCGAGTGACTTAACTGTGTCATCTTCTAGTTGCTTGGTCTCTGAAATTACATCGAAGATCGCTTTGCGTTCGCGTGCAATGAAATCAAGTAGCTCTGATTCGAAGCGGCGAATATCGGCAACTGCAACATCATCGAGCTTTCCAGTGGTTCCAGCCCAAATTGAGGCAATCTGACGTTCGAGTGAATATGGTGAGTACTGACCTTGCTTCAGTAGTTCAACCATGCGAGCGCCACGTTCTAGTTGTGCTTTTGATGCAGCATCTAGATCTGAACCAAAAGCAGCGAATGCTTCGAGTTCGCGGAACTGTGCAAGGTCAAGACGCAAACGTCCAGCAATCTTCTTCATCGCTTTAGTCTGCGCAGAGCCACCAACACGGGATACAGAAACACCTACGTTAATCGCTGGACGTACACCTGCGTTAAAGAGATCTGTTTCAAGGAAGCACTGACCATCAGTAATCGAAATAACGTTTGTAGGAATGAATGCGGATACGTCATTTCCCTTTGTTTCAATGATTGGAAGTCCAGTCATTGAACCGCCGCCTAATTCGTCTGAGAGTTTTGCGCAACGCTCGAGAAGGCGTGAGTGTAAGTAGAAAACATCGCCTGGGTACGCTTCGCGACCTGGTGGACGACGTAGCAACAATGAGACTGAACGATAAGCCTCAGCTTGCTTTGATAAATCATCAAAAACAATAAGTACGTGCTCGCCCTTGTACATCCAATGCTGACCAATTGCAGAACCGGTGTAAGGAGCGAGGTACTTAAATCCTGCTGGATCTGATGCAGGAGACGCAACGATGGTTGTGTATTCCATTGCACCTGCTTCTTCAAGTGCACCCTTAACCGATGCAATTGTTGAACCCTTTTGTCCAATAGCAACGTAAATGCACTTTACTTGCTTCTTTGGATCTCCGGACTTCCAGTTTTCACGTTGGTTAATGATCGTGTCAATTGCAACAGCTGTCTTACCGGTTTGGCGGTCACCGATAATCAACTGACGTTGTCCACGACCAATTGCTGTCATCGCGTCAATAGCTTTAATACCAGTTGCTAGTGGTTCCTTAACTGGTTGGCGCTGAACTACAGAGGGAGCCTGCAATTCGAGTGCACGACGTGCATCAGCTTTAATTTCGCCTTTGCCATCAATTGGTCGACCGAGTGGATCAACCACGCGACCAAGGAAGGCATCACCTACTGGAACAGAGAGAACTTCACCTGTTCCGCGTACTGACGTTCCTTCTTCAATTCCTTCGTAGCCACCCAAGATAACAACACCGATTTCGCGAACGTCGAGGTTGAGTGCAAGTCCTAGCGTTCCGTTCTCAAACTTTAAGAGTTCGTTCGCCATTGTTGAAGGCAGACCTTCGACGCGAGCAATACCGTCACCAGCTTGGCTAACAGTTCCTACTTCGTCTCGAGCTGCAACGCCTGGATCGTATGACTTAACAAAATTCGCGAGTGCATCACGGATTTCATCAGGTCGGATCGTTAGCTCCGCCATTTTTTTCTCCCTTTTCCTTTTTCTTCTCTAGTTAAATCTTCTTTACGCACTCTTACCAGCAAGTGTGCGACCTGCTGATGCGATGCGATTTACGAGGGTTCCATCAACTAATTCATCAGCAAATTTGACTGAGAGTCCACCAATTACTGATGGGTCTACTTCAACATTTACTCGAACAGGTTGGCCAAGTTGTTTTGTTAGTGCTGCCACTAAACGGTCGTACTGAGCAGATGACAACGCAACTGCTGTACGTGCAACTGCGATGAGGCGGTTGCGTCGTGCTGCAAGTGCATACTGATAATCATCAAAAGCAGCTTCAACGCTACGTGATCGCCAGTTATTAACAAGGTGATTCACGAGTTTGATAGTCGATGATGATGAGTTTTTGCCAAGTAACTCTGCAACGAGAGCCGACTTGGCTTTATCTGCTCCTGCGGTGATCAAGGCGCTACGCAATTCAAAAGATGTCGAGATTGCGCGAGCAACACTGAAGAGCTCGCTTTCGACTCGATCTAATTCATTAGCGATATTTGCAGCTGATGCTTCCGCTTCGATTGCTAGTTGTTCTAGTACTTCAACAAGATCGGAAGAGGCTGACCAGCGCAACTCACTAACGCCAGTGATTACGTTGAGTGCTGATGCGCCAATGCTCTTTCCGAAAATTTCCTTAAGCAGTACTGCCTTTGACTTCGCATCACGTGAAGGATCGTTGATCGCTCTACGCAATGAGATATTTGAACTGAGAACTGATGTAATAAAGAAGAGTTCAGTGGAGAGTTGAGAAGCAGCATCGGCTGTTGAGCCTTTTGCTGCAGCATCAATAAAGCCACGTGCAATCACAAGTGATTGACGGCTTCTGCCACCGAAGTGATTTCTCATTACTTATTCCTTTTACTTACTTTTGGAATTCTCTAAATCATCAAGGAAGCGATCCACGATGCGTGATTGACGGGCCTGGTCTTCTAGTGCTTCTCCGACGATCTTTGATGCAAGTTCAACTGCGAGTGTTCCAACTTCATTGCGAAGTGAAGTCACTGCTTGTTGACGCTCCGCTTCAATGGATGCGTGTGCAGCAGCAGTAATTCGTGCTGCTTCTTCCTGAGCTTTAGCGCGAAGTTCTTCAACAATGGCTGATCCTTGTGCGCGTGCTTCTTCGCGAAGAGTTTGTGCTTCTTCGCGCGCCTTAGATAACTGTTCGTTGTATTGAACAAGTGCACGCTGTGCTTCGAGCTGCGCTTTTTCCGCACGCTCCATGCCACCTTGAATTGCTTCAGTGCGCGCCGCAAATGCTTTTTCAAACATCGGCACTACTCTGCTTCTCAAGACAAGGAAGAGAAGAGTGAATGCAATCGCACCGACTATTAGTTCTGCTGTGTGCGGAACAAGCGGATTGATTTTCTCTCCTGCAGCCAAGATCACTGTGTTAGACATTTTCTACTCTCTCTATTAGATAACTAGGTAGTGAGTTTGCTATTAGAGAACGAATGCGAGAACGAGACCGAAGAGTGCGAGCGCTTCAGCAAGCGCGAATCCAAGGAACGCGATTGGCTGTAGAACGCTGCGTGCTTCTGGTTGACGAGCAACGCCGTTGATATATGCGGCGAAGATAAGTCCAGTTGCAATACCAGGACCGATTGCTGCGAGGCCAAAACCGACCAGGTTAAGTGTGCCTTCCATTTTTTTCTCCTTTTTTCTTTTCTTTAGGTGTTTACCTAATTAGTGCTCGTCGGCAAGGGCGCCGGCGATATATAGAGCTGCCAACAGAGTAAAGATGTACGCCTGTAGACACTGGACCATGAATTCAAAGAAAGTCAGAACGATGCCGATAAAGAAGGCAAACGGACTGATTAACTTCAAACCAATAACTCCTTGGAGTAGATGTTCTCCACCCAAGATAAAGACGAGCAGGAGCAAGTGTCCTGCAAACATATTCGCAAATAAACGCAGTGAAAGCGTCAATGGACGTACAAGTAAGAATGTCAGCAACTCAAGTGGAGTAATAAGAATGTATGCCGCCTTAGGAACGCCAGGCATGAACATAATCTCTTTGAAATATTTCCAAGCACCTTGCTTGCGGATTCCTACGTAGTGGAAAACTAAATAAACAGTAATTGCTAATACGTATGGGAATGAAACTCGAGACATCGTTGGGAATTGAAGGAACGGCACGATTCCGAAGATGTTATTGGTCAAAATAAAAGTAAAGAGTGTGAATAGGTATGGAACAAAGCGCATAAATTCATGGCCAATGACATCTCGAGCGAGATCATTTCTGACAAAGGCGTAAATACTCTCTCCGGCGAATTGGAATTTGGATGGAACAATCGCTGCTTTACGAGAAGAAAGTATGAAAAATACTGAAACCAAAATAACTGAGAGAAAAACTAGAAAAATTGGTTTTGTGGTGAAGGGATTATCGCCAAAAATTGGGGGGAGTTCGAAGTCGTTGCTACTAGGTGGGACGAAGCCTTCACCCTCTGCGCTTAAAAACACTGACGAGCGCACGCACTCTCCTTCAAAGAAACTCGAATGAATTTATACGGTCTTTTTCAGCTAGGACGCTGGGGAGGCGTTCTGCGGGCAACCTTATGCGGAAAAGTCCCGCCTGTGAAATCGGAAATTGAGCAGAATTAGGGCGTTTACTCGCGGCCGAAACGTAGCCAGACCAGATAAATACCTGAGCCAGCGCCCAGGATTAAGCCAGTTAGTAGAAGAAAGGTTGTGCCGAGCCACTTATCGAGTCCCCAGCCAACTCCACCCCAGAAAAGTAGTCCGGAGAGCAGATAACCGATGATCGACCAAGCTGCATTGTCATCGCGCGTTGCCATCTGTGCCCCCTTGTTGCTGGTTCTATTTTTTTGTTGAATCAGGCAGGGGTAAATGTATGCGCAATTTCATATAACTTGCAATTTCTCCACCTAGCCAGGCAAAAGTAAGCGCAATTGCCGTAGCGCCAAAACTGGTTCTGTTAATGCTTTCGCGAGATGTGAACGCGCTTAGGAGATACAAAAAGACTCCTAGAAAAAGTAATTTGGCAAAGTAAGAAAAAACTGCAAGTGCCATTGTGCTCATGGGATCAAGGTTTCGTGCGATTCGAGAAACACCGATATGAATTGCAAAATAAATAATCACAACAAACTGGGCAATAAGTGCTCCAAGAAATCCTGCAGACCCTGCAAAGAAAGAACTAAATCCAATTGCAATTATTCCGACGACAAATGATGGCAAAAGAGCGCCACGCAACATTAATGTTTCTGGACTCTTTTCCTTAGACATATACCGAATCCTTTTTACCTGTGCGTGTAACCACAATGGTGATTGTTGCAAGTAATGCCGCTGTAAGTAATGCAACCCATATTGGAGCGAATGCAGAAATAGTTATGGGGAAAGCAAGCGTGGCTGTCCATAAGTACATGATGACTGCAGTGCGGACATGTGAATTACCTGCAGAAAGTAATCTATGGTGCAAGTGATCTTTATCTGGCGCAAATGGTGAACGACCTGCACGAACTCGTCTTGAAATTGCAAGAATCAAATCAGCTAATGGAATAGCAAGAACTGCAAATGGCAACAAGAGAGGCAAAAGAGTAGGTCCAGCTTCAACAGCTGAAATTGCATTTGGATCAACTTGTCCAGTTAATGTGATCGCAGCCGAAGCCAGTAATAAACCTAAGAACATTGAACCTGAATCGCCCATAAATATTCGTGCAGGATGAGAATTATGAGGCAAGAAACCTAAACAAATTCCGATTAGCACAGCGGTCATTAGTGATGGCGCACCTGCGCGACTAAAGCCCCAGACAACGGCTAAGAGATAGGCAAATGTGAAAAACGCTGCGCCTGCAATGGCCACGATTCCAGCAGCCAATCCATCTAGCCCATCAATGAAGTTAACGGCATTAATTGTTACCAAAACGATGAGTACCGTAACGAGTTGACCGATGCCGGGTGGCAGAGCGATGACGCCATTAATTGGCAACCACAAGATTTGAATTCCATAGATAAGCAAGATTCCTGCAGCCAGTGCTTGTCCTGCCAACTTGGTAAGTGCATCCAATTGGAAGCGATCATCGGCCATGCCAAGTAGGACTAGAAAAGTACCGGCTAAGAAAATTCCTTGTGCCTCGTGACCAAAAGATTTTCCAACAAGTGTTAGGTGTTGAACAATAATGAAAGTAATAGACATCGCAGCCCACATAGCAACGCCACCCCACCGAGGAGTTGGTGAGGTATGGACGTCGCGAGTACGCACTAATGCAACGGCGCCAAAACGTGTTGCAAGATTTCGAACGAATGGCGTAATCAAATAACACAGCGCTGCAGCAAGCAGCAATGTGAACATGTACTCACGCATGGAGTAAGTCTATGCGTTGTAAATTGGGAATTTCGAAGTTAACGCGTGAACTTCGCTCTTAATTCCGGCTAAGACTGTTGGGTCTTCGCTGCGGATTGCACGTGAGATGAGTGAAGCAATTATCTTCATCTCTTCTACGCCCATTCCTTGCGTGGTTGTCGCTGGAGTTCCTACGCGAATTCCGCTAGTGATTCCTGGTTTCTCAGGATCGAAAGGAATCGAATTCTTATTCAGAACAATTCCAGCATTTCCACAACGCTCATCTGCAACCTTGCCAGTTACGCCAGTTCCACGAATATCAATGAGCGCAAGGTGGGTTTGTGTTCCACCAGATACTGCGCGCATACCCTCGCCTTCGAGAGCCGCACAGAGTGCTTGTGCATTGACGATGACATCCTTTGCATACTTTTGGTACTCAGGAGTTGCACACTCTTTGAGCGCAACAGCTTTTCCAGCAACTGCAGACATGATTGGTCCACCTTGCATTCCAGGGAAGACAGCTTTATCAATCGCAGCCGCATGTGCTTCTTTTGCAAGAATCATTCCACCACGTGGACCACGTAAAACTTTGTGCGTTGTAAATGAAACTACATCTGCATAAGGAACTGGTGATGGAATTGCTTTACCAGCCACTAAGCCAATGAAGTGCGCTGCATCTACCCACATGATTGCGCCAACTTCGTCGCAAATTGCACGTACTTTTTCAAAATCAACAAGACTTGGATAGGCAGTAGCACCAGAGCAAATCATCTTTGGTTTATTTGCAATTGCTAAATCACGTAGTTCGTCATAATCAATGAGTTCTGTATCTTGGCGCACCCCGTAAGAGACGACGTTAAACCATTTTCCAGAAAAGTTAACTGGGGAACCATGTGTGAGATGGCCACCGTGTGGCAAAGACATCGCCAAAACTGTGTCACCAGGTTTTGTAAATGCTTGATACACAGCAATGTTTGCACTTGCACCTGAGTGTGGTTGAACATTTGCATGGTCTGCACCGAATAAAGATTTAGCACGTTCGATGGCAAGGTATTCGGCCTTGTCTACTTCTTCACAACCACCGTAATAACGCTTGCCTGGATAACCTTCGGCATATTTGTTAGAAAGAGTCGAACCAAGAGCAGCGAGCACTGCCCGCGAAGTGAAATTTTCGCTCGCGATTAATTGAAGATTTGTCTGTTGTCGCTTGAGTTCTGAGAGCAATACAGCGGAGATCTCAGGATCTTGTTTGCTCAAAAGATCAAAGTCTGGACCGTAAAAAATATCTTTCGTCATTTGCGGATTCTAATCTCACTTTCCAAAATTGTCAGGAGATACTTTTTGGAGGGATTCACGCGAGATAGCGCCTTCTCGCACGAGTTGCATTCCATCATCTGAAACGTTTATGACAGTTGACCTAGGTCCAGCTGGAAGATGACCGCCATCAAAAATAACGTCTACCCCAGGGTTTTCAAATCTCTCGACATCAAGCAATGTTGGTAATCCATTACTTGTAATTGATGCAATTGCTAAGGGTCCACATTTTTGCATTAGTTCTGAAACAAAGCCATCTTGAGGCATTCGTAAACTAATTTGATCAAGTCTTTGTGAATCTCCTAGATCCCACGCCAATCCAACTTGTGGTTTTACATTGATGCTGAGTAATCCTGGCCAGAATGCATTTGTTAAAGCTTGGACATCTTCACGCATGCTGCGTGAAAGTCCCTGCGCTGTTTTCGCAGTTGGAATAATTACTTGTGCGACAACTCCTAGAGCGTCACCACGCAAAACGTGCATGGCGCGAACGGCAAAGTGGCTAAACGCATCGCACGCATATACATAACCATGCTCAAGCGGTACCACAATTACATATCCATCACGAATAGATTTAAGTCCGCGAGCTAAGTGATCGGCTCGATCGCCGACAGTGATATCCACTCTTTCAACTGAATTGCTCATGTATTTTTCCGTATCGCACTAGTCCAACGTGGGCGTCCAGCTAAATCCTGATGTAACTGTATCTCTTCAAAATCAGCACTTAGTGCATCTTTAATAAAGGTACCTTGTTTTTCATTGTGCTCAATGGCTAATAGTCCACCTGATTTTAACAATCGTGATGCACTCGAAATGAACTGGCGCGGTGCATCCATGCCATCCTTGCCGCCAAAGAGTGCAATCGCAGGTTCATGTTCAACGACATCTCTCGGTAAATCAGATTCATCTTCAATATATGGTGGATTAGCAATGACTACATCACATTTAATTCCAGGTAATGCGTCGTTGACATCACTATGAACAATTCTCAAATCTTCCACGATTGTCTCTACGTTTTTCTTTAGCCAGACAAGTGCTTCATCACTTTTCTCTACGGCAATCACACGACTGTTTGATGCTTCAGTTGCTATTGCCAATGCGAGTGCACCTGAACCAGAACCTAGATCAATAACACTTACTGGAGCTGGCAAATTAGCAATGTGCGTGAGCACTGCTCCAACAAGTAATTCACTTTCTGGTCTTGGAACTAAGACTCCTGGACCTACTTTTAATTCAAGATTTCGAAAGTAAGCAGTGCCGGTTATGTATTGCAATGGTTCGTGCAAAATTCTTCGAGCCAAGAGATCATGAAAGGTTTCTAGAGGAATACTTTTGTCATCGAGTGCTTCAAGTGTTCGTTCAAGCAGCACTGGATTGTGTAAATCCATTCGAGATATTCCGAGTACATGCGCTAGCAATATTTCAGCATCCACGCCATCAATTTCTGAAAGAGCTAGCTGCTCTTTTGCGTCTTTCAGAATTTCTCGAAGGTTCACGCCGTCTTACTCCGTGGAAGCTAACTTCGCAGCTTTATCAGCGTCAAGAAGAGATTGAATAACATCATCAAGCTCGCCATTTAGAACTGAATCTAAATTATTTGATTTGTAATTAACGCGGTGATCGCTCAAACGATTTTCAGGAAAGTTATAGGTTCTAATGCGCTCTGAGCGATCCACTGTCCGAACCTGATTTTTGCGTTCGGCAGATGCTGCTGCGTCAGCTTTTTCTTGAGCATCTGCTAATAAACGTGCGCGCAAAATACGCAGCGCTGATTCCTTATTTTGCAGCTGGCTCTTTTCATTCTGACAAGAAACGACTATGCCTGTTGGAACGTGAGTAAGGCGCACTGCAGAGTCGGTTGTATTTACGCTCTGTCCACCAGGACCAGATGAGCGATACACATCAACGCGCACATCATTCATATTTAACTCAACATCAATTTCTTCTGCTTCAGGAAGAATCAAAACTCCTGCAGCTGAAGTATGAATGCGACCTTGGCTCTCAGTTTCTGGAACACGTTGAACACGGTGCACTCCACCTTCAAATTTCAAACGTGCATAAGGTGATTCACCTGGCGCCGCTGTCCCCTTAGATTTCACAGCAACTGAAATATCTTTGTATCCACCCATTTCACTTTCGGTTGCATCAAGAATTTCAACTTTCCAATTACGTTTTTCGGCATAACGCATATACATGCGCAATAAATCTCCTGCAAAGAGCGCAGATTCGTCTCCACCAGCGCCCGCTTTAACTTCCAGAATTACATCTCGATCATCATTTGGATCGCGTGGAAGCAATAGCTCTTCAAGTTTTTCCGCGGCCTTCTGTGCAGCAGTTTCTAGCGCAGGAATTTCGGAAGCAAAATCAGGATCACTCGCTGCTAATTCTTTTGCAGCGGTTAAGTCTTCGTCAGCGCTCTTCCACTCTTTAAATCCAGCAACGACTGGACCAAGTTGGGCATATCGACGGCCAAGTTGTCGTGCTTTTCCTTGATCTTCGTGAATAGAAGGATCAGCCATTGCAGCTTCAAGTTCAGCGTATTCGCGAACCATTTCATGTGCTGATGCAAAGCGATCGCTACTCATGTGGCTTCTCCTTTCTGTGAATACGTTTGGTTTAATTTAAATAAAAAGCAAAAGACCGCAACCACTACCAAAGTAGTGAATGCGGTCTTTTTAGAAAGCTATTTTTTACCGAAGCGCTCTTCGAACTTCGCTACACGTCCACCAGTATCAAGAATGCGCTGCTTACCTGTGTAGAACGGATGGCAGACAGAACACACTTCAACATAAATTGAGCCGCTTGTAACGGTTGAGCGGGTAAGAAACTTTTCACCGCAACCACAAGTTACTTGAGTCTCTTTGTACTCTGGATGAATCTCTGACTTCATTTCATATCCTCTTTCGTGACTGGGTCGTGATTCTCACGTGAACCAGTCGGACGGTTAATAGGGCTAAAGGTTAACCCCATCGGGTAGATATTAAAAATTTGAGCGTGAACTTAACCTTCCGAACCTGGTCCAACAGTTGTCTTCTGGATCTGCATCAAGAACTCAACGTTGGACTTCGTACCCTTCATCTTTTCAAGAAGAAGTTCGAGTGCTTGCTGTGGTTCGAGTGCATGCAATACGCGTCGAAGCTTCCAGACAATATTAAGTTCTTCTGTTCCCATAAGGATTTCTTCTTTACGAGTACCAGATGCAACAACGTTAACTGCAGGGAAGATTCTCTTATCTGCCATACGGCGATCAAGAATAAGTTCCATGTTTCCAGTTCCCTTGAACTCTTCGAAGATAACTTCATCCATACGAGAGCCAGTGTCAACAAGTGCTGTTGCAAGAATTGTGAGTGAACCGCCATCTTCGATATTACGTGCTGCACCGAAGAATTTCTTTGGCGGATACAAAGCTGCTGAATCAACACCTCCGGAGAGAATGCGACCTGATGCAGGAGCTGCAATGTTGTATGCACGACCAAGGCGTGTAATCGAGTCAAGAAGAACAACAACATCGTGACCAAGTTCGACTAGACGCTTTGCGCGTTCAATTGCTAATTCGGCAACTGTTGTGTGGTCATCAGCTGGACGATCAAATGTTGAGGCAATAACTTCACCTTTAACTGAGCGTTGCATATCTGTAACTTCTTCTGGACGCTCATCTACTAAAACAACCATTAAATGGCACTCTGGGTTATTTGTAGTGATTGCGTTTGCAATTGATTGTAGAACCATTGTTTTACCAGCCTTTGGTGGCGAAACAATAAGACCGCGTTGGCCTTTACCAATGGGAGAAATCAGATCAATCACGCGAGTTGTCAAAATATTTGGTTCTGTTTCAAGGCGTAAGCGCTCTTGGGGATACAGCGGAACCAACTTATTAAATTCCACACGATTTCGTGCTTCATCTGGAGTTGAACCATTAATCGTGTCCAAAATAATTAGTGCATTGAACTTTTCGCGGCGTTCACCTTCACGTGGTTGGCGCACTTGTCCAGTTACAACATCACCTTTGCGAAGTCCGTATTTGCGAACTTGCTGGAGTGATACGTAAACATCATTTGGACCAGGTAAATAACCACCAGTGCGAATAAATGCATAGCTTTCAAGTATGTCTAAAAGCCCACCGACTGGAAGCAATACGTCATCTTCTGAAAGTACTGGCTCACGTTCTTCACGGTTTCCACGATCACGATTGCGATCGCGACCACGACCACGATCTCGACCGCGACCACGATCGAAACGATCGCCTCGGTTGCTCTGAGAATCGTTATCGGAATCTGAATTATTGTCGGACTCTGAATCGCGTGGCGCATCCTTCTTATTGCGATTATTGCGCGCTTCGCGACGAGCTTCGCGTTCTGCTTTCGCTGCTTCTCTGTTAGCTGCTTGTAAATCAGCAATAGCTTGAACGAGAGCATCTTTTTTTAACTTGGCAGCACCATCGATACCGAGTTGTGAAGCAACTTCCTTAAGTTTCGGAAGAGACATTGCATTTAACTCGGGGCTGTCTGAACGTACAGGTTCTTTTTCTGTCATTGTTTTCATTTCAGTAATGGCCTTAAGGATTGCCCAAAAGGTGCGATTAATTTATTTATCTGAAAAATCTTGCACCGAATAACTAGAGCCGGCTGATCAGATGTCATAAGGGTAGCACCGGGAAGCCAGTCCCTACAAATTCAAAATTAGGCGATTATTCCCGCTCCGGTAGTGCAAATACTGAGGGCCTGGACCTCAAATGCTGAACCTGCAGCGCGCTCTAACTCTGCAATCTCATTGGCATCTCCATTGTGAAGAGCTAAGACTGTTGGACCTGCACCAGATATAAATGCTGCAACACCTGCGCCTCGTAGCTTATTGAGTAGCGCAAAAGATTTAGGCATTGCTTCTTGGCGAAACTTTTGATGAATAAAATCTTCAGTTGCTATAAATAATAAATCAGGACGTGATGCAAGAGCATGCACAAGTAATTCGCCGCGAGTTGTATTGGCAGCTGCATCTGCATGAACAATTGTCTCTGGCAATAACTTACGAGCCTTAGCTGTGGCTACGGCGCCCTCTGGAATAAAAGCTATTGCGCTAATTCTTGGGTCAACATGAATTTGAACTGCGCGAGCAATGTTTTTGCCACGTTGATCTTCAGTCCACGCAATTGTTGCGCTACCAAATAGAGCCGCTGCCACATTATCGGGATGGCCTTCCATCTCCGTTGCAAGATTGAGTAAGTCTTCATTACTCATTTTGTCTTCTCCCGTTAAAACGAGAGAACGAGCCAACATCAATCCACCAACTATCGCACTTGCAGAAGAACCTAATCCACGGCCATGTGGAATAACGTTGAGTGCGCGAATTGCAACACCTTTAGGTTCGCCGCCTAAAAACTTAAATCCTTTATACATGGCTTTAACGAGCAAATTCTTTTCAGTACGTGGCAAAACATCCGCGCCCTCGCCGGTGATATCAATATCTAGCCCTGGATCATCGAGAATTTGTGCGACGTAACGATCATGCATTCCTAACGCTAAGCCGAGTGAATCAAAACCAGGGCCAAGGTTCGCACTCGTTGCAGGGACTTGAATCTGTACAGCATTGGCACGAAAAGTTGGTTTAGCCATTTTAGGAAAGACCTAACGCCTTTGCGGCGGCTTTTACGTTTACTGGAACAACTACTGGCTTCTTGGCGCCTTCCAGTGCCCACGGAATATCTTTTAGACCATGTCCTGTCACTGTAATAACAATTGTTTTGTTCTTAGGAAGTTTCCCAGCTTTTTGATATTTAATGAGTCCAGCTAAGCCAGCAGCTGATGAAGGCTCCACAAATATTCCTTCTTTTGATGCAATCAAGTGGTAGGCCGCAAGAATTTCTTTATCTGTTACGGCATCGATTAATCCACCTGAAGAATCACGTGCATCTAATGCTTGTTGCCAGGAGGCTGGGTTACCAATTCGAATTGCTGTTGCAATTGTGTTTGGGTTTTTCACGATTTTACCCTTCACGATTGGAGCAGACCCTGCGGCTTGAAATCCCCACATTGCTGGCAACTGTGTGCACATTCGATCAGAGCGATATTCCTTGTAACCCTTCCAATATGCAGTGATGTTTCCTGCATTTCCAACTGGAAGCGCATGAATATCTGGTGCATCACCTAGTGCATCAATAACTTCAAATGACGCTGTCTTTTGTCCTTCGATGCGATATGGATTCACAGAGTTAACAAGGGCAACAGGGAAGTTTTCTGATAACTCTCGAGCAAGGGTTAGGCAATCATCAAAGTTTCCATTTACTTGTAGAATTTTTGAACCATGTGCAACCGCTTGAGCTAACTTGCCAAGTGCAATCTTTCCCTTAGGAATAAGTACTGCAGGAACCATGCCAGCTTTAACTGCATAAGCAGCAGCTGATGCAGAAGTATTTCCTGTTGATGCGCAGATAACAGCTTTAGAACCACCTTCGGCTGCCTTTGAAATAGCCATAGTCATTCCGCGATCTTTAAAGGATCCTGTTGGATTTAGGCCTTCGTATTTGATCCATACATTATTTTTCAATAACTCGGATAAATAGCAAGCAAAAATAAGAGGAGTTCCACCTTCATTAAGTGTGACAACAGGAGTGCTCTCTGTAACTGGTAATCGGTGGCGATACTCATTGATTACACCGCGCCATTGATACGCACCTGGTTTGCGATTAAAAATTGACATCAGGAATTAGATCCTTGCACTCGAAGTACGCTTTCTACTTTTGTAACAATATCCATACTGGAAAGCGCTTTTACTGTTGCACTGAGTGCCGATTCTGTAGCTCCGTGGCTGACAACAATGAGTTCAGCATCGTTGCCACGACCAGATTGGCGAACAGTTTGAATTGATACAGATTGCGATGCAAAGACCTGTGCAATTGCGGCTAAAACACCTGGCTTATCGGCGACATTTAAGCGAATAAGAAATTGAGTTTTTGTATCGCCAATCGGCGCAATCGCGCGGTCTGCGTAATCGCTTTCACGTGGTCCAACAGAATTACTTACTAGGTGACGCGCGACAGCAACTACATCTCCCAAAACAGCACTGGCTGTTGGTGCACCCCCTGCTCCACGACCATAAAACATTAACTGACCCGCAGATTTTGCTTCTACGAAAACAGCATTGAATGCATCGCGCACTGCAGCAAGTGGATGGCTTCGTGGAATAAGTGTCGGGTGCACACGAACTGAAATTCGATCATCAGAAGTTAACTCTGCAATCGCCAATAACTTGATTACGTGATTCATAGTTTTTGCTACTGCAACATCTTCGGCAGTGATTGATGAAATACCTTCACGGTAAACATCATCAACGCTGACTCGAGAGTGAAAAGCTAATCCAGCGATGATGGCAGCCTTAGAAGCCGCATCAAAACCTTCGATGTCAGCAGTTGGATCTGCTTCGGCGTATCCAAGTCCTTGTGCTTCTTTGAGAACTTCATTAAAGGCACGACCTTCTTCATCCATCTTTGTAAGAATGTAATTTGTAGTGCCGTTGACAATTCCCATTACGCGAGTGATCTGATCACCCACTAATGATTCACGCATTGGACGAATAATTGGAATAGCACCAGCAACAGCTGCTTCGTAATAAAGATCGACGCCTTTGTTATCTGCTGCAGTAAACAAATCTGCGCCATGGGTAGCGAGCAATGCTTTGTTGGCCGTCACTACAGATTTACCATTATTAATCGCAGCAAGAATTAATTCACGTGCAGGATCAATTCCACCCATGACTTCTATAACAATGTCGATCTCGGGATCATTGATTATCGATTGCGCATCAGTGGTAAGTAGAGCCGGATTGACTCCTTCGCGTGCAGATTTAACATCGCGTACGGCAATTTTCTTTAATACTAACTTTGCGCCCGCACGTGTGGAGAGTTCTGCATTATTTTTTTCAAGCAGCGCCGCAACTTGGCCGCCAACTACACCGCAGCCAAGCATGCCAATGTGAATATTTTTGTGCGCGCTCATGTTCTTATTCTTTCACAGATGAGCAGATGCGCGTTAAATATCTAGGCGTAAGAGATCTTCGATGCTCTCTCGACGCAGGATTACTCGTGCTTTTCCATCTTTTATGGCGACTACAGGTGGACGCGAGATGTGGTTGTAATTCGTGGCCATGCTGCGACCGTAAGCACCAGTTGCTGGAGTAGCAAGTAAATCCCCTGGCGTGACATCTGATGGAAAATCAATATCTTTAATAACGATGTCCCCTGTTTCGCAATGTTTTCCAACGATTCGTGTTGCAATTTTCTTAGCCGTTGATTCACGATTTGCAATGACTGCTGTGTACTCAGCGCCATAAAGTGCCGTGCGCAAGTTATCGCTCATTCCACCATCAACTGAAACATAGTTTCGTGTTGCACTATTTTCTAATGTCACAATCTTTGTTGTACCAACTGTGTACAAAGTAAACATAGATGGACCAACTATTGTGCGACCTGGTTCGATGGAAATCTTTGGCACATCGAGTGAATATTTCGCACATACTTTCTTCACCTGACTAGCAAGAGCGCTCAATACATCGGCTGCATGAATCTCAGATTCACCATCTACATAAGCGATTCCGTAACCACCGCCAAGATCAAGTTCGGGTAATTGCTGACCAAATTCTTCGTTGTACTTTGCTATGAGTTCGATTAATCGCTCTGCGGCAATTGCAAATGGTTCTGTTTGAAATATCTGTGAACCAATATGTGAATGAAAGCCGCGAAGTTCTAGGCTGGAATGTTTTTTAGTTTCCATAATTGCTTGCCATGCTGCGCCGCTTGCAATCGAGAATCCAAACTTCACGTCTTCGTGTGCGGTTGCAATTGATTCGTGCGTGTGTGCTTCAATGCCTGGTGTTAAGCGAAGCAAAACTCTCTGGACTTTTCCAGCAGATGTAGCTGCAGCAGCAACTCGTTCAATTTCAAAGAGCGAATCCATGACAATTGCCCCAACACCTACAGCAACAGCTTGTTCGATTTCTTCAGCTGATTTGTTGTTGCCGTGTACTTCAATGTTTTCAGCTTTTATGCCACCTTTGAGTGCAACAGCTAATTCGCCACCTGTGCAGACATCAATTCCGATTCCGAGATCTGCAATCCATCGGGCGACTTCTACGCAGACAAATGCTTTTGCAGCGTAATACACGCGACCCGCTTGTGGGCCAAAAGCGTTTAAGAGTTCGGTGTTCCACGTCGATGCACGTGTGCGAAAATCATCTTCATCTAAGAAAAATGTAGGCGTCTTAAACTCCGCCGCAAGTTTTGAAGCAGAAATTCCGGAGCAATGCAGTTCGCCATTATTTACAGTGATATTTTTTGACCACAAAGTTTGTAGATTTTTACTCATTACATCTTCTCCGGTGCACTCACGCCAAGTAAATCTAAACCATTTTTGATTACCTGCTTTGTTGCCGCACATAAGTTTGCCCGAGCACTATGAATTGCTGATACAGGTTCGTCGCCTAGTGGCAGCACTCGACAATCCGCATAGAAACCGTGGTAGACGCCAGCAAGTTCTTCTAGGTAGCGAGCGACTCTGTGTGGTTCTCTGAATTCAGCTGCCCCTGTAACAACCTTAGGAAATTCCGCAAGTGCGCCCAGTAATTCATTTTCGCGATCATGTGTCAGTTGTGTTGGGTCAAAATTCTCAAGACCTACCGGAATCTTTAACTCTTGCGCATTGCGCAGAACTCCTGCAATACGAGCGTGAGCGTATTGAACGTAATAAACAGGATTTTCATTTGTATTTCTCTTTAATACATCCACATCCAAAATCATCGGAGTATCAACTGGATAACGAATCAATGTATAGCGAGCAGCATCGACTCCAACTTTTTCAACTAACTCTTCAAGGGTAATAATCGTTCCGGCGCGCTTGGAGAGTTTTACTTCTTCCCCGCCTTCCATAATTTTTACGAGCTGACCAATAAGTACGTGGATGTTGTATTCGGGATTATCGCCAGCACACGCTGCTGTTGCCTTTAAGCGTCCAACATATCCATGATGATCTGCGCCTAACATATAGATGCAAATATCAAAACCACGATCACGTTTATTTATGTAATAAGCAGTGTCTGAAGCAAAATAAGTTAAATCTCCATTGGCTTTGGTTAAGACGCGATCTTTATCATCACCAAAGTCAGTTGTTCGAAGCCACGTTGCGCCTTCTTCTTCGAAGACATGTCCTTGTTTGCGCAACTTCACCATTGCAACTTCAACAGACCCGCCTTCATGTAGCGAGCGCTCAGAGAACCAGACATCAAAGTGTGTTCCAAAATTTTCAAGAACACGCTTTTGATCTCCAAGTTGCCATGCATAACCACGTTCGCGAAATTCAATGACACGTTCTGGTTCCGGAAGTGTTGTTAATTTTGAATCTTGGGCAACAAGTGATGTCGCAATTTCGCTTATGTACGCCCCTTGATAACCATCTTCAGGAATAGGTTTTCCAAGTGCTGATGCTTCAAGGGATGCACCAAATAAATCCATCTGGTTTCCGCGATCATTTATATAAAATTCACGGACAACATCGGCGCCAGCGGCGCTGAGAACGCGACCAAGAGCATCTCCCACTGCAGCCCAACGAGTATGACCAAGATGCAAAGGTCCTGTTGGATTTGCGCTAATGAATTCGAGATTGATTCGAACTCCTGCGAGTCCAGTGCTCTGACCGAAATGAGATTGTGCATTTAAAATTGTGCGTACGAGTTCTGCTTGGCTTGCTCGGTTTAAAGTTATGTTGAGAAAACCAGGACCTGCAATATCAACTTTTGAAATTTCAGGAATGACTGCGAGGTTTGACTGCAATATTGAGGCAACATCTCGTGGATTTTTGCCCGATGGCTTTGCCAATTGCAGCGCAATAGACGTTGCATAATCACCATGTTCGCGATTCTTAGGACGCTCGAGTGAAATACTTTCTGGAAGCGCAGTACTAATCTCTTTCGGTAACTGCCCCGCTGAAATAGCAGCCAGGATTGCCGTGCGGATATGGGCGGAAATCTGCTCTGAAAGGGAGATTTCTGAGCTGCTCATCTGCCAAAGGCTACCGTTTACGCGTGCGCTCTTGCTTTGTTACCCAATTGTTATTTCAAATTGATCATTGTGAGCGTAACCCGAGGGTGACCTTTTCGGAGTTTGCGAGTACCGTCGCGCGTGGTTCTGCCCCCCTCAACTGGTTGGAACAGTTTCAACCAGGGGCGTTCCACCTTTCGAAAGGTAATAAATCTATGGCAAAGCGCCGTTTAGCGATCACTGCAGCACTTGCTGCATTTGCAATCGCATTAACAGGTTGCTCATCGAGCGACAGTTCTGCTGACGGTTTCGTCGGTGTAATCCTTCCAGATGCTGCTTCATCAGCTCGCTGGGAAACTGCTGACCGCGGATTCCTACAAGCTGCATTTGATGCTGCTGGTGTAAAGGTTGATATCCAGAATGCAAATGGCGATAAGGCCGCATTCCAGACAATCGCTGATCAAATGCTTTCAGCAGGTGCAAAGGTTCTCATCATGGTGAACCTTGATTCAGATTCAGCTAAGGCTGTTCAGGATAAGGCTGCTTCACAAGGCGTTCCAACAATTGACTATGACCGTTTAACACTTAACGGTTCAGCCTCTTACTACGTATCATTTGATAACGAAGCAGTAGGCAAGCTACAAGGTGAAGGTATTAAGGCATGTCTAGATGCAGCTGGTAAGAAGACAGCGCGCATCGTTTACCTAAACGGTTCACCAACTGATAACAACGCAACACTCTTCAAGGCTGGATACGATTCAGTACTTCGTCCATTGATCGATTCAAAGGCTTACACATTGGTCGACGATCAAGCTGTCCCAGACTGGGATAACGCAAAGGGTGGAGTTATTTTCGAACAGCAACTTTCAAAGGCTGGCGGAAAGCTTGACGCTGTTGTTTCAGCTAACGAAGGTCTCGGACTTGCAGCTGTAGCAGTTCTTAAGAAGAACAAGCTAAACGGCAAGGTTTGTGTATCTGGACAAGATGCAACTGTTGACGGATTGCGTGCAATCCTTACAGGTGACCTTTCAAACACTGTTTACAAGGCAATTAAGGCAGAGGCAGAAGGCGCTGCAACTTTGGCAATCGCATTGCTTAAGGGCGAAGAAGCTACAACTGCTACAGGTTCAGTGAACAACGGAGCAATTGATGTTCCATCTGTTCTCCTAGTACCAGTCGGAATCACAAAGGCTAACGTCAAGGACGTTATTGCTGATGGCTTCCAGAAGAAGGAAGATGTCTGCATGGGCATCGAAGATCTCTGCGCAGCTAACGGAATCTAATAATTTCGTTTCTAAGCGGAAAATGAAATAAGTTTCGGCCCGGGGGTTAAAAGCCCCGGGCCGAAATTCTTTCTACTAGTACTAAAAGGAGATTGCCGTGAGTTCACCAATACTCTCGCTTCGCGGAGTCAATAAATCATTCGGTCCCGTAAATGTTTTAAAAGGCGTGGACTTTGATACATACGCTGGCAAAGTAACAGCGCTCGTCGGCGATAACGGAGCAGGTAAGAGCACGCTTATTAAATGTATCGCTGGTATCTACACACCAGAATCTGGAGATTTCCTTTTTGAAGGTAAAAAAGTTGAGATCAATGGACCACGTGATGCAACTGATCTCGGAATTGAAATTGTTTATCAAGATTTAGCTTTATGCGACAACCTCGACATTGTTCACAATATGTTCCTTGGCCGTGAACAGAAAAAAGGTCCAGTTTTAAATGAAACTTCTATGGAGGCACTTGCTCGTAAAACACTCGATGGTTTAAGTGTTCGAACAGTTAAGTCAATTCGCCAAACTGTTGCCTCCCTTTCGGGTGGACAACGTCAAACTGTTGCAATCGCACGTGCAGTACTTTGGAATAGCAAAGTAGTAATTTTGGATGAACCAACTGCGGCCCTAGGTGTTGCACAGACAGAACAAGTACTCAACCTTGTACGTCGCTTGGCAGATAATGGTCTTGCAGTTGTTCTAATTAGTCACAACCTCAACGATGTCTTTGAAGTGGCCGATAATATCGCCGCTCTTTACTTGGGTCAGATGGCTGCACAGGTAGAAAAGAAAGATGTAAAACCACAACAAGTGATCGAGTTAATCACCACAGGTAAATCTGCTGGGGTTTCAGGAGTCAACGCATGAGTACAGAAATCATTCACGAATCTGCAACACTCAAAGGCGCCGCATCTGATTACTGGAGCCGTGTAAAAGCTGGCGACATTGGTGCTCTTCCTGCAATCTTGGGTCTCGTCGCACTCTGCGCAATTTTTGGCGCGATGTCAGATGTATTTCTTACTGCAGGAAACTTTGCAAATCTTTTGACTCAAGCAGCGGCAGTAATTGTTATTGCAATGGGACTCGTTTTCGTTCTGCTCTTGGGAGAAATTGATTTGTCAGCTGGATACGCAGCAGGCGTATCTGGCGCCGTTCTTGTCATACTTATCACCAACCATCAAGTTGCTTGGTACATCGCATTTCCTATCAGCATCATGGTTGGTGCACTGCTTGGTTTCATTCTCGGTTCGCTTGTAGCGCGTATTGGAATTCCTTCATTCGTTGTAACTCTTGCGGCATTTCTTGCCTTTCAAGGTCTCTTGCTTTTACTTGCAGGTGAAGGCGGAACTATTCGAATTGAAGACAAAACAATTCTTGCAGTAGAAAATAGCAATCTTTCTCCGCTCCTCAGTTGGGTGTTTTTCATTGTGGTAGGAGTGGCCTATGTCGGCACAGGACTTAACCGTCTAAATACTCGCCGCCGCGCAGGACTTAAGACCGAACTAGTTAAGTTGTGGGTCATTAAAACTGCATCTCTTTTACTCATCACAGGTGGCGCAGTGTTTGCACTCACCGTTGAACGAAGCAACAATCCAGATCTCGTAAGCCTTAAGGGAATCCCTTACGTGGTTCCACTGATTCTTTTCTTACTTGCCGTTGGTACTTTCGTGCTCGGTCGTACAGCATTTGGTCGCCATATTTATGCAGTTGGTGGCAATGCTGAAGCTGCACGTCGTGCAGGTATTAACGTTAAGCGAGTTCGAATTTCAGCATTTGTTATTTGTAGCTCACTTGCTGCAGTTGCAGGCATGATCTTTGCTTCGCGCCAAAACTCAATCTCACCAACAACTGGTGGTAGCTCAACGCTTCTCTACGCTGTTGGTGCAGCAGTTATCGGTGGAACATCACTCTTTGGTGGCAAAGGAAAGATGCGCGATGCAATCCTTGGTGGTCTCGTTGTAGCTGTTATTGATAACGGCATGGGACTTTTAGGGTACGCAGCAGGTATCAAGTTCATTGTTACCGGACTTGTGTTATTAGTTTCCGCGGGCGTCGATGCAGTATCACGTCACGGAAGTTCGGTTAGTTAGAGCTCAACTCCCATTAAATGCTCTAGCGCTAACTGATCAATAACTTCGTATCCATAGCCACGCTTTCCAGCGGCTTCTACATCGAAGGAATCCTTTGCAAGGTCCTTCCATGTTTCACCACTAGCAAGTGTTGGTTCTGTGAGTCCTGTAATATTTGATTCCTTCATTGCAGCAATAACGCGTGGATCTTTTCTAAATGCTGCTGCACGCTCTTTGAGAATCAAATAAGTACGCATGTTTGATGATGCTGAAACCCATACGCCCTTGTCATCTTCTGTGCGTGCTGGCTTGTAATCAAAGTGCTTTGGTCCGCTGTACTTATAGTTTTCAAGAAGATCAACTAAGAAGAATGCTGATTTCAGATCGCCGTGACCAAATACGAGATCTTGATCGAACTTTGGACCGTGCTGACCGTTGAGATCAATGTGGAATAACTTCTTATGCCACAGCGCTTGAGCAATTCCATGTACGAAGTTGAGACCTGCCATTTGTTCGTGACCGACTTCTGGATTAAGGCCAACCATCTCTGGGTAATCAAGTTCATTAATAAATGCGAGCGCGTGACCAATTGTTGGCAAGAAGATGTCGCCACGTGGTTCGTTTGGCTTTGGCTCAAGTGCAAACTTAATGTTGTAGCCATTGTCTTTTACGAATTGACCAAGAGTATTAAACGCTTCACGGAAACGATCGAGTGCTACGTACGCATCTTTTGCGCCATCAGACTCAGCGCCTTCACGGCCACCCCATGCAACATAAATTTCTGCACCGAGTTCGGCGGCTAATTCAATGTTTTTCATTGTCTTGCGGAGTGCGTAACGGCGAATATCGCGATCATTACTTGTAAATGCACCATCTTTAAATACTGGATGTGTGAATAGATTTGTTGTGGCCATCGGAACTTTCATTCCGGTTTCATCGAGTGCTTTCTTAAAGCGATCAATGTGCTTGCGACGTTCACCTTCATCGCTTCCAAATGGAATCAAATCATCATCATGAAAAGTGACACCATAGGCACCGCGTGCAGCTAATTCATTTACCGAACGAACTGGGTCGAGTGCATCGCGCGTTGCATCACCAAAAGGATCGCGTGCTTGCCAACCAACAGTCCAGAGACCGAAAGTGAACTTATCTGCAGGTTTTGGATCAAATGACATGGCGAACCCTTCGTGAAATTTAGCCGTTTTGGCAACAGGGCGAACTTACCTCTAACCTTGCCTATATTCCACAAGGGTTAGGTAACAATCTTGTGACACTCTTTTGCGGGAGTGGTGAAATGGCAGACACGCAGGTCTTAGGAACCTGTGTCTTCGGACGTGCGGGTTCAAGTCCCGCCTCCCGCACCATTGTAATTTTTGGATTTGCTAAACGGTAAGAATTAATCGAAGGACTTACATTGATTACTCAATTAAAAGAACTTCGTTCTCATAAAGGTTTTATCGCACTTGTAAGTGCCAGATTCATCTCTAATTTAGGAAATGGACTCTCACCAATTGCTTTGGCCTACGGCGTTCTAAGTATTCCTGGCGCCGATGGAAAAGATCTCAGTCTGGTTATGGCCGCGCGTTTTGTTCCAATGGTTGCCCTAATGCTCTTTGGCGGAGTAGTTGGCGATCGTTACAAAAGAAATCGAGTAGTGGGTGGCGCCGACATAATCGGAAGTGTCTTTGTCACAATCAGTGCAACTTCTTTTCTAGGTCACTTTCCATCTGTGTGGTTGCTTGCAGTTATGGGAGCAATATTTGGAGTGCTCAATGCACTCTGGTGGCCAGCCATGGTTGGAGTTTTACCTGAAATATTGCCCAAGGATAAATTAAAAGATGGCAATGCAGTTGTTGCGTTTTCTAGCAATATTGGATTCGTCCTTGGAGCATTACTTGGTGGAACTCTTGTAACACTCTACGGTTCAGGTTGGGCATTGCTCATCGATGCAATTTCTTTTTTAATTGCAGGAATTCTCGTATGGAATTTGGATCTACCAGAAATGCCTGAACGTGAAGAAAACTCTGTTATTCATGATTTAAGGATTGGTTGGCACGAATTTATTTCACGTCCGTGGGTAATCGCAATTGTGTGTTCATTTGCAATTATTAATATGTGTTTTGAAGCTATCTGGCAGGTACTTGGTCCGCTCGCTTACGATCAAGGAGATAGCGGTCCCAGAAATTGGTCATTTAATTTGGCAGCTGTCACTTTAGGAATGATTTTTGGAAGTGTCATTGCACTGAAGATCAAACTTAAACGTCCGCTCGTCACGTCGATGATTCTTATTGCAGCTTCATCTGTGTGGAATTTTGCCATTGCATCTACTCAACCACTTGCTCTTGTAATGGTCTGTGGATTTGTTTCAGGTTTAGCGATTGATATATTCATGGTGCAATGGAATACGGCAATGCAAACACATATTCCAGAAGAATCATTCTCGCGAGTAGCGGCGTATGACGCATTTGGATCTTTTGGAATAGCGCCGATAGGAGTTGCATTTGCTGGACCAGCAGCTGCATATTTCGGAATCACACCAACGCTCTGGGCAACCGGAATTCTCACATTCATTGCTGCGCTAGCTTCATTGAGCGTGAAATCACTTCGCGCACTTAAGTAAATTCAACCTGGATTTCAGAAATGACTAGGCTTAAACCATGACGACGCAGGCACCAATCCCCCCAAAACTTCGTGGGTGGTTTCATCTTGGTGCTACTCCAGCTGTATTTATTGCATCTCTCGTTTTATTTATTCTCAGTGAATCTTCATTAAAGTTTGCGGTCGCTCTGTACTCATTAACCGCAATTATGCTTTTTAGTGTTTCTGCTATCTATCATCGTGTTCCTTGGTCGCCTGCAAAGAAAATAATTTGGCGTCGTTGGGATCATGCCAATATAAATTTATTAATTGCTGGTTCGTACACTCCATTTGCGGTTGCACTCCTTGACGGTCGAGATCGTGTTATTTTGTTATCAGTTGTTTGGATTGGTGCAATAGCCGGAGTTGCGCTTCGTGTCTTTTGGATTGGTGCACCACGTTGGCTTTATGTCGCTAATTATCTTTTGCTCGGTTGGGTTGCCGTTGTGTATACGCCACACTTATACAAAGAGGGTGGGCTTTGGGTTTTGCTTCCAATCCTTGTTGGTGGACTTTTTTATTCAGTCGGTGCAATTTTTTATGCTCTGAAAAAGCCTGGCAGATACGCAAAGTATTTTGGTTTCCATGAGCTCTTTCATATCTTTGTTTTAGCCGCATGGATATCCCAGTACATCGCAGTATCAGTGGCTATTTACCGCAACTAAGCGCGGTCTCACTATCACCTCTAACCCCTTCGTGCTTATGCGGGGCTTTTGCCGATAGCCCAAACTGCTCTAATCTAAAGCCCCTAGGGCAACTCTAGAAACATCCGTCGGCAGCAAGGAAAATAATGAGCGAGAAGAAGAGCTTTCTTAATTGGGTTGGTTTTACTGGTGAAGAACAAACAACTCCAGGTTCTGTTGATCGCATTCGCGAATTAGAAGCTCAACTCGCAGATCTTCGCTCCCGTCGAGATATCACTTCGCTCAGTAAAGAAGAGTTTGAAATTCTCGCAACTGAAACTGCGATGTCCATGATCAAATCTGCGCAGTTGCGTGAAGCACGTGCGCAAGCAGCATCTGATCGTTTAGTAAATGAAACTTCTCGCGCAGCTAAAGATGCACTTGAAGCGGCTCAAAATAAAGCGGCATCAATTCTTTCTGGTGCAGAATCTCGCGGACGTAAATACATCCAAGCGGCAGAATCAGAAGCAGAAGAGATGATCGCAAATGCAGAAGATGCAGCAGAGCGAGCTATGGAGGATAAAAAGCGTGAAGTTGCAGCTCTCGCACAGGCTGCTCGCCGCGAAGGTGAGCGCATCATTTCTACCGCAACGGCAGAAGTTTCTAATTATCGTCAATGGCTTACTGGAGTAATTTCGGAAGCAGAGCGTCTCTATCGCATTCAAACGCAATCACTCGATGCTGCAGAGAGCGCAATTCATCAATCACGTACACGTCTTGAGAGTGCATTTACTCGTTTGGCAGATCTTCAAAAGGCTGTATTGGAAAATCTAAACCCTGATGACACAGTTATTAATCGCGGCCCAATTCGAGTCGAAAGTCAGCGCACAAAAAAGGCTATTGCTGGACCAAAGTCTAAGTCGACCAAAAAGGTTGCACAGAAGAGCTCTGCAAAGCGTAAATAATTTTTATGTCTGCTCAACGCGGAATTAAATATATCCCCGCAATCGATGGATTGCGTGCGGTCGCCGTTATCGCGGTAATGCTTTATCACTTGGGTGTTTCCTGGATTCCTGGTGGATTTCTTGGTGTCGATCTCTTCTTTGTTATTTCTGGCTACGTTATTACTCGATTGTTGTTGGATTCAATCCAGCGAAGTGGTGGCCTAGACCTACGAGCATTTTATAAATCTCGTTTGCGAAGACTTTTGCCGCCACTGGTTTTCATGATTGTTACAACCACACTCTTTATTGGTGTGTGGGCTCCAGACACAATCAAAAGACTTCTCACCGATACGCCTTTTGCACTTACCGGAATGATGAATTGGTGGCTTGTATTTCGCCATCAAGATTATTTTGAAGCTATCGGGCGACCTCCGCTGCTACAGCACACATGGTCATTAGGTGTTGAAGCTCAGTTCTATCTAATTTGGCCACTCATACTTCTTCTCGTTCTTCGCCAATTAGGACGCAAAATCATTCCAGCTGCTGCGCTTTTTATTGCAATTGGTTCTGGCGTTGCACTGCTATTGGTCTCACTTAGTATCGATTCAAGCTCTTCTCAAAGCGTGAGCCATGTTTACTTCGGAACCGATACACACAGCATTGGATTATTTCTTGGCGCCGCCCTTGCGGTTAATTGGATTCCACAAAATCTGAAGCAAGATATCGCCAAAAGAGCACAAGACGTCATTGATGGAATCGGAATCTTTGGCTTTCTTGGAATACTTGCATGTTTTCTATTTATCGATGAAAGTAATTCAACACTGTATAAGATCGCATTTCCTTTAGCAGGCATCTTCGGTTGTGCAATCATCATGTCAACTGTTCATCCAGCATCCCGCTTCGCGCCACTTCTTCAAGGAAAAGCAATCTTGTGGATTGGCGAACGATCTTATGCAATCTATCTCTGGCACTGGATTGTTTTTCAAGTCACTAGACCAAGCGTTGACTTAGCAGGAGCAAGCTGGGCTTTGTATGCACTTCGCATTTTAATTGTCTTCGCTTTAGCCGATATATCTCTTCGCTGGGTTGAACTTCCATTTAGAAATGGATACATCGAATCGTGGTTTAGGGGCATGAAATATCGAGAGAAAAAGGTTCGTGTTCGCCAGAAAACAACTTTGGCCTTATCGATTGTTTCTCTTTTATTAGCGACTTCTTTGGTCAGTGCTAATGCCATTGCTATTAGTGAGCGCAACTTAGATAAGTTGAAATTAGAAATCACATCAGAAGCCGAAGTCGAAACGGAGATTTCTAACCCATCTGAAGGTCTATGGGTCGCAGGCGATTCGGTGATTCTTGGCATTAGACATGAGCTCTCCAACCGACGTGATGTGGGATTGATTAACGCCCACGTTGGAAGACAAGCTCCAGAGTTAATCGAAGTTCTCAATAAAGATAAAGCACGCATGGTTGGTGCACCAGTTATTGTAAATATGGGAAATAACAATCGGCTCACCGAGAGCGAAGTTGTCTCAATTTTTGAAGCAATAAAAGATCAGCCCCAAATTATTGTTGTAAACACTGCTGTGCCTCGTGGTTGGAAAGATGAGAATAATTCACTCATTGCTCAAGTTGCGGCGCAATATCAAAATGTAAAGATTGTAGATTGGAATAAAATCTCAGAAGGTCACCCGGAATATTTCGCTCCTGATGGAGTGCATTTGGTTCCAACAGGAATCGCTGTGTATGTCGATGCCATTCTCTCTGAACTTAAATAAAAAAAACCCCCGCATATTGCGAGGGTCTTTTTATTTAAGTTTTTACTTGTATTGACCTGCAAGACCAAAAATCTTTGCAGATGCAGTTTGACCATCGGAGTAAACGCTAGTTACTCTGAATTGAGTCCAGCTATCTGAACTTGTAAGAGTTACAGAGTGTGTGAGTTCAGTTGGTCCTGTTGTAGCAACAACTGCCCATTCCCCACCTGCTGGCTTAAGTTCAACATTAAATCCAGTGAGTCCATCTGTAGCAGCAGGAGCCTTCCAGCGAAGATTCATTCCATCTGCTGAACGAATTGCAACAAATGCTGATGGTGCTTCAACTGTTCCAACTGTTGCAGCAGGAGTTGTTGGTTCTTCTGTAGCAGTTGGTTCATCGGTCATTGTCGCTGTAGCTGATGGCATTGTTGGCGCAGCCGCGTCATCTCCATCTTTTCCAGATTTTGACCAAACAAGAATTGCTAGAAGAACAATTCCAACAACAACAATTGCAACTACGCGATTAGAAGCACCTTGTTTTGGCTTGTTATCAAAAGTAACTGACTTAGCGGCAGCGCGTGGTGCTGGTGCAGTTGAAACATCTACGCGAGCGCGAGCGCCACCAACTGGTACAGCTGGTACGACTAGACGATCAACAGATGTTGCGCGACGTGAAGACTTCTTCGTGGTTTTACGTGCAGCAGACTTCTTTGCAACTTTCTTCACTGAAGATTTGCGAGCGGTGCTCTTCTTTGCAACTTTCTTTGCAGTTGATTTACGTGCAACAGACTTCTTTGCAACCTTCTTAGCACTCTTCTTTGCTGCTGACTTCTTAGCAGTTTTCTTAACAGCCACATGAACTCCTTGGGTAGCGGTACGTACTTACTTCACGCACTCGGACAAGGAAAAGTTTACCCCAGTGGGGTCAGCAAATTGATTACGTGAGGTGCTATTGCACGGAGTGATTTACCACGATGACTTATCGAATCCTTCTCCTCTGCGCTCATCTGCGCGCTCGAGATTGCCAAACCGTGTGGTCTAAATAGGGGGTCATAGCCAAAGCCGTGATCTCCGATTGGGGCAAAAAGAATCGAACCTTCAAAGATTTCTTCACACACATGCTCTCTGCCATCAGGAAGAACGAGAGCTGCCGCGCATGTGAAGTGAGCACTTCGCTTTTCTTCTGGAACACTTTCTAAATCACGCAATAGTTTCGCATTATTTGCTTTGTCATCACCATGCACTCCTGCATAGCGTGCCGAAAAAATTCCTGGCGCTCCATTGAGTGCATCCACACATAATCCACTGTCATCTGCAATTGCTGGCAAACCAGTTTCTTTGCAAACACTTCTGGCTTTTAAAAGTGCGTTTTCTTTAAATGTTGTGCCCGTTTCTTCTACATCAGTGGTGTGAGGAAACTCTTCTAACCCAACTAAGTTGATTGCGCCATTAGAAATAGCATCGAGGATTCGGCGAAACTCTCTGATCTTTCCTTGATTACGTGTGGCTAAAACTAAGGTTGCTGGCGAACTCATTTGGATAGAGCAGAACTCTGCATTTCGGCTAGGTCTTTACATCCACTAACAGCGAGATCTAAGAGTTGATTAAGTAGTGTGCGATCAAATGGAACGCCTTCAGCCGTTCCTTGGACTTCAATAAAACGTCCATCTCCACTGCAGACAACATTCATATCTGTATCTGCACGTACATCTTCTTCGTAGCACAGATCAAGCATCGGAACACCGTCAATTATTCCCACACTAACTGCCGCAACAGAATCAGCAAGTGGCTTTGATGTTGCTTTAATATGACCCTCTTTTTTAGCCCATGCAATTGCATCTGCTAAGGCAACGTATGCACCCGTAATTGCGGCAGTGCGAGTTCCGCCATCGGCTTGTAAAACATCACAATCAATAACAATCGTGTTTTCGCCGAGCTCTTTTGTATCGACAATTGCGCGCAATGATCGACCAACTAAACGTGAAATTTCTTGCGTGCGTCCACCTAATTTTCCTTTTACACTCTCACGGTCAGAACGAGTATGTGTTGCACGTGGAAGCATTGAATATTCAGAAGTTACCCAACCTTTGCCAGAATCTTTTAACCAACGTGGAACGCCAGGAGAAAATGATGCAACACAGAGAACTCGGGTCTTTCCAAACTCAACTAGAACCGAACCCTCTGCATGATCTAGCCAACCGCGTGTAAATTTAATTTCACGGAGCTGATCGTTGGTGCGTCCATCATTGCGTGCCATGTATATCTCCGTTTGTTAGAGGCTTTGGTGTTCAACTCGTCCAACTTCTGGACCGAGAAATCTGCGTGCAAGTGATTCGAATGCTTTTGCATCCCCTGTTGCAAGGAATCGATGTTCAGCATTTTTACTCTGTGAATGAAGCAAGTTATTTTCAACAAGGACTCGGTACAGATCTTTAGCTGTTTCTTCAGCACTAGAAACCAGAGAAACTGAATTTCCAACAACATATGAAATGACACCTGTTAACAATGGATAGTGAGTGCAGCCAAGAACTAACGTATCAATGTCGGCATCGATGACAGGCTTTAGATATGTGCGAGCGACTTCTGTAATTTGCGGACCAGAAGTTTCTCCGCGTTCAACGAATTCAACAAAAAGAGGGCATGCAACTGAAGTAATATTCAAATTAGGAGCTGCCGCAAATGCGTCTAAATAAGCTTTTGAATCAACTGTTGCTTGGGTACCAATAACCCCAATTCTTCCGGATCGAGTTGCAGCAACTGCTCTACGAACTGCGGGTTGGATTACTTCGATAACAGGAACGGAGTATCTTTCACGTGCGTCGCGCAACATGGCAGCACTTGCAGTGTTGCACGCAATGACGAGCGCCTTAACGCCTTGATCAACAAGAAAATCTAAAGTTTCTAAAGCAAATTCTCGAACTTGGGCAAGGGGACGGGGTCCGTATGGTCCACGTGCTGTATCGCCAATATAGAGAGTGGATTCATTTGGAAGTTGATCAAGTATCGCGCGTGCAACTGTTAAGCCGCCGACGCCGGAATCAAATATTCCAATAGGTGCATCACTCACACCACGCAGTCTAGCGCTATGCCCACAATTGATTATCGAGCGCTTCTGATGCACTCACGTGATCAGCGCTGTAAACACCAGTTGATAGGTATTTCCATCCGGCATCACAGACAATAAATGCGATGTCAGCACTCTTGCCATCTCGAATTGCTTCTGCGCCCATAGCCAGGGCTGCGTGAAGAATTGCTCCCGTTGAAATACCAGCAAATATTCCTTCGATTTCTAATAAGTCGCGGACTCGTTTAACTGAATCTTCTGCACCAACTGAAAAACGACGTGTTAAAACAGATGCGTCATAAAGTTCAGGAACAAATCCTTCATCAATATTTCTTAATCCATAAACAACTTCGCCATAGCGTGGCTCGGCTGCAATGATTTGTACATCTGGTTTCTGCTCACGTAAATACTTACCTGCACCCATCAATGTTCCGGTTGTTCCTAAGCCAGCAACAAAGTGAGTAATTGTTGGAAGGTCAGCAAAAATTTCAGGCCCAGTACCTTGATAGTGAGCAAGGGTATTTGCCGGATTTCCATATTGATACATAAATACCCACTCTGGATTCTTGCCAGCTAATTCTTTTGCTACTCGTACTGCTTCATTTGATCCACCTGCAGCAGGTGAAAAGATGATTTTTGCTCCCCACATTTCTAATAATTGACGACGCTCGATTGAAGTATTTTCAGGCATCACACAAATCAATTTGTAACCACGAGTTTTAGCAACCATAGCTAGTGAAATTCCGGTATTTCCACTAGTTGGTTCAAGAATAGTTGCACCCGGTTTAAGAGAGCCATCTGCTTCTGCTTTTTCAATCATTGCAAGGGCAGCACGGTCCTTAATAGAACCAGTCGGGTTGCGATCTTCCATCTTCGCCCATAAACGAACGTTTGGTGCAGGAGAAAGTTTTGGTAAACCAATAAGTGGAGTGTGGCCTACGGAACTTTCTAAAGAATCAAATCGAGCCACTGTTAGCCACCTGCAACTGCAGGCAGAACAGTAATTGAATCACCTGATTTAAGTGAGGCATCTAAACCGCCAAGAAAGCGAACATCTTCATCGTTGACGTAAATATTAATGAAGCGACGTAACGCACCATCTTCAAGGAGGCGTTCAGCTAGTCCTGGGTATTGGCGATCGAGATCTGAAATAACAGATTTAAGGTCTGCGCCATCAGCAGAAACAACCTTTGCATCCTTTGTGTAGGGACGCAAAATAGTTGGAATACGTACTTCAATTGCTGCTGATGTCATGTGCTTATTATTGCTAAAGCGTGCGGCTTTCGCCAATTCAAGAAGTTAAAGGGCGTTAATTCAGGATTGTTACGGGTTCTTCTGTGACGTTGCCATCAATTATTCGGTACGACCGAAATTCTGTTGCAGGTGCAATCTCTTCGCGTGTAGAAACTAGAACGTAATGTGCCCCAGGTTCGCCGGCATAGGCAATGTCGGTGCGAGATGGATACGCCTCAGTTTCTGTATGGGAGTGATAAATGACAACAATCTCTTCATCTTTTTCATCAACTTCGCGATACAGAGCCAATAAATCTTTCGGATCAAATTCGTAAAACGTTGGAGAATGCGCAGCGTTGATCATCGGTTTCAATCTCACTGGTGAATCAGCGCCGGCTGGTCCAAGAATTACTCCACACGCTTCATCTGGATATTCAGCGCGCGCTTGTTCAAGAATTTGATCAACAATTGCACGAGAGATTGTTAATGACATGTCAGGATTCTATTCCATCCATCAATGCTTCAAGTAAATTACCTTGCAGCCAACCAAGCCAACTGTAAACGCCATAAACACCGCGCATTGGATCATCGGGTGCCAATAATTCGAGTTCTTCGTGGCTATTTTTCTCAACGTTTAGTCGAACACCAAGTGCTAGTCGGATGTCATTAATTCCACCTAGCCAGGCATTTGCTAATTCGTGATTAAGTTCGATGCTGCCATCTTCACTGCTCATCAGCATCGTGCGAATAGACATCGCATGTGCCTGCTTCTTTGTACGTAAAACCGATTCGGTATATCGGCGAAATTCTGATGCATCGACGCCATCTGCATAGGCATTGGGCAATAGTCGAAGAAGTACTTCATCTTCGGGCGGAGAATCATGAACAGTTATTCCCACCATTGCTGCCAATGGATCTTCGTTGTGGTGATCAACTCTTTCGGCAAGAAGTTCAATAATTTGCTGCGATAAATTAATGAGAACTTCTTTTTCGGAGTCAGAAAACTGTGCAACAAATAACTCTTCACCGTGACGAGTAAATCCATGGCTCTGATTCATAGCGGTTGGTCTCCGCGTTGAAGAGTTGCCCACAGTCCAAATTCATGAAGTCGCGCAACATCATGTTCCATTTCCTCGCGAGTTCCTTCGGAAACAACTGCTTTACCCTCTGTATGAACTTTCATCATTAACTCAGTTGCTCGTTCACGAGAGTAACCAAATAACTCCATAAATACATAGGTTACGTAATCCATAAGATTTACAGGATCATCCCAAACAATTGTTACCCAAGGACGGTCAGTTGCAAAAATTGCATTAATCTCTTCTTCAATCTTTGACTTTATTTTTACCATTATCTAATCACCACTGTAAATACTTCTGAGTCTGCTTGATTCCATTGCGCATCTTTGGCAGCACGCACCATGTATTTAGCAAATCCTTTTTGCTCTGCTGTTGCAGAAATTGTAAATGAACCATTTGTATCAGCCAGTACTGGGGCGCCTACTGGAATCCATTTGCCGCCACGTTGTGCTAACAACTGAATTGGTACTCCACTTTGACGGGGAGCCAGTGCTCCTGTGATTTGTATTGGTTGTAAACGCTGCACTGATACGGGTGCGTTCACCGAAATTCGTCGGGTAATCACAATTGAAATCTCTTGGGAAACGGATTCGAGTCTCTCCCACGTTCCATCCGTCCTTGCTCGAATCATCGAACTCTTGGAGAGTAATAACGGCACTTGAATCGTTCCATCGACTCCAGTTGTGCTTGTTGCAACTTCTCGCCACTGTGTTTCATTTGCGGCCTTTGTTTCAACTCGAACAAGGAGATTACTAATTGGCAATTTATCTGGAAGTTGGAAGAGCGCCTTCAATCCGAAAATCGAACCAAATTCAAGGGTGGACGTTAAATTACTTGATCCAGTAGTTGCTTCAATCGTACTAATCACTTGATCAGGTGCGATTGCAAGTGCAGCATCTCTAATCGCCTGTGAGCCCGCCATATCTTCCATACCGAATGTCCACTGCGCTACTCCACCAAGTCTGTATTTAGATACAAATCCAATTCGTGAAGTAAAACTACGTGCATCTTGATACCACGCGGTGCGTGTTGCGGTACAGGTTGTTGCTAATCCGGCAGCTGTTTGACCGCTGTAAACCTTGGTGTAGGTGAAGTTAACTTCACCGAGTGTTTCGTCATAGGTTGGAATAACGCCATAACTTTGTGCCAATGCTGCTGCATCTCTTAATACGAATGTTGCAGCTTTAGCGCCAACTCTGACAACGTTTGCTACTTCCTTTGGACATGTTCCTTCAACTTTGATTACCCAATCTCGACCATAACCAGGAATTCCAACATAAACCTTTGATGCAGGCATTACAGAAATGGCATATTTAATTGTTCTTTCAGTCCACGCTAATGGGCCAAGTGGTCCTGGCTTAGAAACTGAAAAGTCATATGTCATGATTCGAAGTCGATCAATATATGGAGCTATATCGGCCCATGCATAAACAAAGTAACCCTTCTGAGCTCCGGCTGGGTCATACATGTATGGAGTAGAAACAGATAAGAGTTTATTTTTTGATTTAAGTACTCCACTGAGCTCTTTGACGAATGCAATCCAGTTTGGTTTCGTTGAGTTCCACGTTGTGTTCTTATCTACGAAAGCGAATCCCTCAAAATCTAAATCAATGCCGTCATAATTATTTGTCATAACAAGATCTGTGATTGCATTGACAACTTGGGTGCGAGACGTTGGATTTGCGAGAAGTTTTGCTAGAAGAAGTTCACTTGTGCCATCAGTAATTGTCGGAATGATTGTGAATCCAGAATTTCTCATGGTTGCAAGTGGAATCGCTATAGGAACACTGGGATTTGCTGGTGCATATAAATCAGTTACAACAGGAAGTTTTTTTGCACCATTAAATTTAAGTGTGTACCAAAATGGCATCACTTCTCGAATTATGTCTGCATTTGCCACAACCGCTGGAAGGGATCTATTCATTGAATAATAAGGAATCCAGCCAGATAAAACTTTTCTCGGTTGCGCCGCCGCATTTGCTTCTTGGCTGATTGCAACCATGCTAGAAAGTAAAACAATTAGTGCAATAAATGGAGTGAGTTTTTTCATTTCACTTTTCTTCTGGCGCTTCGCGCAATCCGTCATGTATTTCTTTGCAAGCAGGACAGATTGGATACTTCTGTGGGTCGCGAGATGGAATCCACTTTTTGCCACAGAGCGCTTTGACAGATTTTCCAGTGACGGCTGATTCAACAATTTTCTCTTTTTTCACATAATGCGAAAATCGATCATGTCCGCCATCATCTTCTTCTAATTCTGGACGTGTGAGCAGATCAGTATCGGTTGCAATATCGCTTCCGCGTCTAAAAATACCCATGAGCACACCTTACCGTGAGGGTAGAATTGATTAGATGAAGGACTTATTGCGCACCGAACATTTAACGCGCGACGACGTTGAGTTGTTGCTTGATACTGCTGCGCAATTTGCTGCCGAACCACTTCGCTCTAAAGATGCGTTAGCCCATAAGAGTGTGGCTATCTATATGACCAAACCATCAACTCGTACGCGTCTTGCCTCACAAACAGCAGTAGCGCACTTAGGTGGTTCTCCAATTGTTTTGCGTGGTGATGATCTTCAACTTGGTCGTGGAGAATCGATTGCTGATACAGCACGAATTTTTAGTGGATATTGCGATGCAATAATTGTTAGAACATTTGCCCAATCAGATGTTGACGAACTTGGAAAGTTTTCTACGATTCCCGTTATCAATGCCTTAACAGATGATGATCATCCAACACAGCTTCTGGCTGACTGGCTAACGATTCGTGAAACTTTTGGTAAAGATGTCTCTGGTCGTAAATTTGTTTACTTGGGCGATGGAAACAACATGGCACACTCTTGGTTAATCATGGGTGCAATCATGGGTGCGCACGTTGTCGCTGCAACTCCTGATGGCAAGTGGGCGCCAAGTGCACAAGCAATTGAAACTGCACAGAAGATTGCTGCAAAAAGTGGCGCAACAATTGAAGTAACTAACGATCCCGAGAGCGCTGCAAAAGATGCGAGCGTTCTTTATACGGATGTCTGGATGTCAATGGGCGATCCTGAATCAGAAAAACAGGAAAAAATTAAATCACTAGCACCATTTGCTGTTACAGACGCACTGCTGTCAAAAACTTCTAAAGATTCAATCTTTATGCACTGTCTTCCGGCCCATCGCGGAGAAGAAGTTATGGAATCTGTTATCGATGGACCGAAATCTGTCATCTGGCGCGAAGCATTCCATCGCAGAACCACCATTCAATCCTTGTTATTTCATTTAACTCGCGGAGAAATCAAGGGTTCGCTCTAATTTCCTATAGAAAGTTATGGGCAAAAGTATTAGGTTTGCCTAATGCGAATAGCCGTACCTAAAGAAATCCGTGAAGGCGAGAAGCGTGTAGCGCTCGTTCCAGACATCATCAATAAATTAACTCGCTTGGGTTATGAAGTTGTTATCGAATCTGGAGCCGGATCACATTCACAAGCCACTGATGAAGACTTTAAAAGTGCTGGTGCGTCCGTAGTAAATGGTGATGTTCTAAAAGATGCCGATGTGGTTCTTAGTGTTTCACCACTTACTCCAGCGCAAATGTCTTCACTTAAAAAAGGTGCGCTCACAATTTCTTTCCTATCACCCGTCACCGCAGTTGATTCCATTGACGCAGCAGCAAATGCGGGAGTTACAGCGTTTTCACTCGAATTAGTTCCACGCATCTCGCGGGCACAATCTATGGATGCTCTCACATCGCAGGCACTCTGCGCTGGATATCGCGCGGTATTAGTTGGTGCAGAAATGTCACCGCGCTTCTTCCCGTTATTAATGACAGCAGCCGGAACTGTTACGCCAGCGCAAGTTCTTGTTTTAGGCGCTGGTGTTGCTGGGTTGCAAGCCATTGCAACCGCACGTCGTTTGGGAGCAGTTGTTTCTGCCTACGATGTTCGTCCATCTTCTGCCGATGAAGTTAAATCTATGGGTGCAACATTTATTGATCTCGAATTGGAAGCACTCGAAGGTGCTGGCGGTTATGCACGCGAAATGACTCCGGAGCGAGCAGCAAAGCAACGCGAACTTTTAACTCCATACATTGCAAAGTCACATGTTGTTATTACAACTGCAGCTGTACCTGGACGACAAGCACCGCAGTTAATGACTCAAGCAATGGTCGATTCAATGGCGCCAGGAACAATCATTGTTGATCTTGCAGCAGAAACTGGTGGAAACGTTGAAGGATCAAAGCCGGGTGAAATTGTTGTAACTAAAAATGGCGTTCGTATTTGGGGCGGCAAAGATGTGCCGAGCCAGCTGCCATTTCATGCATCTAGTTTGTATTCACGCAACGTCGTAAATCTTCTAACACTGCTAACAAAACCAGCAGCAGAAGGCAGTGCGCTTTCGTTAAACCTTGATTTTGACGATGAAATTATTAATGGAGCAGCGGTAACGCATGCTGGAACTAAGCGAAATGGAGGCGCAAAATAATGGAACCGATTGCAATCATCTCTATCTTCGTTCTTGCGGTATTCGTAGGTTTTGAAGTTGTCTCTAAAGTTTCATCCACTTTGCACACTCCACTTATGAGTGGTGCAAACGCAATTCACGGCGTTATTTTGGTCGGTGCAATCATCGTTGCAGATCACAGCCGCACCAATCTCGAATTAGGACTCGCGGTAGCAGCAATCATCTTGGCCACAATCAATATGGTGGGTGGATTCGTTGTTACAGATCGAATGCTCGAAATGTTCAAACCAAAGAAGGGCGGTGAGAACAAATGAGTCATTTTCTTTATAGCTTGATTGGTCTATCTGCCGGTGTTTGTTTCATTCTTGCACTTAAAGGTTTATCAACACCGAAGACTGCTCGTCGCGGAAATATCATCGGTGCTGTTGGAGCAACGATTGCAACGGTGGTTGTTTTCTTCTATGCCCAAGAAGGTGAATCACTCCCTCTCAATAACCTCGGATGGATTCTTGGTGCAATTGCAGTTGGTGTAGTAATCGGTGTCCCAGCTGCGCGTAAAGTTCAGATGACTCAAATGCCACAACTTGTTGCACTATTTAATGGTGTGGGTGGTGGCGCAGCAGCTCTGGTTGCAATTGTCGAATATTTACACTTAGGCGATAAGGCCAATACTGCAGAAGTAATCGCAACTGTTTTCACTGTAATCGTGGGCTGTGTTTCATTTAGCGGTTCGATCATTACATTCTTAAAGCTTCAAGAGTTGATGACAACACGTCCAGTTGTATTCCCTGGCGGACGTTTTGTAATTGCGGCAACTCTTGCAGCGACTTTGGGCGTAGCAGTCTGGGTTGTTATTGCACTAGGCACAAATCCACTCTTGATTCTTGCAGCTCTTTCGCTGCTATTTGGTGTTCTATTCGTGCTACCTGTTGGTGGCGCAGATGTTCCAATTGTTATCTCACTCTTAAATGCATTTACTGGTTTAACAGTTGCGGCAAGTGGTTACGTTCTAGATTCAACTCTTCTGATAATTGCTGGAACACTCGTTGGTGCTTCCGGAACAATTTTGACTCGCATGATGGCAGAAGCCATGGGACGCTCCCTCTTTGGAACGCTCTTTGGCGCATTTACAGCAAAGCCTCAAGAAGCAAGTGGCGCTGCAGATGATCGTCCAGTTCGTTCAGGATCACCAGATGATGTTGCAATCTTGCTTAACTATGCACGTCGCGTAGTTATTGTTCCTGGATTTGGATTGGCAGTTGCGCAAGCGCAGCACACAGTTCGTGAGTTAGCAGATCTATTGATTTCTAAGGGAATCGATGTTGCATACGGTATTCATCCTGTGGCTGGTCGTATGCCGGGACACATGAACGTATTGCTCGCTGAAGCAAATGTTCCTTATGATCAATTATCTGAAATGGAAGAAGTAAACCCAACGTTTGCACAGACAGATGTCGCAATAGTTATCGGTGCAAATGACGTGGTTAACCCTGCAGCTAAAACTTCTCCTGGTGCACCAATTTATGGAATGCCAATTCTTGAAGTAGCTAATGCTGCAAATATTATTTTCCTAAAGCGGTCAATGCGCCCAGGTTTTGCGGGTATCGAAAACGAATTGCTCTATGACCCAAAGACGATGCTGCTATTTGGAGATGCAAAGGCTTCGCTCACAAAGGTTGTTTCAGCGCTTAAGAACCTTTGATTTCTCAAGTTGCAGGTAGTTGAAAGTTCAACTATTCTCGGCTTATCGAAATGAGGAGTTGAAATGCCAGCAGTTACCGTTAGCGATATAACAATCCTTCCGCGCATTACAGCGGCACCAGGATCACGCGCGCGAACAGTTAAGAGCATCACAACAGCTCCACAAGGTTTTGAAGGTGAAGGCTTTCCAGTTCGTCGTGCATTTGCCGGCGTTGATATGTCAGAACTCGATCCATTTATTCACTTAGATCAAATGGGCGAAGTTGAATACGCGCCAGGTGAGCCAAAGGGAACTCCATGGCATCCACACCGCGGATTCGAGACTGTTACATACATTATTGATGGAATCTTTGATCACTATGACAACAATGGTGGTGGCGGAACAATTCAAAATGGTGACACTCAATGGATGACTGCTGGTGCAGGAATCTTGCACATCGAAACTCCCCCAGAACATTTAGTGATGAGTGGTGGTTTGTTCCACGGTTTTCAATTATGGGTAAATCTTCCAGCTGCTAAAAAATGGTCACCTCCCGCATACCAAGATTTACGTGCCAGCGAAGTTGCACTTCTTGCATCTCACGATGGCGGTGCGTTAATTCGCGTTATTGCTGGCGAAATTGATGGACACAAAGGCCCAGGATCAACACAGACTCCAATTACTTTGGTTCATGCAACCGTTCAACCAGGCGCCGAACTTCGTCTGCCATGGCGCAAGGATTACAACGCACTTGTCTACACATTGGCAGGACATGGATTTGTTGGCGAAGAGTCACGACCAGTTCAGATGGGTCAACTCACAGTCTTTAGTGATGGAGATACTTTGGTTATTCGTGCTGCAAATCAACAAGAAACTCGTTCACCTGAATTAGAACTATTTATTCTTGGTGGTCAACCAATTAAGGAACCTGTTGCGTGGATGGGTCCATTTGTTATGAACACTAAGCGCGAAGTTCTGCAAGCTTTTGAAGACTTCCAAAAAGGATTGCTAGGAACTGTGCCAGCGATTAATAAGAAGGACGTGCTTAATGTCCATGGAGCGCCTACAGAAATCGTAGAAGAGTAAAACTAGCCAACCATTTCAGAGTCAAACGCACGATTGCTATCGTGAATACAACTCTTGCTTACATCAATCTTTGAACAAGGTTCGCAGAGCAAAACAAGCTCATGGCACGCTTTTCGTGCACAGTTATAGAACTGTTTAGTTGGTGCATTACATCTTTCGCATTCGCCAATAACTTTTGCCTTTGATGAGAAGTCGATTGCCATGCGGCCATCAAATGTATAGAGAGAGCCTTCCCATAAACCTTTGTCACCGTACTTTTTGCCGTACTTAACAATGCCACCTTCGATTTGATAAACCTCTTTGAACCCGTTGTCGACCATAACGGCTGAGATGATTTCGCAACGGATTCCACCAGTGCAATATGTAACTACTGGTTTATCTTTAAGATGATCGTACTTTCCGCTCTTGATTTCTTCTACAAAGTCACGAGATGTTGTGACATCAGGAATCACTGCGTTTTTAAACTTTCCGATTTTGGCTTCGAAAGCATTACGGCCATCAAAGAAGACAACTTCATCACCACGTTCTTCAACGAGTTTTTGAACGTCATATGGCTTGAGATGTTTGCCTCCGCCGACAACGCCTGATTCATCTACCTTAATTACTGATGGATCTCCGAATGCAACGAGTTCGTCTTTGACGCGCACGGCTAGCCGAGGGAATTCGTTTCCAGTTCCTTCTGACCATTTGAAATCTATCTTCTTAAAGCCTGGATATTTCTTAGTGCGCGCAACGTATTTCTTAAGGGATTCCATATCTCCGCCAACAGTTCCGTTGATTCCATGGCGAGAGATGAGAATGCGACCTTTAATTCCTAGTGATTCGCAGAGTGTTAACTGCCATAAACGCACAGCAGCAGTGTCTTCGATAGGCGTAAAGCCGTAATAGAGAAGTACTTTCTGTGGTTCCACGGGGCAATCTTAACCGCTGTCAGGCAGTTTAAAAAACGCGCTTACTCGCAAGCGACCCCATCTTTATCGCGATCAAGCGCCTTATTCAGGGTGTACAAGGTTTTATTTTTCGAGCGAACGATAGGTGTGACTCCCGCTGCACGCGCCTTTGCACACGTTGAATACTTAACAGCTTTCTTTACCTTTTTTGTTGTTGGTGTTTTTGTTGTCGAAGGCGTTGCAGAAGATATTGCAGTTGGCGTTGCAGTTGGCGTCGGCGCTACAAGAGTTACGGGATTAATTCCTGCCGTGACAGCGTAGGACGGAATGGAGAACGCTGTGATTGATGTGATGTTGCATGAGGCAACCAATGAAGTAAGGGCAGTCGCTTCGGCTTGATCAACTGTTAATGAGTATCGAACTTTAATTGCAATCCAATTCGAAACATATGTGCATTTATTTTCTGGCGGCAACCATGTGCTTGGGTCTTGATCACTCTTCTGGCGATTGAGAGAAGCAGTAACTGCTATGAGTGCTCGTGGATCAGTAAGGTCATTTGCAAAAGCTTCACGTTGTGCAGGGGACCATTTCCATGCACCAGATCTCCATGCTTCAGAGAGTGGAACCAAGTGATCAATATCGAGAGTCGAATAATCTGTTGTTTCCAATCCATCGTATGCACTTATCCATTTGCCCCCAGTAAAAACACACCCACTACTTAACTTTGGCAGGGTGATAGCTTCCTGAATTAAAACTTCTTTACGTGTATCGCAACGATCTTTATCTGCATCAATCCAATGCTTAAAAAGAGATCTTTCATAACCAGATAGTTGATCGGCGGCAACTGTTAACGGTAGATCAAATGCTTGAGCAGGTGGGGCTGTGATTGTGCTAAAGGCTGTGATGGAGGCTAACAAGGTTGTGCTGGCCAAAAGATAGGCTAAAACTCTGAAGCGAAGTGAATTTTCATATGTTGATATATTGCGCTCAGTAACATCGTTTTCGACCGCGCTCAACGCTTGTGCGTTACCTAATTGGCCAGCTCTCATTATGGCGATAACTCTAGTTTGAACATGGGGATAACTTCCACACTCTGTCAGTGCGCCTAGAGATAGTTCACACATGCGCACACAACTTGTCTCTCGATTACTTGTTGCGGCGCCTGGCATTGACACCCTTACTTCACTTTTTGCTATCGATCCATTCGATCTACCTGCACCGGCTCGAATTGATTATTTATCCGCTCTCGAACGACAGATGAGTTGGTTACAAGCCATGATGCAACGTGCGATTGTTGCAGTTGCCGGTGAAGAAGGCAGCAAGAGTGATGGCATTTTTACTGGTGTGGATGATGCCGAGCGTGAGGATGTTGCGGCAGCACTTCGTATGTCCACCGGAACTGCACAAATTCGAATCGATGTTGCTCGAACTCTCATTAACCATCTTCCAAATGTTTGTTCCGCATTGGCCATGGGTGAGATTTCACCGGCTCATGCAACGGTGATTGCTAGGGAAAGTGCATCTGCAATTCGAGATGGTATGGGTCCAGCGCATATTTATTCCATCGAACAGAGTGCGCTTGCATATGCAGAATTTCATACTCCAACTCAAGTTGCTAACAAAGTACGCACAACAATCGCGAAGTTAGCTCCAGAACCATTCGAAGAAATTGCAGAACGTGCACGTGACACTCGTCGTGTTTCCTGCTTCAGAGAAGTAGATGGCCTTTCAACAATTGTTGCGATTTTGCCTGCTGAAGATGCACAAATTGTCATGAAGGCAATTGAAAACTTTATCCATGCCCAAGTTGCTAGCGAAAGTATTACCTTGGGTAAGACAACAAAATCTGATGGGATTGAAACCGATACGGGGCAATCAAAAACTGCAGGGCATGTTTCAGAAAGCGACTCTGACGTTGCTCCCGGTCAACACCGCTCTATGGACATGAAACGCGCTGATGCGCTAACAAGTATTGCTTCTTGGTCACTTCAACAGAGCACAGTTGATGTAAAACTTCATCGCAGGCCAGTAACAGTAAATGTCACCATTGATTTACCTACGTTGCTTGGTCTTGCTGAAAATCCAGGACAGCTTGCTGGCTATGGCGCAATTCCCGCGTCAGTAGCGCGCGCATTAGCATCTGACGGAAAATGGCAAAGATTTATTACGGATCCACAAACAGGAACACTTTTAGATTATGGACGCGAAAGTTACGAGCCACCGCAAGCACTTGTAGATTTTCTTATCGCGCGAGATCGAACGTGCAGATTCCCCGGTTGCAGGCAATCGGCGGCACGTGCAGATTTAGATCACGCCCAGAGTTGGGAAAGTGGTGGTGAAACTTCAGCTGCGAACCTTGGAGCGCTTTGTCGAAGGCATCACCGGTTAAAAACTCATGGTGGTTGGAAATTAGTCAGTAACGCCGATGGTTCATGCACATGGACATCTCCACTTGGAAAAATTTATGAAGTACCCGCACGTCCAATGCTTGAAGCTGTGTAATGAGTGAAGACTGATGCTTGAAGCAGACCAGCGCTTGAAGCTAGCTGAAGCGATTTACTTGGTGCGCGGAACTTTAATGCGCAAAGAGTTGGTGACAACGAACAAACTAGATAACGCCATCGCTCCTGCTGCATACATTGGTGAGAGCATTCCAAGGGCAGCAATTGGGATACCAACTACGTTATATGCAAAGGCCCATCCAAGATTAACGCGAATAGTTCTAAGAGTGCGCTTAGAAAGTTTGAGTGCATCCAATACAGCAGCTAAATCTTTGCGCATCAGTGTTATGTCCGCGCTAGCAACTGCAACATCGGTTCCTGTTCCCATTGCGATACTGACATCTGCTCCGACCAGTGCCGCCGCGTCATTGATTCCATCACCAACCATGACAACGGTGTGTGATTCACTCTGTAATTCACGAATCTTTGTCAGCTTACGTTGCGGAAGTGCGCCAGAGAGAACGTGATCACTCTCAATTCCAACTTGCTTTGCAATTGATTGAGCAGCATCTTCTGAATCACCAGTAAGCAACCAGGGAGTTATTCCAGCGTTCTTAAGCCTTGCAATAGTTTCTGCGGCATCTGCTTTTAGTTCATCGCCCACTGCAAAAACCGCGAGAGCAACTCCGTCCCACGCTAATACTGAAACGCTTAATCCTGCTTCATGTCCGCGTTCTACTGCTGCAGAAATAAGTGGATGAAAAGTGGTGGTGCTATGTGCAACGGCTGCTGGTGAACCAATTAATACAACCGGTGAATGTGTTCCAAGGTTTACACGACCTGCAGCCCCTGATCCAGGAGTTACCTGAAACTCAGAGACAGACGTCGACTTAATTCCCTGCGCAGCAATGAATTCACGGATACTCAATGCAATGGGGTGATTGTTCTGTTCTTCTATCGAAAGTGCTGTAGAGAGAATGGTTGGTTCGCGCATTAACGATTCAAAAGATGCACCCAGTAGTTTTCCAGCTTCAGTTGCAATTGTTATTTCGTGAACTTTCATCGCTCCAGTTGTGAGCGTTCCAGTCTTATCTAAAACGATGGTGTCTACCTTGCGTGCAACTTCAAGTACTCGTGGATTACGAATGATGATTCCGCGTTGAGCTCCGCGCCCTGATGCCACAAGTAGTGCAACTGGGGTAGCCAAACCAAGTGCACATGGGCATGCGATAACAATTACGGCAATAGCTGTTGCGATTGACTCTGATATTGAATATCCGTTGTACCAAAGGACGCTAAATGTCACTAAAGAAAAAGCAAAAACAATTGGCACAAATACAGCGCTAATGCGATCAGCAAGGCGCGCTATTGGCGCTTTCGTGCTCTGTGCTTGCATAACCATCGAAGTAATACGTGCATATTCAGTATCGCGACCTACGCGTGTAGCGCGAACAATTAAACGTCCATTGGTATTTACAGAACTTCCAATAACGTGATCTCCAGGACCAACTGTGAGTGGCAGTGATTCGCCAGTAATCAATGAGTTATCTACAGAGCTATTTCCAGAGACGATTACGCCATCGGTTGCGACGCGATCTCCCGGTGCAACAACAAACTCGTCACCAATTTCTAAATTCTCAACCGGAATGAGAACAGTAAGCCCGCCGCGAATAACACTTACCTCTTTAACGTTTAAAGCTAAGAGAGCAGATAAAGCACTACTTGCTCGACGCTTGGCTCGTGATTCAAGGAATCGTCCGAGAATTACAAATGTCACAACACCTGCAGCAACTTCTGTGTAAACATCGCCATTACCTGTTGAGTTTGCATAGATAGACCAACCAAAGGCAGCAAGTGATCCCATCGAAATTAAGTTATCCATCGTTGGGTGCAAGAGATTGCGCAATGCGGCGCGATGTATTGGCCATGCAACGAGAAGAACTACCGGTGCACTCAGTGCAATTACTAGCCATGCGGTCGGAGAATAAAGTGGATGCAAGATTCTTAACTCATCGAGGGTCTGCAAGATTCTGGCATCAATCTGTTCATGCCAAGCCATAGTCATTGAAATGGCAACTGCGGGAACAGAAAAGAGAAGAGCAAAGAAGAGTGCTATCGCAGAACGCCTGCTATGTAATGCGAATTGATTTGAATCACCCAGTAATTGGGCTGAGTAACCAGCGCCTTTGACTGTCGCAATTAATTTCTTAGTTGAAATTTCAGCAGGAGCCAAGATGTGCGCAGTTTCGCTTGCGTAATTTACTGTAGCACTAACACCTTCAAGATTATTGAGCGCACGCTCAATTGTGTTTACACATGCACTGCACGTCATGCCCTCTAACTTGAGAGTGCGAGTTTCTAGTGCGCGATTAGTCATTTAAGTATCTACTCAATGCACGATTGACCGCGTTGCTCATACGCTTAGACATTACTTAACCCTCAGCGCATCGAGTACGTGTTGATGAAGAATTGTGTTTGTCGAAAGCCCGCTTCCGTGACCAGGGCCATCAACACCATCGATACTTGAAAAGCGCCCACCAGCTTCTGTGACGATGATTGAAATTGCGGCCATATCCCAGAGAGCAACACCTATTTCTAGCGCAACTTCTGCGGCTCCTTCTGCAACCAACATATGCGACCAGAAATCTCCGAAGCCGCGAGTTCTATTTGATGCCGCAAGAAGCGATTGAACCTTTGGTAAATAATCGCCCCAGTTATTGAAATCAGAATATGTAATTGATGCATCACTAATGGATTTAATTCCCGAGACATGAATTTTCTTTGGTGCGGCGCCATTAAGTGAAACGTATGCGCCTAAACCAAGGGCTGCATGCCAGCGTCGAAAGAGCGCTGGTGAGCTGACGACTCCTACGACAATCTTTTCGGTGCCATCATCGTTGCGTTCAATCAATGCAATAAGAGTTGACCAACTTGGAACACCACGCATGAAGTTTTTTGTGCCATCAATTGGATCAATTACCCAATAACGCTTGGCGTCAGTGCCACTTGTTCCAAACTCTTCGCCAACAAGTCCATCTTCTGGTCGTTCAGTAGCAAGGATCTCTCGCAATGCTTTTTCAGTAGCCTTATCGGCATCTGTTACGGGTGTGTTATCTGGTTTTGTTGTGATTACTAAGTCCTGTGATTGATAGCGTGCCATCGAAATAACATCTGCGGCATCAGCCATTTTCAGCGCCAGTGCCACATCAGCTTCGCGCGAGTATTGAGTAGCCATCACACGTTCAGTCTACAACGCAGGGCAAAGTAAGCACATTTGTTCTTAATCTAACGCCTAAAAATTTATGAAGGCTGTAAGTTTTTTTGAGTTTGATGGATTTTTAGGTGTGAATTCTTGCGACGATATTACTCTGAAATTGCTGAATCAAAGTCCTTGATTTCAAGGAGTGATCGCAAACTCTGCAAGCGACGCATACGTGAAACATCGACTGTGCCATGTGGTGCTGCCCATTCGTTGAGTCGACAGCTCTCTTCGCTATGTGAGCAACGTGGCATACATGTTGCAGCTACTTCAGATAAATCGCTAAAGGATGCAATGATTTTGTTTGGATCTAAATGTGCCAAACCAAATGCGCGAATACCGGGTGTATCAATTGCCCAACCACCAGCAGGATCTAAATCCGGTGAAAGTGGTAAAGCAATTGCACTCGATGATGTGTGGCGTCCGCGACCTGTTACATCATTTACATCACCGGTTATACGACCAGCATGTGGAACTAAATCATTAATAAGTGTTGATTTTCCAACACCAGAGTGACCAACTAGTACAGAAGTTTTACCTGCGAGCAATGTATGAATCTTTGCTACATCTGCTTCTCGATCAGATGTTTTACTAGAAGTCGTAACAATCTGCACACCAAGTGCCCGATACTCTTCGATGAAATCCGGAAGTGGTGCTAAATCGGTTTTAGTAATTAAAAGTATTGGTAAGATTCCTTCGTGAAAGGCGCATACCAAGAATCTATCTATGAGACCACGACGTGGTTCTGGGTTTGTTGTTGCTGCAACAATTACCAAGTAATCAATATTGGCAACAATTGTTCGCTCTATTTTTGCTGCATCATCAACTGTTCTGCTTAATGAATTTCTTCGCGGGTTCACTCCAACGATGCGTGCTAGTGATCCTTCGGTTCCAGTCACATCGCCAACCAAACTTACGATGTCACCAACAACAACAGATTTTGGTCCTAATTCGCGCGACTTCATCGCAGTCACAATTAAACGTTCTTCAGTGATGCACGTCGTTCTGCCACGATCGACAGTTGTTACCAACGCAGTTATTGCATCATCATGCGATGGGCGATCCTTTGTACGCGGACGAGTACTACGAGCAGGGCGAATACGTGCATCGCTCTCGTCATAAACGCGTTTACTCACTATTGAACCAAGCTCTTCCAGAGTCCTGGGAAATCAGTCAATGTTTTGCGTGTTGTAGCAATATTTTCTACTTCAATTCCAGGTGTAACTAAGCCAATTACAGCGCCAGCTGTTGCAAGACGATGATCTTCGTATGTGTGAAATTCGCCAGCATGTAATGATGATGGCTCAAAATGAAGCGCGCTGTGCTCTTCGGTAACTTTTCCACCTATTGAATTGATTTCACGAGTAAGGGCCGCAAGACGATCAGTTTCGTGTAATCGAAGATGAGCAATTCCGCGTAGGTGTGAAGGTGAATCAGCAAGGGCTGCAAGAGCTGCGATAGAGGGCGTCAGTTCGCCAACGTCATGAAGATCGACATCGATTCCAATAATTTTTGGTGCATCACGATGTGATGATTTTTCTGAATTTGCAGTCAGTGTTAATCCATCGCTATTAAGTGAAATCTCTGCACCCATATCGCGAAGTAAATTACGTAATTGATCGCCAGGCTGTGTGGTTTTTTGTGGCCAATCTGCAATAGTGATGGATCCGCCGCAGACCATTGCAATTGATAAAAATGGTGCAGCGTTAGATAAATCTGGTTCTATCACCATATCTTTGCCGTGTAGTGCGCCCGGTTCAACGCGCCACGTTTTTTTGGCTTGATCAACATGAACTGTAGCTCCAAAATCGCGGAGCATTTCAACTGTCATTTCAATGTGTGGCATCGATGGCAATTCACCACCAACATGTCGTGCCGTAATTCCATTGACAGTACTTGGGCCAATTAACAAAAGTGCTGAGAGAAATTGACTAGATGCACTCGCATCAATATCAATTTCGCCACCAGGAATTTTTCCTGTACCAACGAGTGAGAGTGGAAGGCTGTAACGATTGCCGTGATCAATTGAAATACCAAGTTCTTCTAGTGCCTTGATTACTGGACCCAGTGGACGCTCGTGTGAACGTGGATCGCCATCGAATGAAATCGCGCCCTGTGCAAGTGCTGCAAGTGGTGGCAAGAAGCGCATAACGGTTCCAGCATTACCAACATCAATTGCAGCTGGTCCCTTAAGTGGTGTAGGGGTAATTTTCCACGCTAACTCTTTTGTTGATGTGCTGGTGCCGGCGTTATTTGTGCCGGCGTTATTTGTGCCGGCGTTATTTGTGCCGGCGTTATTTGTGCCGGCGTTATTTGTGCCGGCGTTATTTGTGCCGGTGCCAGCATTGCTTTCAACTTCGATTTCTTGCACATCAACTCCGAGTTGGCGAAGTCCTGCAACCATTAATTCACTATCGCGAGAAATAAGTGGTCTGCGCAAAATTGATGTCGATGTTGCTTGTGCTGCAAGTATTAATGCTCGGTTTGTAACTGATTTTGAACCAGGGATTACTACGCGAGCATTGACAGGTTTTGATCCACGAAAAGGCGCAGGCCACATAGCCACGTTCGCACTGTGCGAATTATCCTTTTGTGAATCAGACATATGCATCAGTCTACCGATAACCTGTATCTCTATGTGCGGCCGTTATGCGCAATCGCTGAACACCTCCGAACTGGCAGAAGAGTTCGGTATCGGTGCGCAGACCCCTGCCGAAGAGTTGCCATCGAGTTGGAATATTGCACCAACTAATCCAATTTACATTGTTCGTGCGTCTCAAAACATTGCTGAACAAAAAGAGTTATCGATTGCATCGTGGGGAATCATGGCTCACTGGCATCAAAGCGAAGCAGAAGCGCGTGCTTCACAATCGCACGCAATCAATGCTCGTTCAGAATCAATCCATGAAAAACCAACATTTCGAAACGCATTTAGAACTCAGAGATGTTTAATTCCTGCAGATGGATATTACGAATGGGCAACGGCACTTGGAAAATATTCACCCAAGCAACCGTTTTATATTTCATCATCAAAAACACGTTCTCTTCCCATTGCGGGAATCTGGTCAACATGGAAGAGCATGGAAGGAGAAGTTATTCAGAGTGCAGCAATTATCACGCGCGAAGCTGTAAATGATCTGCAAACTATTCATAGCCGTATGCCGGTAATGATGCCGCGTGATCGATGGGATGCATGGCTTGATCCCGCACAACACGATGTAGATTTTTTGATTTCTTTGATGCACAACTCACATCCCGATGATGGTTTAGTTGCGCGCCCGGTTTCCTCAGAAGTTAACCTGGTACGCAATAACTCCCCTCGCCTTGTTGAACCGATTACTTTGGGCGAGCCCGAAACCTTGTTCTAGCGCGCTTCTCTTCACTAGCGCGCTTGACGTTGCCACATCATTCCTTGCGTTGCCACTGCGCGCTTCGCGATGCGCCTAACCACCACAAAGCGATAGCCTTACGGCGATGTCATCCACTGATTTAGTTAAAGAGAGCGCTGCCGATCGCACCAATCGGTTCGAGCGCGATGCTCTTGCGTTCACTGATCAGTTATATGCAGCAGCACTTCGTTACACGCGTAATCCAGATGATGCGCGCGACTTGGTTCAAGATACTTATCTAAAAGCATTTACTTCTTTCCATCAATTCGAGCCAGGCACAAACTTAAAGGCGTGGCTATATCGCGTCCTGACAACAACATTTATTAATACGTACAGAAAAGATCAACGTCGTCCACAACTTAGTGCTGGTGAAGTTGAAGATTGGCAATTAGCAGATGCTGCATCACATACAAGTGATCAAGGTAAATCTGCTGAAGTTGAGGCGTTAGAAAATCTTCCAGATAGTGATATCAAAAGAGCGCTACAAGAAATACCAGAAGAGTTTCGTATCGCAGTTTATTTAGCTGACGTAGAAGGATTTTCATATAAGGAAATTTCCGACATAGTCGGTGTTCCAACCGGAACAGTTATGTCTCGCTTGCACCGTGGCCGTAAACAATTACGTGAAAAGTTAACTGAGTATGCAAAAGAACTCGGTTATTCCACGGTTAAGAAGGACAAAAAGGATGATGGGAAGGACGCATCATGAGCAATATTCATCATGACAATTGCGTAGACGTCCTTCACTCTGTGCTGCTATTTGTAGATGGCGAGATATCTGATTCTGCTCAGGTTGCAAGCATTGAAGTTCACGTTCAGCAATGTCCGCAATGTGCTGCCGAAATTGAACATGAGAAGAACGTCCGTGCATTGATGCAATCTGTACTACGTAGATCGTGCAATGAACGCGCTCCACAAGAGTTGCACGAACAAATCCATCAACAACTTCTCAATGTTTCAATGGGTGGTGCGCCAGATATCGTTCGCGAATTTAGAATGACAGAGATATCCATTGAAATTAATGAAGATGGCACAATCGAATCGCGTGAAATTCATATTGAGCACACCGAGGAATATCGCTTCCCTAACGAAGAGGCTTAATTCTTATGTTGGTTCCTGTTGAAGATCTCGTAGGAGCAGTCGCTTTTTCAACGATGATTGTTCGTCCCGGCGATACCGCCGTCGCAATTGGTGTGGGAGATTTACCAGTACTAGCTAATTCACTCATCATCAATGCAATGCAAAGCGCAGCTATTGCATCCATCGCCGAACATTTAGAAACAGGCGAATCGACAATTGAAACATCCATTGCTCTCGAATTCCATGGTGGTATCGCAATTGGCGGCGAACTTCGTACGTCGGCAAACTGCACCGAAGTGAACGGCCGTGAAATTACTTTTATCTGTGAATCATACGAAGGTGAAAGACTTGTTGCATCAGCTGTAATAAAAAGAACAGCGGTTGAGCGAGTATCTTTCCTCGCCCGAACCGCTGCTCAATCAATAAAGTCGAGTACTACTTCTTAGTTGCCCAAAAGATCTCTGCAATTTCATCAATCTTTGCGATTAACTTATCTGCAACTGCAACATCATTTGTTCCCTTTGTGCCAGCAGCGCCGGCAAGTTTTGTTGCATCGTTAAATAGTGTGTGCAACTGAGGATAAGCCTCAAAGTGATTTGGCTTGAAATAATCTGTCCATAAAACCCATAGGTGCTCTTTAACTTGGTGCGAGCGCTCTTCTTTAATAGCTACTGAGCGAGATTTAAAATCTGCATCGCTGCTTGCTGCATATTTTTCCATGCAAGCTTTTACTGAGAGTGCTTCGATCTTTGCTTGTGCTGGATCATAAACTCCGCAAGGAAGATCGCAGTGTGCGAGTACAACTGTCTTTGGTTGGAACAACTTCATTAGTTTCTCTCCTTCAAGAGCGCTATATCTGTGCCTTAATTCGCGAAATTACGCAAACAACGCCAACAACTTATGTGCAAGACTACTGTTCGTGAGCAAATTTGGCACAGTCAGAGTTTCTGGGCACTCAATGGCCCCGACTTTTAATGATGGGGACTGGCTCTTAGTCTGGTACTCCACACGCATGCGCCTACATGTGGGCCAGCTCATCGTTCTGCGCCGTCCATTGGATTCACGAGCCGAAGTGGCATCTCTATTCATTAAGCGAATCGCGGGCATAACCGGCTCATTCGTAACTGTGCACGGCGATAACAAAGATGCCAGTACAGATTCACGACAATGGGGTGATATCCCGAGAGAAGAAATTATCGGAAAAGTTATCGGTAGATATCACAAAGGAAAAACTAAAAAAGATTAGCGACTAAAGGCTTCCATCAAAAGAGCTTTTTGTTCTTCTTCATGCAAGTGATGATTTCCTGTTGCAGGACTTGCAGTTGCGCGACGTGAAACTCGACGCAAGTTACGTCCACCAAATCCTTCACCACCAAATTGTTCTGCTGTGCGTAATGCAACAAATGGCCATGGTCCTTGATTTGCTGGTTCATCTTGAACCCACAAAAGATTTGCATTCGGATGTTTCGCAGCTTCTTCAGCCATTTCTTTAGCAGGAAGTGGATACAAAAGTTCTATACGAATAATTGCAGTTGTGTCTTCTTTACGAGCTGCACGTTCTGCAACGAGATCGTGATACACGCGACCTGAACAGAAAATAACGCGAGTTGCATTGTGTACTGTGTCATCTGGAATTAACTTCTGGAATTGTCCAGATGTGAAATCTTGTAACTTAGATGCGGCAGCACGAAGTCGCAACATTGATTTAGGTGTAAAGACGACCATAGGACGACGAATTGGATTCTTTGCATGCCACCTTAAAAGATGGAAATACGATGCTGGTGTCGACGGTTGAGCAACTGTCATATTTCCTTCTGCACACAGCGCTAAATAACGTTCAATGCGTGCAGATGAGTGATCCGGTCCCTGTCCTTCATAACCATGTGGCAATAGAAGTACTACAGATGAACGTTCACCCCATTTTTGCAAAGATGAAGAGATAAATTCATCAACGATTGTTTGTGCACCGTTTGCGAAATCACCAAACTGTGCTTCCCACATAACCAAGGCTTCATCGCGAACAACTGAATATCCGTATTCAAAGCCCATTGCTGCGTATTCAGAGAGGAGTGAGTCAATTACGAAGAATTGGCTTTCATCGCTAATTAATGCACGAAGCGGAGTCCACTCATTTCCATTTTCTTTATCAACAATTACTGCGTGACGATTACTAAAAGTTCCGCGACGTGAGTCTTGTCCTGCTAAACGAATTGGTCTTCCTTCAAGTAATAATGAACCAAATGCAAGAGTTTCACCCATAGACCAGTCAATAGTTCCATCGTTGAGCATTTCTACGCGCTTTTGTAGTTGTGGCAAGAGTTTTGGATGAACATTAAATCCATCTGGTACTGCTATTTGTGTTGCCGCAATTTTGCGCGCAGTTGCTTCATCAATGCTGGAAACAAGTGTCTCTGGATTAGCAGCAACTGGCGCCTTAAAGTTTGGATCCACTTCTGGTTCGATGTTATGAACTTCAGCAAATACTGCTTCGAGTTGTGCTTGGTACTCGCGAGATAGTTCTTCAGCTTGTTCTACAGAAATATCTCCGCGGCCAATCAACGCTTCTGTATAAAGATTACGAGTTGAGCGTTTTGCGTCGATGAGTTTGTACATCAATGGTTGTGTAAATGATGGCTCGTCACCTTCGTTATGACCGCGACGACGGTAACAAACCATGTCAATGACAACGTCTTTGTTAAATGCTTGACGATACTCAAATGCTAAACGAGCAATGCGAACACATGCTTCTGGATCATCACCATTTACGTGAAAGACAGGTGCCTGAATAATCTTTGCCATATCTGTTGAATAACGGGAAGTACGAGATGCATGTGGTGAAGTGGTGAATCCAACTTGGTTATTTACAACGACATGAACTGTTCCACCTGTGCGATAACCCGCAAGTTGTGACAATTGGAATGTCTCTGCGACAACACCTTGACCAGCAAATGCTGCGTCACCGTGAAGAAGAATTGGTAGAACAGAATAAGCATTCTTCACATTAAGGCGATCCTGTTTTGCACGAACAATGCCCTCTAGAACTGGGTTCGCAGCTTCAAGGTGAGAAGGATTTGCCGCTAAATAAATCTTTGTTGTTGCGCCAGATTCTGCTGTGAACACACCTTCAGTTCCCAAGTGATACTTCACATCGCCTGAACCGTGTACTTCATTATCTTTATAGTGTCCTTCAAACTCTTGGAAGATTTGTCCGTAGGACTTACCAGCAATGTTTGCAAGAACGTTGAGGCGTCCACGGTGTGGCATGCCAATACATACTTCATCAAGGCCACGTTCTGCTGCGCTAGAAATTACTGCATCAAGAATTGGAATTACTGATTCGCCACCTTCAAGTGAAAAGCGCTTCTGACCAACGAATTTGGTTTGTAGGAATGTTTCAAACGCTTCTGCACTATTGAGTTTGCGCAAGATGCGAAGTTGTTCTTCGCGCGGGAATGTTTGAACACCAACTTCAACACGCTCTTGAATCCACTGACGTTCTGCAGGACTTTGAATATACATATATTCAATTCCAACTGTGCGGCAATATGAGTCGCGCAAAATACCAAGAATTTTTCGCAGCTTCATAAACTTTTGTCCGCCGAAACCGCCTGTTGCAAATTCGCGATCAAGATCCCACAGAGTTAATCCGTGTGTTACAACATCTAGATCTGGATGTGAACGTTGGCGATACTCAAGTGGATCAATATCAGCCATGATGTGACCACGTGTGCGATATGCATGAATTAATTGTTGAACACGAGCAGTTTTGTTGATCTCTTCATCTTTTGAGAATTCGAAATCTTGTGCCCAACGAATTGGTTCGTAAGGAATACGAAGTGCTGCAAAGATTTCGTCGTAGAAATTCTCTGAACCAAGAAGTAATTCATGAATGCGACGAAGGAAATCTCCTGATTGTGCACCTTGAATAATTCGATGATCGTATGTACTTGTGAGCGTAACAATCTTGCTAATTGCCATTCGCGCAAGAGTTTCTTCACTTGCACCAGCAAACTCTGCTGGGTAATCAAGTGCACCAACGCCGATAATGAGGCCTTGTCCTTGGACTAAACGTGGCACAGAGTGCACAGTTCCAAGAGTTCCTGGGTTAGTGAGTGAAACTGTTGTTCCTGCAAAATCTTCTACTGTAAGAGTTCCACTTCTGGCTTTTCCTACGACTGCTTCATATGCACTCCAGAATTGTGCAAAGTCAAGGTTTTCACAGCCCTTAATAGATGGCACCAGTAATTGTCGTGATCCATCTGCTTTTGCTAAATCAATTGCAATACCCAAATTGATATGTTCAGGATGGCCGATTGCAGGCTTGCCTTCGATTTCTCCAAAGAAGGCATTCATCTCTGGCATCTGGCGAAGCGCTTTAATCATTGCAAAGGCAATGAGGTGGGTGAAAGAAACTTTTCCACCGCGAGCGCGCTTCATGTGATTATTAATAACAATTCGATTATCAATCATGAGCTTTGCAGGAACGGCGCGAACACTTGTTGCAGTAGGAACAGTGAGCGAACCTTCCATGCTTGCGACAACGCGCGCACCAACTCCACGAATTGGTTCTAATTGCGCAGCATCAGGTGTGCTTAAAACTGGTACTGGTTTAACAACAGGATCCGCAGGTGTTGGAGATTGCAAAGATCGATCACGAACGAGTTTTTGTGATGCCGGTGTTTGTGATGCTGCTGCAGGAGCTGCAGGTGCAGGTGCAACGGGTGCAGGTGCGACTGGTACTTGTGCAACTGGTACTTGTGCAACTGGTTCAGGACTTTGCGCAACAGGTGCAGGACTTTGCGCAACTGGTGTTGGTGTTACAGCTGCTGCAGCTTTTGGAGTTGGTGGAACGCCACCACGTGGCGCACCAGCAATTGGTGCACTTGCTGAAGATGCAATTGCTGAAGAGTTACCCGCAGAATTATTAGATGGGTTATAAGTTTTAAAGAATTCAATCCACGACGGTTCAAGTGAAGTTGGGTCTGCTAAGTAGCGCTCGTACATTTCGTCGACGAGCCATTCATTGGCTCCAAAGTCCTGATTCGGATCCTTTGCCGACACTGGCGCTCCCCTACTTGGTGTATTTCAAATAACCACTTGCAAGGCTAAGACTATCGGCATGCACACAGGGATAAAAATAAGGAAAGCACCTAATGAAGGCGAGATTGACCACATAAAGAGGTGGAATTCTGGGCTCGGGATACAAGTGGACGGGCAGGCAGGCAAAGTTTCGGGCACAGTATCGCCATGAATATGTCGAGTGATTCTGCAGCGAAACTGGCGTTTGTCACCGGTGGATCTCGTGGTCTTGGATTCGAAGTTGCCCGCGGAATAGCTCGTACAGGAATTGGTTCGGTAATAATCGCAAAAGATTCTGCGCGATTAGAAAGTGCTGCCGAGCAATTGCGTTCGGAGTTCCCTGGAATTACTTTTCAAACAAGTGCATGCGATTTAGAAGATCAAATTCAGACAAGAAATGCTGCCGAATCGTTGCTCGCAAAATATGGTGCGCCATTTTCTCTCGTTCTTGCACACGGTGTCATGAGTGAAAGAATGTCTAAAACTCTGCGAACAACGGATGCTGAATGGCGTCGTGTGATGGCAATTAATTTAGATTCCGTTTTCACGTTAGTAAATGTTCTTGGTGCGCCGATGGCCGATGCAAGAGACGGGCGCCGAATTGTGATCTTCTCTGCATGCCTTGGTCGAATGTCTGGACCAGGAAATGCTGGCGGACTTGCACCATATCGAATTAGTAAAGCCGGTGTTAATGCATTCGTTAGAAATCTTGCACATGAAACAGGACTCGGTGCACGCGGTTTCTATGTTGATGCAATGTGTCCCAACCATTCACGCACTGACATGGGTGGCCCGGATGCACCACGAAGCGCCGAAGAAGGCGCGGAGTGTGCGGTGTGGTTAGCGACTCGTGAATTTAATCCTGGAGATACAACAGGTGTGCTGTGGGAAGACCGAGAAATTGTTCCGTGGTGAATTAGTTCTTTTCAGGAATAATCGAAACAGCACAGTAAATAGTTAGTGCGGCATAAAGAGTTAGCGGTAAGGCTGCCCACCAAAATCCTGCTTCGAAAATATATTTAGAAACACCAATTGCGATGAGGTTTGCGAGAACCGCAGGGGCACGACCATACATTTTCTTAGCTTTAAAACCTTTAGCAGCAAAAAGTAAACCGAATCCGCCAACAAGTGCGAGAGCCAAAATTCCTGAGATAACAAACCACTCAATTGATCCGCCAGAAATTAATCCTTTGACGATTAAGAACAACCCGAGCGCAAGAATCACAATTCCTTCAACGCGCAGTAGGGCTACCACCGTAGACCTGCGGAGTTCTGGGCTGGAGAATGAAAGTGCCATGAGAAGAACTTTACTTGCCGTCCAATGAATAATTCAAACTTTTCTCATGATGGAATCCATGACACCTTCACTAATCTTGCGGCTCCAAATTATTTCTACGAAGAACTCAATCGACTCATCTCACGATTTGAACGATCTAAGACTGAATTCCGAATAGTTAACATCACTTTTGCTGGCATCAAAAATGGACACAAATCTGAGATATTAGAAATGGCTGCAATTCTTCGAAGTTTGGTCCGAGGTGAAGATCTTGCAGCACGATTAGGTGCTTTCGAATTTGGGCTTTTGATAAATGGATCCCAATATGAGTCGCTTGCAAAAAGAATTGAAGATAATTGGAATTCTTCAGTTGGAAGCAAAATTCCCTTAATTTTCAAATTTGGAGAACCTGAAAGAGGAAAAAGTAGTTTGCAATTACTCAATAAAATGGATGAGACATTCTAAGTAAGGTTTGGAGAGTTTTTATCCACCGCTAAAAGCAACATAGAACGTTGCGCCACTTCACCTTTTACTCTCCCGATATGAATTCCATCAAAGAATCTATGGATATTGAAGTAACTTTTGGGCCCCTTGCTCAATTTATGCGTGATGACTCCGTTGAAGAAATTTGGATAAATTCACCTGAGCGTATTTTTATTGCGCGTGCAGGAAAAAGTGAATTAACTAATCTTCTGTTATCTGCTGCAGAAGTTCACAATATTGTTGAAAGAGCATTGATGTGGAGTGGGCGAAGATTAGATCTATCGCATCCCTTTGTCGACGCTCGAATGCCCGATGGAAGCAGACTTCATGTAACCATTCCAGAAATAACTGCCGAACATTGGGCGGTCAATATTCGAAAGCATTTGTTGCGTCACTTGAACTTATCTGACTTAATCACTCGCGGAGTTTTAAATGAAAAAATCGCTCAGGTACTTAAATACTCTGTTCATGCTGGGTTAAATATCCTCGTTAGCGGTGCCACGCAATCAGGAAAAACAACGATGCTTAATGCTCTCGCATCTAGTATTCCTGTATCTGAAAGAGTAATAACTATTGAAGAAGTTTTTGAACTTAAACCAAATTTGCCTGATGTAGTTCAAATGCAGACAAGATCAGCCAACCTTCAAGGCACCGGAGAAATACCTCTTCGGCGTTTGATAAAGGAATCACTTCGAATGAGGCCTTCTCGAATAATTGTCGGTGAGGTTCGAGAAGCAGAAGCACTGGATTTACTAATTGCTTTAAATTCTGGATTACCTGGAATGGGAACGCTACATGCAAACTCCCCAAAGGACGCAATAATAAAATTGCAAACACTTCCTTTGTTGGCTGGTGAAAATATTTCACATAAGTTCATTGCACCTACGGTTGCGGCTGCAATTGACTTGATAATTCATGTTCAGATGGATCAATCGGGTAAGAGAAGAATTTCAGAAATTGCCGCACTAACCGGTAGATATGAAAATGATCGTCCGGAAATTGAATCTTTATGGAAATGGAATACAGATCATTACGTACGAGGCCTCGGCTCTTTACCAAAACCTGAAAAATTTGCCGCGATTGGTCAACCCCTGGAAAGTTGGTGGAATAAGTGAATGCCTCTTGGAAATCTCGATTCCAACACTCACATCTTCGAAGTCTATTAATTGGATTAGTTTCTGGGTTATTGGTTTTCATTGTTTCGCACTCAATAATTCTTAGTTCGCCATTTATTTTGCTCGCAGCTGGTTCCCATTTTGCAATCGCCCGTGGAAGGAAAAATAAGTTTGCTTCCCAATTGAGTAGTGCTTGGCCAGAAGTAATTGACCACCTTATTTCAGGTATATCTTCAGGATTATCGCTTGCGGAGTCACTCACAGGTTTGGCAACTCGTGGGCCTGAAATTGTTCGATCAGCTTTTGATGAATTTCACAGGCAACTTCAAAAAGATGGGGATTTTTCAGGAGGGATACAAAATTTGAAAAATTATTTTTCGGATCAAAGCAGTGATCAGATTTTTGAAGCAATACTTTTATCAAAATCTCTGGGTGGTAATGAATTGATGTCCATTTTGCGCACGGTTGGTGAATTTATAAGACAAGATGTTGCTTTGCGCAAGGAGATTGAAATCAAGCATGGGTGGGTAAAGAACTCTGCGCATCTCTCTGCAGCGGCACCCTGGTTATTGCTCTTGCTTCTCTCTACCCAACCAGGAACCGTGAATTCTTATTCAACTCCTACAGGTGCTCTTATTCTTGCGGCTGGTGTGGGTATGACTGCGCTTGCATACACTTGGATGAATTTCCTTGGAAAACTTCCACGTATCCCCCGTGTGTTTTGCAAACAATGAATCCCACTTTCGCAATTCCCTTAGTCCTATCCATGACAAGCGCATTCTTCATGCTTCAAGATGAAGATATCAAGAAGTCAAAAATATTTTTTTCAAATAATAAAAGGCATTTAACTAGTTATTTTCCAAAAATGCGCGACCACAAATCAGTGCAGCATAGGCTTTTTGAGATTGGGAAAAACAAATCTGAGGATCTCAATCATTTTAGATTTAATCAGATTGCTATTACATCTGCATCAACTTCTGGAACATACATTTTTCTCACATTAATGGGAAAAACTGCCCCTTTGACTCTACTAATTTCGCTTCTTGCCGGATTTTTCGGATATTTCATTTCTGATAAGTCGCTCACAAAGCAAATAACAAAAAATAGAACGATGCTCGAAAGTGAGTTTCCTGCAATCGTTGAGATGTTGACTCTTTGTATGGCCGCTGGCGAAACACCTTTAGGCGCTATGTCACGAGTTGCTCAGAGATCAACAGGTTTATTAAGTGCTGAGTTTGCATTAGTTATAAGTCATGTAACTTCAGGAGTTCCTTTTCAATTTGCACTCGATGAAATGGGTAGGCGAATCAAATCCACGCATGTGCGTCGATTTGTTGATGCTTTAATAACCGCAATGCTTAGAGGAGCTCCTCTGGTTGACGTTCTTCAGAGCCATGCTCGAAACGCTCGTGAGGCCGAGCGCAACCGAGTTTTGAGTGCAGCTGGTAAATCTGAGGTTTCCATGATGATTCCGGTCGTATTCCTGATTTTGCCTATTTCAATACTTTTTGCGCTTTGGCCATCATTATCAAATCTCAACTTATTTTTGTCCTAGTCACGACAACATCAACACAGAACTTTTATCCACATCAAGAGTTCGCTACTGCAAATCTTGAGCTAAACAAATACAAAATCAGCCTCAAATCCAAAAACAAGAAATTTAGGAGGAAAATGAAACTGAATAATAAAGTTATTGAAAACACTTCCATAAAGGTTGCTCTCAATATTTTTAGGGTGCAAGCATTTACCAAAAGAAAGATAGAAAACTCAAAATTTATTGCAGAGCTACGCGACGAGCGTGGAGATGTTCCGGGTTGGGTACTAGTTGTTTTAATGACAACTGGACTTGTGACTGCAATATGGACAATCGCATCACCACGATTGAGTGCAATATTAAAGAACTCATTGGATTCTATGAACGGTATTCGTTAAAGAATGTTTTTATCCAATGTTCGTCCGGAAAATCATATTCAAAGGGTTATTCGAGCGAAGATAATCAGAACAGTAAAGGGATTAAAAAATGAGAGCGGATCTGTCGAAAGTACGCTTGTTTTGATTCCTTTACTGATTCTATTTCTTATCTCTATGCAAATAGGAGTTGCAATAAATTTCAGAAATATCGATCGAACTTTCGCACAGAGTGAGGCCTCAGACCGTGCAATTTCTGGGAAATACCTTCCAGAAGATGAAGTTTTAAGAATCAATCCTTTTGCTTCCTTTAATTCACTAGTTGTTTTAGTAAGCAAGAAGAAAAGTAATATTCCAATTTTGTTACCCTTTCTTGGAAACTTCTTAAATCGAGGAAATCAAACGGATGTGACCGGTATTGCAATTGTGGAAACTTTGTCGTGAAAACTCTTCTTAAATGGATCCGGTCTGAAGATGGCAGCGCGGTAGTTGAGTTTGTG
>Ga0214921_10000418_pt1 | contig 80398 bp, 108 predicted proteins | sample LL1505_MetaG_FD_177992 | JGI IMG/M metagenome (GOLD analysis project Ga0214921, IMG submission 177992) | Freshwater microbial communities from Lake Lanier, Atlanta, Georgia, United States - LL-1505 | ecosystem: Environmental > Aquatic > Freshwater > Lake | place: USA: Georgia | collected... | reverse complement strand
TCAACTCTGTTTCATCATCAAGGAAATGGTATATGTCTGCTTCTATAGCATCCATTGTTGGACTTACAACTATATCAATAACACCATTACTATGTGTTACGCTTAAGACTAAGTCTTTTTGACCAAACTCTAACACTTGCTTGACAAACTCTTCTGTAGTATCTACAGTCTTGAAACCGTTCCTAGAGAATAACATATTGGTATTCCTTCTTTCCCTGTAATGCTCTTGATGATTGTACCATAACCATCCAAATTCCGCTCAACAAACCTACTCCACAAAGACCTACTGCAAACATCATTGTAGTGTCAATGTTGCCACCCAAGATGTATTCTAATAAAGCAGAAATTGGAGCCATACATAAAACAGTAACTGACATTACTGAGATGCATTCCAATAATGTATATAGTGTTTTAGGCATATGCTTTGTAATCTGCCAAAACGCAAAGAATCCACCACCCCAAACAACAACATAAAACAAACGATTAATTATATCTAAAGTCATCCTGCTATCTCCCAATTATCTACCATAACGTCTTCTGTCTTGAAAGTGTAATATGCCCAAGAGATTTGTTCACCTTTTGACGTTAAGAACATAAACTTTAATCTATCATCAATAATTCTTACAAAGTAAATCATGGTGATATCGTCTTTGGTTTTTCTCTCTCTGGTGATGCATTTACCATCACGGAGCATTGGCAATACCTGTTCAAGTTTCATAAGAATAGTATATCATAAACTATATACCTGTCAAATTAAAAAAATAACTTGCAAGGTATAGTGTTAGTGATATAATTAGTCATCGAACCAAGGAGTTTAGAAATGAACAAGCAAGAAGTTATCACGATGTTTATGAATGCTGTAGGACAGTATACAAAGGCTATTGACAAAACAGCTGAAACCAATATCACTTACAAGAAAAGTGTTTACGCTCTTGAAGATGCTGTAAATCTCATCTACCGTGAAGTAGACCCAAAAGAATTAGGTAGCAATGCAGAAGCCCGTAATGCTAAGGTTTCTGAAAAGACCCAAGATTTGATTATTGCAAAGCGTGAAGCAGAATTTCTCTTGGAAACCGCTCGTGCAAATGAATCACGTATTAAGGCTGAAGTAGACCAAATCAAGTACATCATCCGTGCGCTTGAAGTCAAAGAAGAAGCATAATTAGGAAGGGGGTTGAAAAACCCCCTTTTTTTATTTGACAAAATTTTTTAGGTATGGTTTTTACCATACCTAAAGATAATTCCCAAGAAAAATTCTTGGGAATTATCTTTATTAGATTATGAACAGTAGATTTCACCTTCTTCGTCAAATCCACAGTCAATAGCGTATTGCACGTCATCACCATCAGCAATAGTGTAAGTCACTGTTACTACAAGTTTCTTGAAAAATTCTTTGCCATAACCGTTTACAATCATATCAAGAGCTGAATGTGCGATTTCATTCAATTTTTCCCAAGAGAATTTTGTATCCTTCCATGTGTTGGGGGTTTGGGAGTTGGTTTCGCCCATTAAGTGTTGTGAACGGATTTCTACTTTTTGAACAAGGTATGTTGTTTCCATGCCATTATTATATCATTAGTCATATACCTGTCAAGATATTTTATAAATATATTATGAACGATGTAGAGCCAGAATTATACCCTGTTGATTTTCAAAATATGATATCTGACGTGTGGGTATATGTTAATCCCCTTACTGGAAAACATGCTAAGTCAACATTGACTGGAAAACTTGCTGTATTCCTGAATGAAGAAATAGGTAGGAGCTGGGAAACAAAATCTAAATCATTGGCAGGTATGATAGGATACTTAGTCACTTGGGATGAAATGATAGAAATTTCTAACAAGCAGACAGGGGGAGAATATGAGTTATATACTACTCATTATAACTAACGTATTGTGTTTATGTATGCTTATGTGGTTATGTGTATTTAGTTATATGGTATGGAAGAATGTTAAAGATAATAAATAAGACAGACCACGTTATAGCATTGATGATAGACAACTCTTGGGAGACAATTATGCCCCAGGGTTTGTCATGTAAATTGGTTGCAAACAAGTCTAACCCTATAATAAAAGACGGTATACGATTCAATCCTACAAGGTTCAATCGTGTTGTTGAACTACCTAGCAGACAACTTGATACTATTATAATTGTAGAGAGAGAAGTAGCCTTGTTTATATGGAAGACCTTATATAGAGAAGATGTCTGTTATTTAGACTACCCTATTGTTAGAGATGATAAGTATAATAGTCTTGCTGCTATGAGTCTTGTATGTTTAGAAGACTCTTCTATTCGTTATTGTTTGTAAGATCCATCTTTTCTAAAGGGCATGGGGGGGGTATGTTAGAATATTCTTTGGGTTCCCGCTCCCCCCTATCAAAAAAAAGGCCATATGTGAAGAAATCGCACCCTAGTTTTTGCCCCATAACCTTTGCCCCATAATTTTCTAGAAGTATGGGGGGGGGTGGTTAAATTTTATCATTTTGCCCCAGGATTAGGTATCTTTTTTGCCCCAGGATTATATATTAATTTTCTTCCCTACATTTTGGCCCAGGATTAGAGGGGGGGGGTGGTTAAGTTTTATTGTTTTTGGTAATTATTAGGTATCTTTTTTGCCCTAGTATTAGTATATAGTTTTTGGGCCTTGTTTCTGATAAATTTTCTGACTTTGTTTTTATTATTCTTTGATAATAATTTTTGTCAGAGTTTTATCAGATTTTAGGGGAGACAAGGTGTGATATAATATGGGCAGGAGAAAATTATGTTTACTAAATATTCACAGGAAGAGTTAGAAGAATCAATAACGGATGCTGGTGTAGAGAAAGCATTTTTAGTTTATAGTGAGAGGGGTGGTCGAGCGGGTTTGGAATCATTTTCGGCGCAATGGAAATCTCTTATAGGTAGAATGATTGAGGGCTACACTAATCTTATGGGTGTTAGTATTGCAGAGGAAAAGTATAAGAGAAACAATCCATTTTGGGATCCTAGAGATTAAATAAAAAAAGAGGAGCAAAGCTCCTCTTTTTTTATTGTTAGTGTCAGAGTTTAGGGGAGACAATGTTGTTTCCAGTATTATATAGGTATGTGGTATAAATTTGCGAAACAAGGGTCATTATGGTCAATTGTGAGTCCTACATTTGAGCAGGATGTTGACAATGCTATTAACGCTTCAAAAGTCATTGATACAAATGGCAAGTACAAATTAGATATTGATTTATTTCAAGAAAATTTTAGAAATATTCCTGATAACAAATTGAAAGATCTTAAATTTAGTTATGCAGAAGGCTCAGCAGATACAGCTGGAGCATATTATGATCCTGAAACTCATGAAGTTGTTGTGAATATATATCACTATCAAAATCTAAATTTGAATTATTTGAAATCGACATTAAAGCACGAGATTATACATGCTATTGAAGATTTGTTACCTTTTCGTAAGAAAGAATTATATATAGGTTCTGGCAAATTACATTCAACAGATAATTTTGGCACTTATAAATCGCTTCCAAATCAAAAACCGTTATCAAGCTCAAGAGAAGATGCCAGATATGATCTTGCAAGAGACTTGACGGTTGATTGGAGCGATACAAGTAGTTATGAAAAACCAGTTGATGCAGAAATGCGGAAAAAAAGAAAAAAAGTCCTTAAGGAATTAGACAGAAGAAAAGATTCAATTTTTGGCCTTTCTGAATTTTATTACGCAAACCCAAGTGAATTAAGAGCAATAAGATCTGAGTTTGATACTTTTTTCAGCTTCGATCATTTAATTCATACATTTCACACTTATTATGAAAATAGAGAAAAAGGTAAAGAGATATTTTTGGAGCAGTTCAAAGTTCTAATACAAACCATAGTAAATATCAAAGATGTTAGCAGTTCATATAAAACATCTGAGCTTTATAATAATATTAAAGAAACAACTCAATATACCATCGATGATTTATTATTTTCACAGATAATTAGAAACTTAAATCCTCAATATATAAGACAAATTGCAAAATATTTGACAAATCTTTATATTGATGTAAAGAAATATCTTGATAGTTATGAGCCAGATAATAGTGATACAGAAGTAATAGAATAAAAAAGAGGAGCTTTGCTCCTCTTTTTTATTTATTTCTTATCTTTTTTGTCAGTTATTGGTCCGCCTGTCACCCAAGCGTCACAAGTTCTTTTGGCTGCACATTTAAATTTTAAGAATTTACAGTAGCCAAGTTTTCCTGCGTTTATGGTTTCTGTGGCATCTTCTCCTATGCCTTTTTCTATGCAGTCCATTGTTTTTGTTGTAATATCGAAAGCAGCACAGTTACCGCATAGCATGTTTTTCACTTCTGATAGGTCATCCACTTTCCACATATCCATTTTCTTTTTCCAGAATTTGTCATTTGGTTGTGATGGGTCAGCTGGTCCATATCCGTGTTCATTGATAGCTTTTTGTCTATTTTTGAGGTTGAGTTCAATATCTTGTGTTGCATCTGGGCAGTCTTGTTCTTTTTCAGCTAATTTGGTCATAATTAGATTGATTCTATTAGCTAAAAGAATTTCGTGACTGTTTTCAAAATCGTCAGCTATATTTGCTAGGGATGATAAAATTATTCTTTTATTCATTATGGTCTCCATAGTAATATTTTAAGTATTTATTATTGTATCCTTTTAGGAATCTTGTTTTGATATGAATAAAAATACATTATGAGAATTAGTCCAATTGGTGTTGACAAGTTGAAGTATTATGATTGGTTTTACAGTGAGGATCATAATCTTTGGTATTATTTTAAGAAGCGCAAGAGTGATAGCTTTAATAGTGCAGAGCTTGATGACACTTTAGATCCAAAAATTAAGAGTATTGTAAAGTATTTGAACAATAATGGTTATGACACGTTGCCAAGTTGCGAGGGCCATAATCGCACAAAGAATTTCATTGATAAGGCTTGGAAAAATCTTTTGGGTGATAGGAAAAAGATTCGCACTATTGGTTTATGGTTAAATAATTGCGAGAATGATAATAAATATTTTTTAATGGATCCTAATTGGGAGATTCCTTTTAGTTATAGAGAGTTTAGCGATATATGTAGTGGAAAGAAAGAAGTGGTGGGTTATATTGGGTTTTATTGCGATGATGAAAAAGTTTTCAGGTTGTTAGAAGGGTTATTTAGTGGTAATTCTTATGTTTCTGTGCGTTTTGATAGTAAGGTTATAGAAATATTTAATAAGAGTAAAGATGATATTATTAGAGGCAAAAATTGGGATTTAATAAGTAAAACTTTAAAAGATGTGATTAAATAAAAAAGAGGAGCTTTGCTCCTCTTTTTTATCTCACTCCCGAAAAACTTATTTTGCTCATAAATATTCCGCTTAGTTTTCTGTATGCTTGTTCTGCATCCATAAATTTGCTAGAAAAAATTCTTATAGCATTTAGGATATTATCTCTAAGTTCAGGATTTTTATTGATTTCTTTATATCCTTGAAGATTTGTTTTATTAGACAATGAGAGTCCTATATCTGTATCTGATTTACTTGGGTATGCTTTCCTCATTTCTTTAAAGACAATCTCATATACTTTTTGGTTATAATCAATAGGTTTAGGATTCAGTTTATCTAGTTCTTCAGCTTCTGTTTGTTGCATTCTTTCGTATGCGGTTTGTGGTGTTTGTTTTTGGGAATTGAGTTCTGGGTTATCAGAAAGATTTTGAGCTGACACGAATTGTTTAAGATATTTAAGATCGTTTAATAATGTTTGTCTATCGGTATCTGATAATCTTTCTGTTTCTAATTTATTAGAAATGAACTTAAGTCTTTTTTCTGCAAGTGTTTTTTGATATTCTGGGCTTTGTAGTTGCTTGATTCTTTGTGAAATATTTTTTTCATCAATAAATGATGGCATATTCCAATATCTATTATTAGTGTAAATATCTGATATTTCAATTAGCCCTGAGCCTGGTTTTGCAGATTTTAGTCTATCAATTTCTTGTTGAATTTGTGGGTGTAATTCAATAAATCTATTTTTGATAAAATTAGATTGTGCTAATTTTTTCATGACATTTGTGACAGATTTAGATTCTATGTACATACCTGAATCGTCAAGTTCATTTGCTATTTTATTTAGGGATGCTACTATTTGTCTCTTATTCATTTTTTGTTCCTGTGTAGGTTGTTATAATCTTTTTACAAATCAAATTATTTTTTCCCTTTATATTATTTATATGTATTATTTCCAAGCAATGAAAAATTTGATAGAATTTCGGGATTATATTTTAGATAATCAGGGAAAAGAAATATTTTTTGGAGATATGGAATTTTATTATATTTTAAGCGCAGACTATTACTTAAAAATATATGAAGTGGATTTGGACGAGTTTGACATTCCTGCGCCAAAATGGAAAGGATGTTTCGGTACTAATATTTCTTCAATATTAGAAAGTTGGAAGAGAGATATTCTTTTATAATAGTTTTATGAAAAAAGGATTGTTTTTAATTAGAGGTGAGTCATTTCGAGAAGGAGGGCAATTTAGTAGAATTATTGGCTCTAGAAATTTTATTAATGATCAAATCGAGGCTGCCAACACACATAAAAAACTCTTTTCTAAATTACAATTAGAGGGCAATGTTATTCATGTTGCATTAGATACTGTGTCAACAAATTATGACAAATTATTAATGGATGTTTATGGAGATATACAAAGTTATAATTTTAAGTCTCAGCATGATTTGTCTCAATATTATGGTGTTCAAAAAGCATTAGATAATATAGAATATTTGTTTAAGCAAAATGATTATGATTTTTTAGTAATATCAAGAAATGATTTATTTTTGAGGGATGAATTTATCAATTTATTTAATGTAAATGATGAGGTTGTAAAATTTCCATGTGTTTGTTGGTATGAGAATAGAAAACTCGATTCTGGATTGCCAAGAGTTGTAGATACATTTTTTTACATACCAAAACAATTTTTAGGATTAAGAAAAACATTTAGGGTTCAAGGCTACAAAGATGGCCATGATTTGCTTGATTTATGGGTGAAATCTTATTCAAATCTTGTGTATGGTTTTTATATAAACACATACCATGATTCGAACACTATACATGATTGGAATCCATTATATAAAATGATAGGTCGTCCAGAGTGTTTAGAAATGAAAAGTGATTCTAAACTAACATATCCAGAAGATTTCTAATGAGAATAATCTTTGGGATACAATTATATTTTTATTTCATATGGGCAAGTGAGAGTGAAAACTTAGTTCAATGGTTTCTTTATGCATTATTGATGTGGGTTGCTGCGTATTATTTGCATTTATATAATTGGGAAAAGAGAAAGAGCTATAGGAATGCTATAGCTCTTTACAGTTTGGTAATTTATTGTTTTATATTTTGTTGTAGATTAATTTCACTCGTCGGGAATAATATCACCCTGTAAATCTTGTATTTTCTTTTGTTGTTCTCTTTGAACATCGTGTGCATTTGCTATTGATATTTGGAATTTGTCTATAATTTCAATTGTTTTCATGATAGAAGATTTTACTTCTTCTAAATTTTGATAATTATTATTTCCTGATCTTGTTGGCATGTCTTCTGGTGATATTGTTTCAAAATTATTTAGTTCTTGCATCAATTCGTTATAATCGAATGGGCGAGAAGATATATCACCATTATTTTCTAAAATATTTGTTTGTTTTAGTAATCTTGTTAATGTTCTTTCATCATAATAATTGAATAAAGCCCTAATACCATCTTCTAAATCTTGTTTATATTGTATGGCCATAAGTAAAATGGAAGCTATCTTGTCAGCAGCTTTATATTGGCCATTTTTGTCTAATTGTTGGGCTATTCTTACTAATTTATTCATATCTTCTAGGATCTAATTGAATCTCTATAATTTCTTTAGGAAAACCTTTTTCAATTTCTTCTAATATTTCTGTAAATGTTTTGTCTTCTACATTATTTTTTTGTTTATAAAGGCCAGCTTTACTTAATTGGATCTCTAATGGATCGCTAGGATTGCCTTTTCTCACTTTTTCAAATAAATCTTCAAAATTCTTTGGATCCACTGTTTTGTGATGTTTTGAAAGGCCATCTTGTAATGATTTATAAAGTTCGCCTTTTCTCACCTCTTCTAATTGTACTTCTTGTTGTTCTAATCTTTCTTTTTGTTGAAGAAGCGCTGTTTTAATAAATTTTCCCATTATCTTGCCCTATCTGCATTTAATGCTAATTGTTTGAGTTTATTTTCTTCTTCATAAGTAAATTTAGAAGTTTGTTTTTTGTTATTTTTATAAGTATGATATTCTGCAAGTGCTTTGTCAGTTACATCTTCATAAGTTATCACTGAAACTCTAGGTTTTATTGGAGCAATAAAATCTGGATCTTTTTTGGCTAAAAATTTGCCAAAATTTGTCCAAGCAGCAAATTGAGGAGAATCAACTAAACTTCCTTCTTCAAGAAGATTAGTGTTTTCTTGTGCAATTTTCATCATAACTCGTGTTATTTCATTAGATGCTTCCACAAGATTCAATTTATCTAATTCTTCACAAATTTCATTCATTGATATTAAGATTCGTCTGTTCATTATCATTCCAAAAAATAAAGGTATTTATATGTTAATGTACAGTAAGAAGATTTATCTCACCTTCTTTTATAATATTACTATGAACAGAACATTTGTTATTTTTAGTGTGGATGAAATTTCACTAATTGATTTTTTGCAGGTTTTAGAGACTAGCGCTGATACATTGCGCAAGAGTGTTGATGGCACTAAGACTTTTGTGAAATGGGATGGAGATACGGTTCCAACTTGTGTTGAAAGTCTCACTACCAAATCTGACTATCATACATATGAAGAAATTTTAGCTATTCTTGCTGGCCCAGATTGGACACAGCCGGTCTAATTATTTCCCTCTACTACCACTTCTTCTTATTTGAGGCTTTGGCGCATTTGTCAGAGCCTTTTCATTTTTATTATCTATAGAAGTTTTTGCACCATTATTATTTGCGCTTTTGAATTTACTTAATAATGCTTCTTGTTCTGGAGACAATTTCTTTTTCATTTATCTTCCTTGCGACTTAAAGAATTGATTTTTTTCTTTTTCAAATTGTTCAGCTTCTTCAGTAGTTCTAAATACATGTTTTTGGCTGTAATAGTTTCTTGCTTCTTGAACTGTTTTGAACTTTGGGCCATCTGATGATTTGGTTTTATTATTATTTACTATGCTATTTAATAATATATCTTCATCATGTTTACTGATATTTTCATTTTTCTTATATGATTCTTGTTTTTTCAACATGCTTTTTATTTCTGAATTAAGCATATCTTTTGAAATTTCACCTTTCATTGCTTGCATAATTAAATCAGTTGCTTTTGCTGCGTCTTGATTAACCATACTTTTAAAAGATTCTAATTTTCTTGGATTAGTTGATGATTGATGAGTTTGAGCTAGTTTGACAGCACGTTCAGTAAATTCTTGCGCTTCTTGTTCGTGTCCAGCATCATCAAGAATATTTGCGAGTTCTATGTATCCAGCAATTACTTTTTTCATAATATATTATTCTCTGTAATATTGATTTTCACTAGTTTATTTCCATATCTTTTTTATTCTGTCTATATGTTCTTTTTCTAAACCTTTGTATGGATCTGTTTTGATATGATTTTTGGCTTTATTGCCCAAACTATCATCATCTAATATTATATAGTTTTCTATGTTGTTTTTATCTATAAATCTTTTTATTTGTTCCCATCTGTCTTTGTGTTCTTCGCCTTTTTCATCTGTCTTTGCTATCACTGCGCATTTCGATCCATTTTCTTTAAATATCTTATTTATTTTTTCTATTGGATATCTTGTGCGCCAATAGGAAGACAGCACTATTTTAGGATTATATTTTTCTATTATTTGGTTTAAAAGATCTATTTGTTTCTTACTAATTACAAAAGATATATCATTTATTTTATCTAGGAATTCTTCGCCTGTCACATTGTAATCATTGAAAGAATTCATCACTCCATCTATATCTAGGAAAAGATACTTCTGTTCTTTTGCGCCTTTTATTGTAATTTTGTATTTCATATTTTTATTATAGAGAGTTTAGGATATGCGCTCCTTTTTATTAAGAAATTATTTATTTCTCTTAATATATCTTTACTTATTTAGTGGAATAATAATTACAGATTTCTAAAAGGAAACTAAAAAATGAAAAAAGCGTTTACTCTTATTGAACTCCTCGTTGTCATTGCAATCATCGCTATTTTGGCTGCAATTCTCTTCCCTGTTTTTGCCCAGGCTCGTGATAAGGCTCGTTCTGCATCCTGCTTATCTAATATGAAACAGATTGGTACATCTACTATGATGTATGTCCAAGACTATGATGAGAACTATTACCCACACCGTTTCAACTGCCGTGATGCTTCTGGCGCATTTCAGGTTTGTCCTCAGTATGTAGGAGATCCAGCTGCTAGTGCTTACGATGCAAATTCTTCTATGCGTTATTACTGGGTACACTTACTTCAACCATATGTAAAGAACTATACTTTATTCAAGTGTCCTAGCAATCCAACTGCTTTTGCACCAGGAGATAAAGCAAAGATCAATTTCAATGCACCAGGAGCATTGGGAACAAACTATGGTGGACAAAACTCATATGGACATAATGATGCTTGGATGAGTCCTGCTGGTTCATTCGCTGATGCTAGTGGTAATCCACAAAGTGTTGCAGCAGCTAGCGTTTCCAGACCTGCTGGAATTATTCTTGTATCTGATGCTTCTTACTATGGTGTAGTTCCAGATGTAATGAATGAATCAGGTTTACTTGATACTACTAAATTTACTACTTCAGATATTGCTGCTATCCAAACATATGTAAATTCACAAGGTAGCCAATATAAGTATTATTGGAAGAATCTTGGAAACGCAAACTGGAGTGCATCTGGTGGCACTCTCGACGCTGCAACAGGATTGAATAAAATTGGTGCTAGACATACTGGTACTGTCAACTGTATTTTTGTAGATGGACACGCTAAGGCTGTTCAATACAAGAAAGCAGTAGGAGATCTTTGTCTCTGGGCTACTGGTGATTATCAAGGCTGCAATTAATTTTTAGCAAATTAGAAAAAAAGATCTACGAAAGTAGATCTTTTTTTTGTTTCTGTTTGCTAAAAGATCTATCTTAATCTTTCACTCATTTATTGAACATATAATACTATTGTTCGTCTATTGAACAGAGGTAAAAATTATGAATAAAGTGCTCGTCTCTCTTGCAGCTTCTTTGGCTGTTCTCGGTGTCGTTTTTGCACAGGTTCCAGGTGGCTTCCAAGGTCAGGATGCTCCTCGTCCGGTTGGTCCTGGTCAAGGTGGTGGACGTGCTGGGGGTGGTTCTTCTGTAGCTGCTTCTGGCAATTATGTTTATGTCATTTCAGGTAACACTCTTTATCAATTTAGTGTTGATGGATTGAAGCTTGTGGCAAAGACTACTCTTCCAACTGTAGATCGTGGCGGAGTAGATGGTTCTGCTGGTCGTGGTCAGGGTGGTGGCAAGCAAGGTCGTCCTGATGGTATTCAAAAGTAGTTAGGAGCATCCCAAAACACAAAAACAGGGGCTTTGAAAAAGCAGCCCCTGTTTTTGTGTTTTGGGATGCGAAATAGGAAACTGTATACTAAATAATGGAATAAAAATGTTATGAAAAGGTATAGTTTTAGGATCATCACAGCTGGCATAAAAGAAGATATTCAAGCAATTTGCAATCATTTGGGTAAAGATGCAGAATATTATCAAGACTTAAGAGAAACAGTAAAGAAATATGATCAAAAGTATCAAGTATTTGCTGCTTGGATATTAGCTCGTAATATTGAAGCAGATGAATATGTAGAAGCTATACAAAAATATATTGACTCAAGAAGAATTACTAAATTTTCAGTTAGTAAAAATGCTGTCAAAATAAACGACGAAGTTTTTGATGATGCGATTAAATTAACAGAATATATACACGCTCAATTTCCTATTTTAGAAGCTGAAGAACAAGCTACAAACACTGAAACAGAAGATGTTCCTGTTGTAGCAAATAAAGATAATTCTATAAGGATATTTGAGATAAATAATGCCAACGATGGTAGAAGATTAGTTGGTGATGATACAAGTTGGTGTATTGGCTATAAAGGCCCAAATAATATGTGGCAATCTTATAGAGATAGTCACGATGCTTCTTTTTTTGTAGTTTTTGATAACAATCCTCCTACAGAAAATCAAAGAAAAGTTGCAATTGATTTTGCTTCAGAAAATGTTTTATTAACAGACATTCCAAATATAACCGGACATCAACTTACAAATGGATGGGATTGGGATAAGTATTCTCAATACTTAACTAGCAAGGGAATTAATTTACAAGCAACAAGACCAAATCCTGAAACTGGTCAAGAAGAATTAATTCTTAAGAACAAACCCAAGTCTACAGAAGAAAGATTACAAAATGGCACTTTTAACTATATAGCTGCTTTGGGTGTGGAAGATATACTTTTATGGCAATCTGGAAAATCTAAAGTCAATGGCGAAGATAGTGACATTCAAAGAATAGATAAAAATAGTTTAGATATCATAGAAGAGGTTTCAGATAGATCTGGTATTGCGTACATCCTTAATAACCCTGATGCTAAATTCTATACTTCAAGATGGATGGGTTTAGGTAAACGTGTAAAAGATGAAGTTTTAGAATATTTATCTAGAAGTGTTGGTGGTGAAGATTTGTTGATGAAATATGTCAACACTGGTTTGCAACTTTCTGAAACGCAATATCAATTTTTTAGAAAAAACAAAAATTTACTTACTTCATATTTAAGAAGTCAAATTATAGGTGGTAGAAGATTTAGCCCTCTTATGCAAATTGATTTAATAAACTTAAATAGAAAAGATTTATTTGAACAATTAATCGAAAAACAGGGCGGTATAGATGAAATTGCACAACCAACCTTAAAAGAAAAACCAGATTTTTTAAGAATTTATCTTGAAACTTTGATAGAAAACGATAACTTACAAACTGGTATTGGAGTTCGCCTTAATGATGCTGATTTATTATTAGATTTAAACGACAGAGATTTATTGATCAAATATATTAGCACTGTAAAAACTTTTGTTCCAAATGGTGTACGAAATTTAATTTTTGAAGATCCAAAATTATTTTTATTGTATGCAAAAAATAGATTGACAGATAATGATTTAGTAGATTACACTTCGGCTTTTCCAAAAAATGATTTAAAAAATGTCGTATTGCAATCAGGGGATAAATCACTTATTAAAGAAGTGGCAATGGCAACTGGTTTTGATAAAAATGATTTTGAAAAAGCAAAAGAACTTGGGGTATTTGAAGAAGTAAAGTATTCAATTTTATGTCCCAAACCTTCCAAAGATATTACTAAATATTACAATCCCAGCGATCCTTTTGATCTTTCATTAATTAACCAAATAAAAAATGTAGATCTTTTACGTGAATTTTCATTTAATAATTTTGACGAATATAGTGGAACTTATCAATATGATTGGAGTAATAATCCAACCATAAATTTTGCATTTGATCTTAAAGAGCACGAACAAACAATCTTAAAAGACGCTCATTACGCATACAAAGATAGACCAGAAGAAATTATCCCTCATAATGCAAATCAAACTTTATTATGGGCTATTTACAATGATGGCAAATTATTTAAGAAATTTGAAGAAGTTGAGATGAGTGATGAGGCAAAAGAAAATTTCAGAGATGCTATTCAAGAATTTCAAAATGCAATACAAGATATAAATTTCTGGAAAAATTTCTTTAAGAATATTGATCATTTTGCTGATTGGATAGGAAGTAATTTAAATTTTAATGAAAATGATTTTGCAAACATTTTAAGGTTTATTCCACAAGAATTTTTAGAAGATCCAGAAATTAAAGAATTTTTGCAGAGAAAAATGAATAACATTTCTGCTAGATATTTTATGTCTAATATAGACATTGAAAAAACACCTTGGCTATATGAAGACTATATAAATCAATTTTTAGATGGCAACAGATATGTAAGATCTGAATTTTACAGAGTATTACATCGTGGTAGAAGTTATGCATTTGAATTCCTCTCAAAAATACTAGAAAAAAGAAAATTTAGTGATGAAGAAATCGACTCTTTCAAAGACTTTACACCAGATATTATGTTAGAATTTTTGGATTTGTATACACATTATTATCCAGAAGTAAAAGAAGATCCAAATTTTTATAATTTAGACATATTTAGTTATTTTAGAAATCGTCCAAATTTAAATCATCAATTACATTTATTAAGAAATTATCCTAAATTTTTTGAAATGCAAGTTTTGAACGGAGATGTTTATGTAAATATAATGCCAGAGATAAGAGCAGCATTAGTTCATATGTATCCTAACCTTGCTCCGAAAATTCTTGCATATGAAAGAAAATCAAAATATGGCACTGGATATTTTGATGAAGAAACTGGCCAAGTGATGAAAGGAAAAAGACCAACACCGCCTGAAACACAAAAAGAATTGCCTGATCCATTTGCGTCAGAAGAAGATGTACCTGAAGAAGATGAAGAACTTACCACTGCCTTTGTAAACTCTATGGTGAAAATCGCTCAAAAATTGGATTTTAAAAAAGAATATAGGTTAGCAGATAAACTAACCTATATTTTAAGAAAAAAGATATAATTTTAATTATTCAAAATCATCTTCAAAAGGAATTTCTAAATTATCATCTTCAAGATTCTGTTGTTTCTTTCTATGTCTAGCTAAATTGAAAGATTCACCTTCTGGAAGATCTTGGAATCTTAATTGAGCTGGATCTTCTGTGTACATTTCTTTACCAGTGATATAATTCATTTTTGGTTTATATTCAACATCATAATCTTGCAAATTAGGTAAGATGAACTTTGTTCCTAGTAATTCTTCAAACTTCTGCACTGATTCATCATTTTCATATTTTTCAAAAATCTTTTTAGCTATTTCTAAACTTAATTTATCTGAAGAATTATCCATAGCCCCAAAAGCAGATTGATCTAAATTAAATTCATTCTCATCCAAGCTAAAACCAAAATTATCATCCATATATCTTGCATATTCATCATAACGATCAGCAAAATGATAAAGCAAATCTGTTAATGGATTATTGCTTAATAAACTTTCTGCTGTTTTAAGTTTGTATGCTTCTACTCCACCACGACGCTCATAAAAATCTGGTTCTTGTGTTGGATCAGGTAAATAAATGTCATCTACAATTCTTTTTAATTTATCAAAAGCAACACTTACAACAGTGTCAGCTAATTCATTGATATCATAATCTTCTAAAGAAAAAGTTCTTCCATAAGGTTTGCTTTTCAATCCTTCATCTATAGCTTTAGTTGCTTCTTTGACAATATCAGCCATATCAACATTTCTTATATTTTGCTCAGTAAATTCATTTTGGTCAAACTCATTAGCAGTAATTCCAAATCTAGCAAAGTCTCCGTGATCTTCATCATCATAATCTTCAAGATATGGACCGTAAGCAGCCTCAGTTATAGAATATCTCAAATCATCAGGATAGATAGACCAATCTACTTCGCTAGGATCCCATTCTCTAGCTCTCTGATGAACCCAACCTTCTCCAGCTTTTTTCTTAATGTCATCTCTGCCTTCAAAGAATTCTGCAATTTTTTCTACTTTATCCTCATCGTGAATTTCAGAATTGCTTGGGCCCTTGATTTGCTTAACTTTTCCATCTCTGCCAACTTCAATAGTTGCTTCTGGATTATTAAATTTATTTCTCAAAGAATAAATAGTACAATCTCCATACTTAACACTGTCTGCATATGAGCCTACACAGTGATGCATAAAATTGCCTTCAACATCTAAATCGTTTGGATCTTCTACTCTTACAATCATAGATCCATCTTCAAATCTATGAACAATCTTTTCGTCAATCAATTCTCCAGATTCATCTCTCTTGAATGGTAAATAGAATTTTCCAGATCCTCTTTGAGCCATAGCATTATGCCACTCATCAGAATCATCAAAAGCTTCTTGAAATGATTTTGTTCCAATGTTATAGTTAGGATTATCTAGAGTATGATGTCTAAAAAAATCGTGAACCTTATCTAGATCATCTTTAATGCCAGCATAACCAGTTAATGGTTGCTTATATTCCCATCTATCATCTTTTGGATCATCATTTAATTTGTTAGCTCTTAATTGTTTGTATTGGTATAAAGCCCAACTTTGAAATTTTGGATCATAATCTTTAACAAGTTGCAATTCCTGACTTGAAGGCTTATAACCTGATTCGAATAAACTTTTCAAATCATCAATCATCATAGAAGGATTTTGATTCAACGCACCAATTGCTTTACCTTTTTTGTCATTAGGCAAAGAGTGCACAAACTGAATAATCTGATCACTTACACCTTTTGATTGCAAGGCGTTGATTGCATCTTGTATTGCTGCTAAAATTGTTCTGTTGTACCACATAAAGTTTTCCTAAGTTTTACTCAACATATTGTCTAAGTGCTTGTGTAATTCTGGTTCCAAATCAGCAATTGCATGAATATCATTTCTATTGTCATTTAGTTGCTCATAATGATTTCGATATATATTAACCATATTGACTAAAGAGGATTGATTCATTTTATAGTCAGGATCATTTAATATAGTGTCTAACATTATTTTTGATTGTGGATGGTCAAATAATAATGGATCTTTTATTAATTGTTGTAAATATATTTTTGCATCCTGACCAAACTTATTATCTATTTCTGTTGTAGATTTGCCAGTGAAATCTCGTTTCATTGGTATTCTGTTTCTATAATCATATTTTTGCTGAGTGGGATATACATAATAAGGAACAGACATATCTTGAGCAAGTTTTAGAAATTTATCTGCTAACTTATACTGTTCTAAGCTATCTAATTTACTTGCTATCCTTAAGAGTTTTTCAGCATACATATCAATAAGTTTCTTATAAAAAAAGAAGCCCCCCTTTATTGGGAGGCTTCTTTTTCGCATAACCAAAGATAATTATTAATTTTCTGTACTACATCACAACTTGTTTCGTAAAATCCACCCAATGAATTTTCCACTTCTAAATGTAACTCTAATTCATCAATTATATTCCAAATTGCTTTATGAGAAACAAATGATCCTTTAGGCTGCCATATATTGTCTAAAATCTCATAATTATCAAATTCAAATTCAATTAAAAATGCTTGCATAAGTTGATTGAAATTTACTTTTGATTTATCTAGTCTTTGGGTTTTTAATAATTTATAAAAATCTTTGTCAGAGAAACATCTATTATTTTCCATCATACATTCGATGAAAACTACAGCAAAGAATTCTTCCATAAATTAATTTTACCACTCTTAGCAGTGATAACAGGATTTTTTGGATCAAACTCTATATTTTCTCTGGCGTGTTTAATGTTTTCTGGATTCCAGGTGATGTAATGTTTGATTGGTTTCTTTTGAGAGTACATTCTGAAAAATTGATTAGGATCCATGACAATACTGTCATGTCCTAGTGAATTAATAAATCTTTTGACAATATCACCTTTAAACTGAGTATCTTGATCACTATCATAAAATTCTAATTTTTTAATTAGGTCCATGATCAATGAAGAGGCTGAAATTTCTTCATCAAATCCAACAGAATTATCTTGCACTAATTCTTCACAAATTTCATTAGCAATATCATAATCCCAATAGTCCACTATAATATTGTGAAGTTTTGATATAACTGTGCTCAAATTATGGTTGTCAGAAGGATTGATTCTTTTCCCTAAAAAGTCCATACTACCTTCTATATCATCAATGAAAACTTTTTCTGGATGTTCTGCATCCTGTGAACTAGTTAGATGAATTGGGTTTTTCATTCTAACGTGAGCAGGAATTACTCTAGGTTTATTGGGTCCTAAAATTGTATCTCTGGCAATTTTTTCTGCTAGATAACTTGGGTTATATGGTTTACCGTCTTCATTGAATTCTCTACTATATCTTGGATCATCACTATATAAATTCCATAGATAATATTCGTCTTCATCATATTGATCAAGCAAATTATATTGAAGATTTTCAATGTTTCTTTCTTGATCAGGCCCAGTACCAGTGTAATTTTTTGAAGCATCTTCTTCATCACTAGTAAAATAAAATGCTGGACCAAAATAATTACTCATTGAACCTTTGTCAATATCAAATCTATCAAATTCGTGAGTTGTTCCGTGATAGACAGGTTCTTCTGGCACGTAATGACCTTTAGCCCAATCACTAAAGAATAAACTTTGAGGATTTTTTTGAGTTTCTAAAAGTTCTGGTGATTCTTCTCTTGGCTTAGATTTTTCTCTTGTTGTTGGTGAAGATTGCTCTACATCTAAACCAGGAAGTTGCAATTGCTGGGCTATTTTATACCACATTAGGAAATAGTATCCTTTATTCTTATATCAATACAAAATTATTATTCATGTTGGAATAAATAATTATATTCAAGATTCCAAATTAATTTATAACCAATTTTTTCCATATACTCTATATATGAAGAACTTCTAGTAAAGTTTTCAAGTACAATAAGAGGAAAATTATATTTTTCTGGGCTAAAACCCTGCATAACTTCCAATTCCCAGCCTTCAACATCTATATTTACAATATCAATTTTATTTACATCAATAACATCTAAAGCTTTGTCCAAAGTTATAGTGTTAGTTTTAATTATTTGATCTAAATTGTATTGTCCAATTCTATGTGCTAAAGCTGAAGCTGACATACCCATCGAATCTTTACAAATATGAAAGTCTATATCTTCACCACAAGCATTTGAAATTGCAACATCATATACTTCATTGTTTAAATTTTTATGCATTTCAAAAAATTTAGGTTGTGGTTCAAAAATGATCGCTCTCCAGCCATTGTCTATCCAATGTTTTGATGTTGAATATAATTCTGGATGTCCCCCTCCAACTTCAACCATTGTCCCTTTGTATTGATAGTCAGAAAAAAAATTTTCTCTTATATACTTATCACTGCCCAATTCACAAAAAAAAGTATCCATTTTTTCCCACCCCCATACTGGCTTTCACATTTGCTCTGTATAAAACCTTCATGCTTAAAAAGTCTTGCACTATCCAAGAACCTTTCTCTGCAAACAAAATGTATGCGCCTATTGCTCGTGGCAAAATGGTGAAAAGTAAAAAATATAATGATTGGATTGATAAAAACATTTCAATCATTAAAGACAATTTATTACCAGCAACAAATTATCCAATTGAAATAGAAATTCTAATTCTTGCCGATCTTCAATGGAAACTAAAATGCGATCCAGACAATATTGTAAAACCTATTGTTGATCTATTAGTAAGAGCTGAAATAATTCCTGATGATACAAGCAGATTTGTTGAATCAGTGAAAGTGAGATATTTACAAGGTTTCGGATCACCCACCACTTGTATTTCTTATTCTATTGTTGACGGGTAATTTTTTTCTTCAATATCAAATACAAAATAAATAAATTATTTAAGAAAGAAAATATATTTCCCTTAATTGCATCTTGATTTTCCTTTATAAATTTTTGTTTTCTATCACTTATAAAATACTCTTTCCATTTGGCATATATAGATAATTCTGCTGTAGTTTTTGCAATATTTATTAAATCTTTTCTTTTTATATAATTGCTCAAAGATTCGATTTTGTTTTGCTCTTCTTTTTTCAAATTTTCTGGCAAATCATTGGAAAAATCTATCTTTGAACTATTCATTAACAAATAATCTGCTCTAATTATGTTGTAAGAATCTTTAATAATATTGAATGTGAAAGATATCAAAAATATATTAATAGCAAGAACAATAAACTTCTTGCCTATCTTTATTCTTATTTCTTTGAAATGCTCTTTGTTATTAAGATCTATTGGAGAAAATAATTTGTCTTTTTTAAGTTTATCCCAAAAACTTTCTTTCCATTCTAAAGGGGCAGACGTTTCGTGTTTTGTTCTTATATTCCCGAAATGCCTATTAGATGAAAAAAATTTTTGTAATAAATCGATTAATAACCTGACCATGCTAATAAAAATATTGGAATGAAAATTGCAAGTAATGTTAATATTGTCATTATGCAAATTGTCAACTCCGTTGGTGATAATTTTCCCTTCATTAAGATATCCTCCATGTGTTATATTCTAGAAAATAAATTTTTTTTCTGCGTATAATTTACTTGAGGATTTAAATGCAAAATAAACACTTTATAATTATTCATAATAATGAAGATAGAGATATTTTCATCAATAAATTAAAATACCCTAAAACAGTTTTTCATGTTGGAAATAATCCAGAACCAGATGATATTTGTGTAGACAAGAATACAAGTAATCAAACAATATTTATAAAATGGATTATTGAAAATTATAACAACTTGCCAGATTTTGTTATTTATTCTCAAGCTATTCCAGATGATCATGTTCATGAACCATTATTAGCTATCGAAAGCACACTAACAGCTGGATATGGTTCCTTTTGTTATGCACGACCAATTTATAATCAATTTTCATCTAGTTGGGTTAGATTAAATCCCATTCGAGAAATAGCTCACAAATTAGGACTAGGTTTTATTAATGACAATAATATTAGTAAATACCTTTATTGTTTTGGTCCTGGTGAAATTTTTTATGTATCTAGAGAAAAAATTCAAGAAAAACCAATTTCTTTTTATGAAAACTTAATTTATTGGAATACAGATGAAAAGATATTTCAATTATTAGAAGAAGCTGAAAAACCAGATTATTTATTTCAAGATATAGACATGTATCACCCCTACTTAAGAGGATTGTCAAGAGAGGAAAAATTCAAGAAATTAATTGAAAAAGATCCTAATAAATCTAATGGATATTCTGGGTGGTGTTATGAAGCACTATGGATGATTATTTGGGCAGATAAAGATTTATTCGATCTATTGGATGCTTCTCAGGCTTGTCTTGGAAATCAATTATATTTTGATACTACAAAAGAAAAATACAACCCTGAATTTAAGTTTTGGAAATTTCCTTATTCAACAAATGTAAATCAAACTGTTCTTAATCTCAAATTACTAGAAAATAATTGGTTTGATTGGAATTGCCCTAATTATAAAAAATGGCGAGAAAAACTAATAGAAAAAACCATTTGGGAAGGACAACAAAGAGGATTTGACGGAAGAGAATTTCTAAGATTCCTAGAACAATCTGGATATAAACACATTTCATTCTAAATAAAAAAGCTCCCTTATGAGGAGCTTTTTTCGTATGCTTCAGAAATTAATTCAGCACCATTAAATTTTATTTTGGGCAAATCATTTATTTTATGCCAACTTGCTCCTACTAAATCATCTCCAGCTAAGAGATCACCAGAATAATTATTAGTGTAATAAACATAAACAATTTTGTCAGGCATATCCATAGTGCGCAAAAGTTTAATTTTAGATATCTTTAAGTTAGTTTCTTCTTCCAATTCTCTTCTGGCACAATCTTTTTCATCTTCTAAATAATCAACATGACCGCCAGGAATTTCATAGCCAGACAATTTTTCACCTAACAAAACTTTATCGCCATTAAATACAATAACTAAGCTAACTTTTTTCTTTGCTGAAATTCGATACCACATAATAATTTATTCTGGTTTAAAAAGAAAAATCCCATCTGTTTAGGATGAGATTTTTCTGATACAACCGACAGGACTCGAACCTGTGGCCAAATGCTTAGAAGGCATTTGCTCTATCCACTGAGCTACGGTTGCTTATTAACACTCTAATTATACCACAACTTTACATCTGTGCACTAACAACTTCAACTTTTTTCTTTGATTTTTCAATTTTATATTCGATTGTTTTGCCAGTGTTTAAATATATGTTTAACCATCGATTCAATTCTTTCAATTGAGCATAAGTCATTTCAAGACTTTTCTCTTCAAAGTTTTCATCGATAATTGTAATCTTGTGTTTCATGGGAATAGCATACCATAGATCAGGTATAATGCAAGTAAGATGAAAATAATTGATATCTATAACCTACCTAGAAAAACCTCATTCTCAGTGGAAGAAATATTTAAATTAAGAGATTTTGGCAGAAATATCTTTTCAATTCATAACAATATTGGTGCTGATTGGGAGCTGTTAAAGAAAAATGTCCCTGGTTTACAAGGACATTTTGTTGAAACAAAACTTAATAGATTTTATATTGTTAGCTTGAATGATAAACCATTCATTCTTGTTAATTATGATAAAGTTTTACAGTACTTTACACCTTATAGCACTGATCCATCTATTTATCAAATCTTTATGAAATTACTTATTACTCATTCAGATTTATCATATTGTCATTTTTCAGCAGACCAAGATTTGAATATTCTCTTGCCTGATGAAGATGGATATGATCAACAATTTGAAGACTAAAATTTGGAATGTATAATACCTTTATGAAAAACGCACTCATTACAGGAATCAATGGAAGTGGAGCTACTTACTTAGCTGAACACCTTTCGACAATACCTGATATTCAAATTCAAGGTATTTCGAGATGGCATACTGATAGAAAAAACAAATCGGGAGTTTTTTCTAAGATAAAAATGTTTGAATGTGACTTGACGGATCTTGGAAGCTTAATTAGAACTCTCGAAGAAGCAAAACCTGATTACATTTTCCACTTGGCTTCCAATGCAAATGTAAAATTATCATTTACTACGCCAAGCTCTGTTTTCAATAATAATGTAAATGGAACCTTAAATTTATTAGAAGCATTAAGAATCTTAAATCAAAAACCAATGATTCAATTTTGTGGTACTTCTGAAGTGTATGGGCAAGTAAGACCAGATGAAGTACCAATCAAAGAATCTCAAAGTATAGATCCAGTAAATGTTTATGCTATTAGTAAATTAACACAAGAAAAATTAGTAAAGTCATATTATAGATCTTATGAAATACCTTGTGTAATTACTCGTGCTTTTGGCTATATAAATCCAAGAAGGCCAGATATTTTTTCCAGCGCATTTGCAAAACAAATTGTAGATATTGAACGTGGAAAACAAGATGTTCTCTATCATGGAAACTTAGACTCTGTAAGAACTTTGCTTGATGTAAGAGATATTGTTGAAGCTTATTGGATTGCTGCTAAAGAATGCGAAATTGGAGAAGCATACAATATTGGTTCAACTGTCCCTGTAAGAGTAGGGGATTTTCTTGAAGAACTTAAGAAACAAGCAAATTGTAAAATTGTTTCAAAAGAAGATCCAAACTTACTTAGGCCTGTAGATGTAACTCTTCAAATTCCTAGTGTTGACAAGTTTTATGAAAAGACAAATTGGACACCTAAGTACACCTTGGAAGATAGTGTCAAATTACTTTTAGACTACTACAGAAACCAATAAAAAAGGGGAGAAAATTCTCCCCTTTTTTATTTATTCAAAGCTCCAATAATCATTAGGAAGCCAATTGTTAGTCCAGAAATCCACATTCCTGTAGTATTTCCTTTTCTTACTAATTCTTCCTTATTTTCAAACTCTTTTCCAGGCTCAGCTAAGTTAGGCAAAATTCCTAAAGCAATAGCACCAACAATAGGACTAGCTAAGATGAAAGCCCACCAAGCATATCCTCTTTTATTAGCCCAAACTGAAAGTAGAATTCCTAAAATCAAACCAATCCAATCTGCAGCATCCATAAAATTAATTCTCCTATTTTTATTTTACCCTAGATTTAACTTTCTTGTAAAAAAAATCCCACAATTCCTTAAATCCAGCCCTGCCTATAGAATGTTCAATATGATAATCTATAACTAATGGAGCACGAGATTCTTTATTATTTCTAGAGTAAAATTGATCATAAAACCGCTCATATTTTTGCTTGTCAATTATATCAACACTCATAAACTGCTTATTGAGAGAAACAATACCAATCTTACTACCACTTCTCCCAACTAACTGAATTGCATATTTAGTGTCGAAATTACCAACATTTAACACACATTCTTTTTTTATCTTATCAACCCATTCTCGTTCAGACATAATTTATTTTACCTTAAAAAAATAATCCCATCGAATTCGATGGGATTATTTTACTTCATAAGATAGATGCTTTTCAAACTAAATTCAAAAGTTAGATATATTTTGCTATCATCCAAGAACCATTCTAATAATTTTTCATCACTAAATAAAAGTCGGTTCTTGTCATAATGTTCATCAATAAAAACCTTAAAACCTAAACCTTCTAAATAGATTTTTCTAGCTTCATTGGGATAGATTAAAACAGCAGAAAATTCTCCTGAATGTTTTCTGCTGACAAACTTATGATTGGGCAAAATTGTAGTATTTTTGCATATCTCTTCTAAAAGATATTGCTGATGTTTAAAGGCAAAGGGACGCATAATAATCACTTTCAATAGTTGATTTATAAACTATTTTATTATTGATTATTGTAAACGTTTTTGCCTTTACTAAAAATTGTTTTTATGTAATTGAGCAATCAAATCAAGAGAAGCTCTAATTTCAAAAACAGACATCAGATTAATAACGTTTTTAGAATAAAATTCAAAATCTAAAGTTTCAGGCAAGTCAAATGGTTCTTGTTTGCCCTTTTTTATGACACCTAAACCTTGATCAGTTCTAATCGTAAACATAGTAAGATTTGGATCAGACCTATAATGAGCAAAAGCTTTCCAAACATCACCATTCCAATGATGAGATTCTCTTTCTGCTCTTTGAACTATCTCAGCTACAGGAAGACAATCATGCATCACAATTGTACCTTTAGGATTCAAGATATCTAAGCTGTTACGGATATCCTTAATAACTTGACCTGATACATGCAAACCATCAATAAAAACAATATCAAATGTTTCTTTATTCTGATCAAAAAACTCATCTGAAGTAACATTGAAAGTGATTTTGTCATATCTGTCTTCTGGATCTACTCCAACTTTATATGGACAATTGACCCTTTCAAAATTCATTCCATCATTGACACCAATCTCTAAATATGACTTATAACCATATAATCCAATCAAATAATTAATTAAATTTGATCTAGAGAAAAATTCTTCTTCTAATACATCACTAAGTTTCATAAAATTATTATACGAATTATTCTGGTCGGTCAGTAATCATAGAGTCAAGCATCTTTATCAATCTATCTAAGCGATAATTAAAATAAAGAGTAAATGCCGTAGATGATGCAACTATAATGCCAGCCGATATCCAAGATGCTAATGTAATACTCATAATTTATTCCACCAATTTAGCTGTCTTTTTGTTCAAAGACTCAAAATTATTGTCGTAAGATTTTGTCATTTTTTTCAATTGGAAAATTACAACAAATAACAAGACGAAGATTATTGCCACTAAAGCAAATAAAATTGAAAATAAAATTGTTTCGTTCATAACTTTATTATATCACAAAAAAGGGAAAGGAGCTCCATAGACGAATCAAACGCCTACCCAATCTTTACAAGAGATCCGTACTATCTTTATACTAATGGAGCAAAGGTTCTCCGGTAGAGATTCGAACTCCAACTAAAGGCACCAAAAACCTCTGTGCTACCGTTACACCACCAGAGAACAACAAATACATTATACCACAAATAGCCTGTAGGGGTATCGAACCCCTGGTCTCCTCCGTGAAAGGGAGGCATCTTAACCACTCGACTAACAGGCCATCACAAGGATTATACCCTAATGTTTTGGTATTTCAAGCTTTCCAAATTTTATTTTTTCCCAATCACCTCTTCCAGGTTTTTTGATACCATAAAATTTACACCATTTATTTACAGCATTATCACTAACGCCATACATTTCGCCTATTTTGACACAAGACATTTCCCAAACAAGTTTTTCTAAAGTTTCTTTATCAGGTCTTTTAGAAATCTTTACAACAGGTGCATAATTTACTACTGGCTTTGTTTCTGGAATGTAAGTTTGCCTGATTTCATTTTGTAGAACAACATATTCATCTATCTCAAATAAGCCAGCGTGTATCTCTGAATGGCAATTTGAACAAACTATAATGCATTTATTAAGTTCAATTTGCAAAACTTCAAATGGCTTGGTCATATTGCTTGAAAAACCAAATTCTTTTTCGTGAGGTTCTATATGATGAAAATGCAATGCAGCAATACATTTGTCATAATTACAAACTATACATTTGCCTCCCATATATTCAACGGCTCTTCTTTTTTTATTTTGTCTTGAACTAGTAGTACGACAAGTATTGCAAATACTCTTATGTTGATGATGCCCTGCAGGATAATCTTTTTGACATACACGACAAGTATTCATTATAGGTTTGTCTGAAGTTGTTTGTGTTTGCTTTAAATTATGTTGTTTGAAAGGCGAACAGTCAAAGCAATATAAGCGATTTTTAGTTAAAATCAGTTTATCTTCTAAATATATCCTAGTGGGTATTTGATTTTCACATTTTTTGCATTTTTTCATATCTAAATTTCCTTTGGTAGTATTCATTTTTGTACTACCAATAATTTATTCGAATCAAATACAATTATACCCTTTAAAACAAATAATCCCCATAAATAAATATGAGGATTATTTACTGGCCAGGATAGACTCGAACTATCAACCCTTTGATTACTTACTACTATAGTTTTCACTACCAGATAAATCTGTTTGTAGTCTGGACTATACCATCATCCTTAGCAATACCTAGTAGGATGTTGTCATTATAGTCTCTGCACCTTCCCTTACGGGCTTGGCTCAGTGTTGGCATATCTTTCGACTTAGCTTTCACTGAATTTCGACAATTTTCTATATTAAATTACTCTAATAAGCTGCTATCAATCCACAGTCAAATGCACTGCCATTGTGCTACTGGCCACCATCAAAACTATTATACCAAAGAAAAATCTAATCGCAAGCTACTTTGAGAATAATCATTGTTGCAATTACTACTACCATTCCAAAAATTCTTTCTATTAGTTTGCGTTGTTCTTTCATAATTTATTTTACCTTAGGGTTGGTAAGGTTGTCAATATATAAATTTATTTGTAAGTCTAGTAGTGTCATCTGCTCATCATTCTTTCTATGGCCCATTCTTTTTTGGTTTTGGGTTGATAGTAATTTTTTTTAGAAAAATCTGCCATCATATGCATAGCAGCTGTACATACTTGTTGTTGATTTTGGTATTTTCTTTCAAGTTCTTTTTGGTCAACTGGTTCTGCAGGTTTGAGTGCATATCCAATACTACCACTAACAATCACTAGCATAAAGTAAAAGAATATTTTTTCAAAGTCAATTTTCATAAGATCCCCCAAATAAAAAAGCCCTATTCAATATAGAATAGGGCTTCAATGCTCTATAGGTTTTATACCTTATTTTTGGTTTTCTTTCCTGGCACTTTTATTAAGTTATTGTTATATTGTTTTCCAGTAAGTGTAGTATATCTTGCAATTGATTTTTCATAATATTCAGGATCTATTTCGCATCCTTTGAAGATTCGTCCAGTATTTTCACATGCTATCATTGTTGATCCAGCACCATTAAATATATCTAATACTGTTTCTCCTGGATTTGTGTATGCTTGAACGAATCTTTCTAATATGCTAATTGGTTTTTGAGTGGGATGCCAATTACAATATTCTTTGCTAGTTGTGTGATTGTTCTTTTCCCATACACAGGTTGGGATAGTTCCTTGTTCGTATTCTTTACCTGTTCTAATGTTTACTTTTTGTTTACGTTCAGTTCTTACATTGTCAGCATTAAAAGTAAAAGTTTTTTCTTTAGAGTAGCACCAAATATACTCATGTTTTCTAGCAAAATTTGTTTTACTTCTTCCTCCCCAATTGTAAGACCATATAATTTCTGGTTGTTGAAAGAAGTTTGGTAGTTTATCTAATATATCTAATCTATAGCGCAAGAATGTATTGTATTTTAAAGTTCCAAACACACACATCATTTTATTAGGTTTTAAGATTCTAGCGCATTCTTTAGTCCATTTTTCGCACCAATCTAGATATTCTTGATCTGAATTCCATTGAGTGTCCCATCCTTTGCCTCCATCGTATCCAATAAAGTATGGAGGGTCAGTGAGAATGAGATCTACGGAATTATCTTTAAGTGTTTTAAGATATTCAATACAATCTAAATTTAAGTATTCATGCATTCTTTTCTTATACTTAAAAAGGTGTGTTAGAAATATTCTGTAATATAAAATAAGAGAGTTTGTATTTTAGGACTATACATTATGCAAGAAAATCAATTAAACAAGTACATAAAATTGGCTATGGAAGCTGATCGTGATGGAGATTATAAATCAGCTGACAAAATTGACAACTTAATCAAAGAAGCTCAAAATCCATTTCAAACTGGTTGGAGAAGATTTGTTGACAGAATACGTGGAGTTGGTGATGAATCAGCGAGGGCCAGAAGACAAGTACGTGATTTAAGTAGAGGTCCAAATGTTATAGATCGCATGAGAACTGTACCTGATTATGATGAAGTTTTGGAATTATTAGATGATGAAAAAAATGTAAGTGGTCATAATCCAATGGTTGGTAGAAGCAATTCAAGATTAATTGATCGCATCATCAATGCTCTACAACCAGCTTACAGACAAGTCCAATCTAAGCAAAAAGAATTTCCACAGTTATATGCAAGATGGAAAACTCTTTACGACACTAGAATTGAAGAAATTAAGAGAATGCATCATTTAGCTGATGATGAAATTGATGATTGGTTAGAAGCTCATCCACGAGAAAGAGAACAATTAGTAAGTCCTTTAGAAAATGAACTTGTTCAGATGAGAGATGCTCATGTTGCACTTATAGAAACAGCAATAGATCACGTTTGTAGTACGTATGGAATTCCAAGAAATATGGAAAATGCAAACCAAATCAAAGCTAGTATTGCTTCCGAAAGGCAATTGAGAGGAATGTTGTATGACAATTCTTTCACTACAGACAATATGATTGAACAAGTACTTCAACACAGCACAATTCCTATGAGAAGTTATTTGTATAGCATGGGACCTTGGAAGAGAACTATGAGTCCTGCAGTTACAGCATTGCTTTTTTCTGGTGCTTCAGCTGCTGGTACGGCAGCTTTAATGAAAGGAAAACAAAAACCTGATGCTCCAAAGGCAACAGGCACAGATGGTTCAAATGTAGGGCGCTTAACAAATGAAATTGATGCTGATAGAAAAAAAGCAAAATTGTTTGATACCCCTATTGAAACTATGGAAAAATATTTAACAAGAAAGAAAAACAATGGATCTATAAAACCAGGCATAACAAAAAAAGAACTTTATAACATGGCTCTGATTGATTTGGGCGAACATATTGCAAACAATTTAATTCAATATGTTATGAAAACATATGGTTTTACAATCCCAAGAGATTCATCTGAAGAAGAAGATTTTGAAGTAAAACTTTTCTAAATAAAAAACCCCCTCTTGGGGGTTTTTTATTTAGAGCGTTTAGATAATTTTCTTAAAATTGATAATATTTGCATAAACTTATTATATTTGAGATTATCTTCGGGAGTGTTGTGAGATTGTATCCAAGGATAATTTTTTATTTCAGGTAATGCAAAAATTTCAATATATTTGGCTGCTGGGTTATTTTTAAGGTGTTTTGCTGCAATTTTGACAGCGTCTTTAATATCTTGACTTGTGCCTTGTAATATTCCAACTATTTCATTTTGTTCTAAAGAATAATCATCTTTACTAATTGCTTCAGTTACAGAATTTTTTTCACCTGTACCTACTAAATAAGCGTCAATAGCTGTGCGACCTAAAGTAAGTGTGCTTGAAACAGCATATAAAGCTGTTCCTGTGGCAAACATAATTTGTCCATATACAGGTATAGCTGCAACAACAGGTAGTGTTAAAGCACCTGCAATTGTCATTATTACGATTTCAATAAATTTGGATCTTTCTTCAGGATCATTCCAAATTTCATCAAATTTTCCATTATTGATAAGGTCAAAATATTTTGCTATCTCTTGTCTTGACAAATAAAGATTAATTAAAACGCCTATAAAAGGTGTTATTGAAATAAGTTTACTTAATATTGGTATTTTGGTGGAAATTTGTGTAGCTGCTTTTTTTGCAGATTCTGCTGCAGCTGGATTATTCTTTATTAAGGTTGCTAAATCTTTTGCTTTTCTTGCAGCTTGAATTGCTTGTGGAGAGGTGAATGCTACATCAAACGCATCCATAGAACCAAACGCAGCATCTGTTATGAGATCTTTTTGTTTTGCAGAAGCGTTTGATTTTTCTAATAATTTATATGGATATTGTAATGTTTGAAAGAAAGCTTTTTCAGGAGCTGATTGTTCCTTAATCCAAGCTGGTTGTTTTTCGTAATCGTAATTTAATTGAGACAATCTTACATTTACTAAATTTTCATAAAAATCTGCTTGTTCATAATATCCATATGAGTCACAAAGTTTAGCATATGATAAACAAGCAGATGTAGAAATTCTTAACATAATTTATTTATTTATAATTTTATAATTTATAACCTTTTACAAATTATTATCTTGTTGCTATGAGAATAATCAAGTATCCTATAATGCTATATAAGATTACAAATAAAGCATCACGTTTTCTATCTTTGTCGTTCATACTTTCCCTCCAGATAAATCTTTTATTTCATTGATAATAAAAGATAAGTGATGAAACCGATTACAAAGAAAACAAATAATCTTCTAACTATTTTCAACTTCTTGTTTTAAGTTCATTATTACAAACGTCGATAAGTCTGTGGATAGTTTCTTTTGGAAGTTGTTTGACAAGGTCTTCCATGCTTTTAGTTTCCCAGTCTCCTACAATTTTGTTTGCAAATGGAAGTTTATTAAGATTAACTTCTGGTACTCCGGCAGCTTTCTTTAATATGTTTGATAAGATGGACATAATTTTCTCCTTCTCTAGTTGTGATTTAAATTTTGTATCACATTAATATATTCTGTTATATTGTTGTGTTTGCTTTTATATGATATTAAGCTTTTGAGGTGTAGAAATGTTTGTTAAATCTTGGAAACATATTTTTATTTGTGAGAGTAATTTGATTGATCCTCAGCCAGGTTATCTGGGTAATTATCCTGGTTGTCATATGTATGATAATCATCTTCAGGCTTTGAATTTTGCTTTGTCTGATGGCTGGGAATTAAATGCTAGTACTCCATTAGACATTCATAGATTTCTCACTCGTGGTATTCCTTATTTTGAGGAAAGAAATAGTTCTGGGCAATATCGTAAAGAAGATGTTTATATTGGTCATGAATTATGTCCAAACCATATGATAATTCCTACTCTTATGGAACGATGGTACAAATTTGCCAAAGACATAATGAAAGAAGTTGAGAATGGTGTAGTTAATCCTCTTGATGCTGCTTTGTATATTCATCATTTCTTTGAGGTAATTCATCCTTTCATAGATGGCAATGGTCGTACTGGAAGATTGTTGTTACAGAAGGTATTAAACGATGTTGGAGAATGTCCCGTAATTATTCACTTTGATGATCGTGCAGAATATTACGATTCTATTCAATATTTCCGTGATAGTTATTGGGCAAACAACACTTTGGATTATGATAGGATATTGTCAGATTTGAAGATGGGAAATTTACTTAATGACTTTCAATTGTGATCGAATTGTAATATTTGATCTTGAAGCTACTTGTTGGGAAGGGCGGGAGAATTTTCATAAATATCGTGAAGTAATAGCTCTTGGGGCTTGCATTTTGGATATGAAAACTTTAGAAATATCTGGCAATTTCAATATTGTTTGCAAGCCCATAAGAAGTGAAATTTCTGAATATTGCACTAGAATCACTGGAATTACAAAAGAGCAAGCTGATAATGGCGAAGATTTTGGTGATATGTGCAAGATGGTTATGAAAGATCTTAACTCAAAATCTATACCTTGTGCTGCTTGGGGTAATGATGATGAGAAAATGTATAGTGAATGTCGTGAGAAACAATGTAGATATCCTTTCTCTAATGAATACTTAAATATATCTTTGCTCTATAGTTTGGTTATGGGAAAGCCTTACAATAATGGGCTAGAACGATCTTTGGCAGAGTTGGGATTAAAGTTTGTTGGAGAGAAGCACGATCCTTATTGGGATGCTTATAATGCTGCAATCGTTTTGAAACATATTGTGGAGAAAAGTCGTGAAGTTGTTTAGTCAAATTACCCGTCCATTAATTGCATTAGGATTGAAGACAAGATCTAGAAAGTGGCCTGAAGATTATTATATCTATCGTGTTGAAGAAAAATTGATGGATAGTATGGGTAATGAATTTTATTACAATTGGGAAGAATTTATCCGTCTCCATCAGCATATTTTGAATAATGCTGGACCTGTTTGGGAGATTTATGAAGAGGTAGAATTCAATAATTTATAAAGTATCACCCTATTAAATCAAGAATAAAACAATAGCTCTCTAACCAAAAAATAAACCTGGGGAGGTTGAAAATGAAGAAAGCTATTGTTTTATTTGTGTTTTTATACACATTTGTTTCCTGTGCGTGGGCTCAAAAACCACCACAAGTAAAGAATTTTTCTTCTCAAGTAGAATTGTGCTACTGCGTGGGTACTCCATCTAATTATCACGTCAAATTAAGATGGGACTTAATACCTAAATGCACTCGTTATTTTATTTATAAGGTTGGTCAAGGTACCAAACCTGATTATTATAAGCCTTATGCGAAACTTGTAAATAACGAGAATATTTTCATTGATAGAAATGTAAAATACCGTGACAAATGGGATTACTATGTTTGTGGTGTTGTACCATCTGGTTTTTTGCAGATGTCAAATGTTTCCACTGCAATTATTCCATTATTAGTTCTGAAGAATCCCGAAGCTCCTGTCAATTTACGAACATTTGGTTTGTGGAATAATGGTGCTTATGATCAGTTAGTTTGGGATCCTAGTCCTGAAGCTGTATCCTACAATATTTACAGATACAGTCAAAAAATTGGTTCTTCGAATACTAATTCATTTACAGTAAGTCAATTGGTGTTTGGTGAAGGCTGGACATATACAGTTACCGCAGTTGATAAAAATGGATTAGAATCTTTGCCTTCTGCTTTAAGTTTAGCAAGAGGTGAATTTGCTCCTAACTATAATTTCGGATGGACTACTAGACCTCCATCAACTCCTGGCAAATATGTTGCTGTCCCTGAATGGAATAATGGAAAGCCAAGAAATTTCATAAAGTGGCAAGATCAACAAATTAATGGCCAGGACTCTCCAAATGCATATAATATTTACAGAGATGGAACTTTAATTGCAGCCAATTTATGGTCTCAATATTACATAGACAAAGATGTAATATCTGGCAAAACTTACAGATATGTTGTTGCTTCTGTGAATAAAAATCATTTTACAGTGCAAGAAACATTTGGCCCAGCAGCAGATATAATAACAAGATTTGGTCCACCAGATCCAATTTCAACTCCTGTTAATATTACAGGATACACTCCAAACGATGACAGTGTTGTTGTAAAATTTGATTTGGTTCCTGGTGCTGCAGACTATAAAGTTTATGTAGAAAATAATCCAAATACTGTTAAATATTCTTCAGGCTATAATATGGTTGAAATGAATGGTTTGACAAGCAACCAATCATATAATCTTATTGTTGAAGCATTAGATAAGTTTGGTCCATATCAACAAATTGATGGCGTGATAGGTCCTGGTGCAAGTGGTCCAAGTGGTGAAGTTCATGCTGGAGTAAATGGTCACGGAGATCCATCTAATAATCCAATAGTACTTACAAAATCAGCACCATATAAAGTAACCACAATTCAAAAAACTTTAGCTGGTGAACAAGTATTCTTTGACAACTTTAGAAACTTCCAACCGATTGTTCAAATGCCACAAAAGTTAGATGTAGTAGAACAAAGATTTGGAAGAAATTGGCAATATTGGAACAAAAGTGATGTCATTTTAAGATGGTATGAAAACGATAAATGGTCATTCTTCTTAGATGATCTTGATACATCTGCTTCAACCGTATTCTTAATGGGTTCTCACTTTATGGACACTATATATGATGGTGGAACCTTGGGTCAATCATCAACTCCATCACACGTTAGTAATGGCGTGATGCTGATGAGCCCGAAGAAAACTGCAAATATATCTGGTGGCAAAGTATTACACCTGACATTTGAAGTTGATCCCCATTTTAGTGGCAGAAGATGGTGTGATATTCTTTTGTTGCCTGCTGGAGAAGTAGTATATTCTGGTAAAGCAGCTGACAAAATTGCACAAAATACATTATCTGGTAAATTATTCAGATGGGCAATAAATGCTAACAGTTACAATATGAATGTAGACACTGGTTATAATCCAGATGGCTCTAGAAAATCTTACAATATTCCAGTAAAATTTGCTGGAAGAGATAGTGCCCCTTGGAATTTACCAGCGCCTTATAGAAGAGTTGATTATCGCACTGAATATAAAGTTGGTACATTCAAAGTGAATTCTATTAATGATCAACCTTCTTTTACTGAAATAAAATGGACTGCTAATTTTAATGACAATGGTAAATTTCCAGCTTTTACTATGAATACTGGAGCTGTACCTAGATCAACTTGGATTAGATTTGCTGACTTTGGTGGTGTCAATGAGTATGAACTTACTTCTGACACATTGAAAGTATTAGATAATATTGATTTCAACCCAGATTATTGGTGGGTAAGTCAAGATTCAAAAAATAAACTTACAAAATTGATGGATGCTTATTGTACTACTCGTTCTGGTGCAATAATTTACAGAGCTTCAAAAAATCCAACTACAGGTTTATTTGAAGGTGATATTTTCTTCAGACCTAGTGTTCAAAGATTAAACGAGCCATTAAATAGAACTTGGCAAGGATTGGATAGACGATCACAATTTGACTTATATATATCCAAAAATAGAGTGGTGGCAATTGAAGATGGTTATTTAGTAGCTGATTCTACTTTGCCAGTTGATTTTCCATTCGAAGATATAAATGTTAATTTTGCTCACTTGATCTACCATACATGGAATGAAATTGGTGAAGTTAGAACTTATGGTCCTGAAAACTCATATTGGATTAATTTCAGACCTTTTGCTGATGAAAGACACTGGGACAACATGGGATTTGAGGTATTGACAAGCTTCCCTGATGTTAAATTATTATAGATAGATTGTTTTTGTGTTAATGAACTTGTAAGGATTTCTTACAAGTTCATTTTTTTATGGTATTATAAGATATGGATAAATTACCTAAAAATCAAAAATATTTTTATGATGTCGAAATTAAAAAAGCAAAATTGAATAAGGCAGCTATGAATTATATCGATCCAGGTGAAGATTATTTGCCTTATGCTTTAGAGAACAAGCATATTGGAAGTAATTTTGATAGTTTTCTTAAGGTGAATAATATCGAGCTTAAGAGAGATATCAATTGGGCTATCAAAATGTTAGGGCATGGCAAAATGATGTCAAGAGAAGGCAACCCTAGTCTTACATTATTTCCTAAAAAATATGATCACGCAGAATCTACAATCACCACTGAAGATCTTTTTGCTGAAGATTGGGTTGTGGTTCCAAATAAATTATTCAAAGATGTATTGGATGATTTAAATGCCGGAAAAACAATCAGACGTAAAAGTTGGCATCCTGATTGGGGTGTTGGTAAATATGCTAGATACGGCAAGCTTATTTATTTAGATTTAATTGCTGATGATTGGGAAAGTGTTGATGTTGTGGCAGAAGTGGATAAACATCAACAGGACATAAAAGATGGAAAATATTAAGATTATAATTCTATCCATTGTCTTTTTATTTGCTCTTATGAGTTGGTCTTACTTTCTCATAGGGGCATATAAGACTGTGGTTGTAAAAGATCGATCTTTTTTACAATTCACTTCTTCTTTACTAATTATTAGTGGGATGTTGAGTGCTTTGTTTTTCTTATCATTGCGAGTGTTAAATGGAAGCTGATCCAAAGATATTAAGTGAACAATATGTAAGAGGGCGTATTTATAGTTTTGTTAGATTCAAAAAATATTTACAAGAAATTGCCCATATTTGTTGTGAAGAATTTCAACACAATAAAAATGATATTATAGAAGTAAGTCTTTCTGATGATGGTAAAACTGTTTGGATTCATTTTGACTCTGGTACTCTTGGTTTTGCATCTGAATTGTTGTGGGATCAAAATGTTAGAGAAACATTTAGGAAAAGTTTTGAGGTTGATTAATGCTTCCTATTCCAACACAGGTAATTGAAATTTTAAATTCTGGGCATATTCTGTGTGTGAAAGATGAGAAAAATACCACTTATTGGAGATTTCAGGATAATAAGCTACAGAATAAAGTAAAGCATCAATCTGGTGAAACTGACTGGATGGAGATAAAATTTCTTATATTACCTATGGAAGCAAAATACACTCTCAAGAAAGTAAATCAAGAATGAAAGAAAAATTCACTTACTTTTGGGATAGGTTTGAAGAAATATTTTCAAATGGTTGGATAGCAAATGAATACACTGAACTTTACACTGAAGATTTGGTTTTGCTTTCTGATTTCTTGACCAAAAATTATCCCAGAGATTTATCTTTGCCCAAAATATTTGCTGTTGGAGATGATGTCATTTTAGAATGGAATATAAATAACACTGATTCATCTCTTGATATCAAAATATGGAATTTGCAAGGTTTATGGCATAGCATAAATCACGACACAGGTGAAGAAGAAGAATTTACTATTGATTTAGTTGATGACAATAATTGGAATAAAATTTTTGATAAAATAAGAGAAATCAAATGAAATTTTCTGAAGTGTTAGATGCTTTGATGGAAGGTGAACCAATCACTAGAACTTCCTGGAAACAAAAATATATGTATTACGACAAAGATGAAGAAGTCTTTGTGTATCATTACAGTGATGATTGTGAATTGATGGATTGGACTCTTGGTTTAGAACCTCGTGATTTAATTGCTGATGATTGGGACATTGATTATTGGGATACAGACCATATTGTTGACGGTAACAAAAAGGTAGATGAAGAATAAAATGGCCAAATACAAATTGAATTTATCTTTTGACATTGATATTACTGGTGATGAAGATTCAGAAGTGTCAGAAGAAGAAATGATTAAGATGCTTCAAAAACTTTATTACAATGATAGAAAAGAGTTTTTGGATTCATTAAGATATTGTTTTGAAGAAGAAAAAGTTAATTATAGTTTAATCATAGAGCCAAAGAAAGTGTATCCAGAAGATTAAACATGACATTTTTTGATTGGCTCAACGCAGTTCATTGGGTATTATTGCCTTTTGGGCCAATAATTATCATTGCAATATTAGGTACACTGATAGCATTAGCAGTGAAAATTTTTATTAGATTAGCAAAGTGGATAGCAAAGAAAATAGCACCATGATTACAACAGAAGCACATTTGATTTTATTAAAAAAACTTGATGTCTTAATTAATAAAATTCAAAATCCATATTTATCTGAATTATGCGCAAATCTTGTTGGGCAAAATGGAAAATATAGAAGCCAATTTGAACAAGCTCCAGCAGCCAAAGGAATGCATCATGCTTATCCTGGTGGTCTTTTAGAGCATTCTATTGAAGTGGCTGAGTTTTGTATTCTTGATTGTGAATTATTAAAGTCATACAAATATGAAAATCTCGATTTAGATTTACTAATTTCTGCTGCATTACTTCATGATCTTGCTAAAATAGAAGAGTATGAATTGCAAGAAATAGTTGATAATAAAGCTTATTACACTTTTACGCAAACAGGCAAAATCATTGGACATTTATGTTTGTCTGCAATGTGGGTTTATTCTGCTATGGATCAAATAAATGATTTTCCAAAAGAATTAAAGGAAAACTTAAGTCATATTTTACTTTCTCATCATGGCAGGGTAGAATGGGGTGCTGCTTTTCTCCCTAAGACAAAAGAAGCTGAATTCTTTCATATGGCAGATCATCGTAGCGCAACAATAGCGAAAGGTTTTTAATTATGGAAAAAGTTACAATTCAAGCTATAGACTGTGGTAGACACGATTATTGGAAAGTTGATCTTGAACTTATAAGTGATTTAAATATCATTGACATTATTAGTGATTATTCTTTCCTTGGCACTAGCAGAGATCCTCTTAATGAAGAAGGCTATGCTTATCTTGAAATAGATTCTGATTGTAGATATTTTGACAAAGCTATGAAATTTTATGGCAAAGAATATCAATTGGACTTTGACACTCTTCAAGATCTTTATAATGAGAAATACCAAGATTATAGAGAATGGCTTGAAGAATTAGAACCTTGGAATACGGATACTCTTGAAGATAAGGGTTTTATGTGGGACGTAATACCAGGAGATTTGGCAGTAGCATTAGATGAATCTGATGATGAAGAAGACGAATACGATGACTGATGAGAAAAAGAAGCGTTTAGAAGAAGCTGGATTTCGTGTTGGATCTATTGCTGAATTTCTAGACCTTACACCAGAAGAGCAAGCTAAAATTGACAATATGATTATCAGAAATGGTAAACCAATTGGAGTTTGTGAATGTCTGGGGAAAGGCAAAGAAACTTGCAAAGGTAATGGATGGGTACGAGATGGTTCTGGCTATCAAAAATGCCCATACTTTCAAGAATTCAGTAAATAAAAAGAAGGCTTTACAGCCTTCTTTTTTTATGATATAATAAATATTATGCAAGATAAAATTGACAACAACAAGGCTGCAGGTTTACTTTGGTATGTAGTTGCTCTGGTAGCTATAACTCATGTATGGAAAACCACTGGGACATTGCCATCAGATTTTCTTTTAGGCGCTCTTTCAGTTTGGTGCTTACGTAATGGTATGAATTATTACGATATAGCCAATAAAGAAGAAAATGAGCGATAAAGATGAGCCAAAAAGAATCAAAATCGACCCAGAAGAAATCAAAAGACTTCTTGCAATTATCTATAAAGCCAGAGGGTCTTGAGAATATTTGCTTTAGTGTTGCTGATGATGTTTACGAAAAAGATTCAGAACGAAAAGAACAACATCGTCAGCAAAGATTTTTAAATGGTTTTGATGACACAGAAACTTGGCATTTAGATCGCACTATGGCATTATTTATTATTCCTAGATTGAAAAGATTTATGGATGTAAATAATGGAATTGCAAATGGTGAAACTGAAGAATCTTATTACGAAAAGTTGAGATTTATCGTACAAGCTTTTGAAAATTATTATGCTACAGACCAATATTTCAATTCAGTAGATATCGAAGAAAGAAAAAAACTTACTGATGATGTTCGTTTAGCGGTAGAATATCTTTCTAAACTTTGGTTTGAATTGTGGTGGTGAAATGACTTTGTTTGATGGTTATGCTGGTGAAACTTATAGGATTGAATCAATATGCGGAACTGTCAGAACAAGACTTTCCGAATTAGGTTTTAATCCTGGTTGTGAAATAAAAATTCTCAACAAACAACATACAAATATGATGGTTGTAAACTGCAGAGAAAGTCATATTGCATTGAGAAAAGAAGAAGCCCAGTGTATTCATATTGAACCTGTAAAAGATTAATATGACTTGGGAAGAAATTAGACAACGCAAAGAAGATTCAATACGAGAAAGTACAGGTAATCCAATGCCAGATATAAATGGAAAAAGTTATAAATCATTTACTGACTATTTGAACTCTGAAGAATATAAAGAATTTTTTGAGATGGAAATAAAAGCTATAGAAGAATACAAGCAAAAAGCTAAAGAATATTTTGAATCTTTAGAAACAGATAATCAATTGTTATTATTTTTCCATATCACTAATATGATTTTTGAAAATTATTATAAAGAAGGTGGATCTTATAGACATTTGCTTTATTATAAGTTTAATTTTGGTCCTGAATCTTATAGCTTAGGAATTGATAGTGGAATGTTTGCTATTCACAATTCGATATTTACACCTGACGAAATGGAAGAAAATATCAAAGTAGCAATAAAGCATTTCAATTTAGATTTGTCAAGTAAAGAAATCCAATCTTTTAAGAATATTATGAATTATGGCTGTGATACTAGTGAAAAATTAGATAGTTTGATATCTGGACAGCAAAAGTTTGATTTCAATCAAGACTCTGAATAATCAGGGTCTTTTTTATTTCTTCCAGTATATTATTGGTATGTGGTATTCATTTATTAAACAAGCGATTTCCAAAGAAGAAGCAGAACAAATTATTCAAAATGAGCTTCGTTCTAAATCTTATATAGATCCATCAACTGATGATGCAGATACAATCAAAAGAAAATTAATTGAAAAGTATGGATCTGAACAAGAAATGGTTGCAGCTATCAATTCAGAAATTTCTAAAATTATGTCTGAATTTGATCAATCTAGTCCTTGGGTAAGTGGATCAAGAGAAACCCACACACATTTTAGCACACCATATGAAGCATTTTACGTAATGCCTGATGGTTCTGTCACTCCTAATTTAAGATCTCACGTAATGTTTGATAAATACTTACTATCAAGATTAGGTGTAAATCCAGAAGCATTGAAAGATAGATCTGATAGACACGTACTTTCTGAACTCACTGGTGCTATGAGAATAAACTTGAATAATGGTAGAGCTAATGCAACTATTTACACAAATCCTACCAGACAACAATTAGATTGGCTTAAGAAAAACGATATAACCCGCGATGAATTAGATATTAGAAGAGGGTCAGAAGTTGAATTAGGAGATGAATCTGGCACGTCATCTGATCAATATTCTGAAGTAATTTCTAAATTATCAGAATTAAATGTAGATGAAATTTCTAGAAAATTAGATGATATGCAAAGTTTTATATCCTCTGTAATTGGGGATGTCAAAAGCAATTATGATGAAAATTATCGTATGGTAAACACTGCTGAAAATCCTAATAATCTTCCTGAAGAACAAGTAAAAAAGCTAACAGAAATATATACCAATCTAAGAGATATCGGAACTAATCTTTTCAATATCGAACAAATGCTTGAATCCTGATGACACAAGATGAAGCATACTCTTATTTTTTTCCTGAAATAAGAGACAATGGACAAGAGTATTTTAAAACTTGTTTAATTTATGCTTATCCTGCCCAATTAAATCAATATATAGAAACTTGGACCGCTGATGGATTGGAAACTACAAATTATGCAAAAGAAGGCGATTTTGTAGTGAAAAATTTACAAACAGAATGTCAAGAAGAATATATCGTTCCTTCTGATATGTTGTTTAGTAGATATAAATTTTTCTATTATTATGAACAAGGTGCAATTTACATCCCAAAAGGTAAGATTCTTGCTTGTAGATATTATGGTTCTGAACTTGAATTTGTAGCAAAATGGGGCAGATTAATGTCATTAAAGCCTGGAGATTATATTGTTTCACCTTCTCCAAATTATCTTGAAGTGTACAGGATTGCTTCTCAGGAATTTTTTGAAACATATGAGAAGCTAATTGTCCCAGAATAATCTTAATGTAAAATAAGATTATGAGCTATACACTTTTAGTTTTTGAACCAGATATTAAACAGCATCCAAGTGCCGAAAATGTTTTGTGGAAAGGACAAGTAATTCCACCATCAAACTATAGCTCAATTATGCTCATTTTGTTGCAAGATATTCTAGAATTGAATAATCGTAGAACAATGAATGAATGGGAAAAGATCTTAAAAGACAATAGCTTCAAATATGAGCTTAATTACGATCATGAATTTTGCAGAGAATATATAATTGAAGACAAACCATTAGTAGCTTATAGCTTTCAATTGTTTATGTGTGACCTTCAAGATGGCACTAATAGATTAGAAATTACTAATGAATATATTTTGCCTATTTTATATTCTTTAAGTCTTTCTAAAAACAAATCTTACAACCCAGTAGCTTTGAAAAAAAGAATTGAAACAGCTTTAGAATTAATTTCTATATCAGACCCAAAACCTATGAATCTTATTATGATTGGTCAGTTGAATTTGCTAGATAAATTGGCTGACCTTTGCATTGATTATGAAGTTGATGTAAAATGTACAATTGAAGTGAGAGCGTAATTTTGCTTCGGAGTGTACAATACTTATATGAAGATTCTATATATTTCTGGAAACCAAAGATCAGAGCAATTTCCTTGGCTAACTGATTATCAAGATGACTGTTTGCTTCTTGGACTCAAGGAGCTTTTTGGCGATGATGTAGTTGATTGTAATAAGAGATTTCATCTTTATTCAGACTATTCTGATGAACAATTGGCCACTGAATATGGTCGTGGTTTTACAATTTGCCGAAACATCACTTCTGACAATGCTGATCGTGAAGACATTACTAAGAAGATTCGTAACAAGTATTTTGATTATGTAGTTTATGGAAGTATCTGGCGTTGTCAAGAACATCTTCAACTTGTACTTGAAAATTATGACAAGAAGAAAATTGTTTTTGTTGATGGCGAAGATACTAACTTGTTCCTTGAAGAAAGAGTCAAGGATGGTGTAGTTTACTTTAAGCGTGAATTATATCCTGACCAAAAGCAAGTTCATCTTCAAGAATATATGCAACACGTTCTACCAATTAGCTTTGCTTTTCCAACTAACAAAGTAAATGCTGGTCAAAAGAAAGAACGTCGTATTGCTCACAGTGATCCTCGCGATAAGAAGACTTATGTTTTCAATAATGAAGCAGATTATTATCAGGATTACATGTTCTCCAAGTATGCTTTCACTATGCCTAAAGCTGGATGGGATTGTTTGAGACATTATGAAATTATGGGAAATGGATGTATTCCTTTGTTCCCAGATATCATGAATTGTCCAAGATATTCTATGATGCGTTTTCCAAAGGCATTATTGACTAAGATTGCTTTCTTTGACAAGAATGATCCAAAGTGGCTTGATCAGAATTATGAATATTTCCAATCCGAAGTAATGAATCATATGAAGACATACAACACCACAAAAGCACTTGCTGAACACGTAATGAAAGAATTGTCATTACTCAATAAGTAAAACTAAATGGAGGCATCACATTCGATGCCTCCATTTTTCTATAAAATTCTTTTCTAAAGCAAATGTATTTTTCATGTATTCTTCTTGATCCTTGAATGTTCCATGAGATTTTTGCCCATAATGATCTACCTTTGAAGCTGCAACCATTCCATGTTTGCAGCCTTTTTCTTGTAATCTCATAATAATATCGTTGTCTTGGAAAAAGAAAGCAAATTGTTCATCTAAGGGAAAGAGCCAATCCTTCACTTCTTTCTTCATAATCCAACACCATCCACAAAAATTAATGATAAGTTCAAATCCCACTCTCACCATAGTTTCAGGAGTAAATCTGTGTTTAATCTCAGCTCTTGGAACAATTCCATTTTGTTCAGTGGGTGATCTAGGAGAAGCTGTGTCAAGTTCATGCTTAATCATAGCTGCTTCCATTTTGACCCACCAATCTTTATGGAAATTTACATCATTATTTACAATCCCAATATATTCAGAATCACAGTTTTCAATTGCTATATTTAAGTATGTATTGTAATTAAAATCAATTGGCGGTTTAAGATAAAAGTTTACATGACGATAATCCCATTCTCTATCTTTGTTTGATTCCACCAACACTACATTAAAATTCTCAGATCCAATGGAATTATGAAGAGAATCTAATGCATTTTGTGTCATCCTGTAAATATCACTATTTACAGTGTTTGTAAGCATAATAAGCGATAGTTTTGTCATAAAACTATTATAAATAAAAAACCAGATCTATTGATCTGGTTTTTGTGCTGTACGATATTCTTTTAAATTAAATGATTTCTTTTTTCTTTTCTTATTTTTATTATAATCTGAATATGCAATTGCCCAAGCTGTAGATTCTCTATCATCTTTAGATTTTTCTGGATAAAAATCAGGATTATCTAATAATTTATCTACTAAATCATGTAATGGTTTTGGCATTTTATTATCTGTTAGGCTTAAAAGTTGGATTAGATTCTGTGCCATAAATTTGTGTAGGCAATGTATTATTTGGCGCATATTTCACTTTTTCACACTTCCCTGTACTATCACACACGGTTGTTTCTTCAGCATTTCCAAAATCACCCACTTGCAATCCATCTGGAGAATTTGATTTATCTAACAACGCTTTTAATTTGCTTGTGTCAGTTTTTGTATTATTCTTTATATCATTTGCTTGTATCTCATCAATTCTTTGTTGTATTGAATTTTTGAATTCAGGCTTTGTAAAATAATCATTCCAATCTTTTTGTAATTCAGGTAAGTTTCTGTACTCTCTATTTGGAAAAGCTGTTTCTCCTTTGCCTGTTACTCCTTCAAAAGGTGAAGCAAGCTGGATAGGTATATTCTGATCAGTGAAAGATCCGTCAGGATTTTGAGTTCTACCACGACCTTGCGAAGCTGTTTCATTTATTGTGCTTGGATCAGGATAAGCTCGTGGATTAATTGGGCCAATAGCAACTGCATCTTGTATTTTGTAATCATTTGCTTTTGCTTTTGAATTTAAGTCTTGAATTAGTTTTTTGTATGAAGAATAATCTATTTTATTATTTTTATATGAATTTGTTAATTCGGTTGCTAAACTGAGAGCTACATTTTTATCTGTATTATCACCCTTTTTTAAGCTATTTATTTTATTTTGAAGATCTGTTTTTGTTGATACTAAACTTTTATAATTAACAAAATCATCAGGATTAATCTTTACTGTATCTGTTTGTGTAGGTCCATAAAATTTTTTTGGATCAGTAGCAAGTTGGGCAATTTTCAATAAATTATCAGCTTGTCTATGTAAACCATATTCATCAAGCACTTTACTAATTTTAATAAATTCTTTTGTAAACATAATTTTCTATTTTAACAATTATTAAAAATTGCCCTTTATTTTAGTCTTGTAAGTCGCCCCATCTTTTCTGCATTTACTTTGTCGCCATTAAATTTGTCTATTTCTTTATTTATTTTATTGGCAATTTCCGCTATATCAGTGTTTCCGGGGTTTTTATCGAGAAATTCATTTTGGAAAATTTTAATTTTTTCATTTGCTTTAGTAAAAGCATCACCCTTAGTTTTTGCTTCTGGAATTAATTTCAAAATTTCATTGGCCACGGTTCTATCATCATGAACAAAAACAGAATTTCCAGCAACTGACCATCCTGCAGGGAACATAGAATCATAATAAATTTTAGACAATTCAGATAAATCTTTGTTATATGAATTATATTGTCCATAATACTTAGCATCTGTTCTCAAAATATTCATTGCATACAAAATATCGTCAATTTCAATTGAATATCTTGATATAAATGCTCTTATTTTTTCTTTATCTTTTGAAAGTGTTATTAATGTAGGAATTACGACACCTAAATGCTTATTGGCTTGTTCAGGTGTTATTTGCACTTGTTGAGCTGCATAACCTGCAGGAACAACTGTAGATCCGCCTTGTTGTTGTGGTTGTGATGGAGTTGTATTAGTTACTTGCTTAAGTTTTGTGTTTATAAGTTCTTTAGCTGCAGCTATACCTTTGTCAAATCTTGTTTTGTCTCTTCCGGTGAATCTTATTTTTTTATTTAAAACATCAAGAAATCTTATGTATTTATCAACATTATCTTTGGTGTAAATTTTTTTATCAAATTCTGTTTTATCTTTGATATTTAATTCATTGTCACTAAATACATATCTAAATGACAAATATGCAAATGTGTCACCAAGATTTGGTTGCAACAACAATGACTTGATGTAGTCTGGATTAGTTAATCTAGCTAACGTTGCTTTTGTATTACTAGAAGACTGAGCAAATTTCTTGTGATTATAGGTAGATATGTTTTTTCTCATAGTTAAAAAAATCAGAATACTAAACTTATTATTGTTTAGTATTCTGATACAGTTTTTAATCTTCCTCGTATTCAAATCCAAATTGTTTTATATACACCCAACAAGGATCATCATCTGTTGGCGGTGGTTCTTTGCCAGCAATTAGAGGAATCACTTCTTTCTTGATAAATTCTGCAAACGCATCTAAATCAAGATCGTATTCAATGTATTTAAGCTTTCCACCCAAATTGGCAGATCCATCTTCAGCAATGGAAAACTTATTTGGTTCATATACAAATAAACCAATTTTGTCATTAATTTTGACAGAATAGTCTGATGCAGAATTTGGATTTGCCATAGCATAACTGTAGCAAGATAATTGACGGACATATTTCTGCAAAGTTTTTTCTTGAATTTCACAAGTTTTAAAATCGATGACAGAATGAGATCCATCAGCAAATTTTAATACACCATCAATTTTTCCACGAAGGATTATTTCGACATCAGGAAAATCTGGATTTACGATAGGCTTACTTTTCACCCATTGATCTGCTCCAGTGAGAATTGCATCAGGAAAAGATGAATTTAATTCCTTCATATTCTTGTCTTCACAGCAAACTTTAGTAAGAACATCTATTACTGTAAAGATACGTGGAATAATTACTGGAGGCCGCTTGATGCCTAGATTATACTTCTGATAAAATCCCCAAGGACTATCATCTAGTAAAAATGCTAGATCTGATGGGCTTAAAAAAATTGTTTTCATTTCTTGCCTTTATTGTATAAAGATATCTGGATGATACCTTGTTAACTTTCAGATATCAAGGGTTGACAAATACAATTTATTGGGTATCATAATACAGATCAAGGGATCAAAAGGATATATATCAAATGGACGAGTCTACAGACGTTTCAGCAGTTGTTAGTGAGGAGCAGCCAGCTATCTCCCACGATGAGTATCTTGAGTTAGTATCTATGCGCCAGTCATTGCTCGAACTTAAGGCACAAAAGTCAGATGTTCTTGAGTTTGTCAATGTCGCACAACAGTATGCAGCTCAGCTTCAGCAAGCACAACAGCAATTGAATGCTATCAATGAAGCTCTTAATGAGAACACTTCTGCGCTTCAAGAGCGTATGAAGGAAATTGTTGAGCCTCTTGGTGTTTCTGGTGAGTTTACAATCACAGACACAGAGCCACATTACATCGTAGCTAATTCCTAATCATCTCAACCAACTAAAAAGCAGGCTGTATAGCCTGCTTTTTTTATGTCTTAATTATTGGAAAGAAAGATTGACTGGTAATAATTCCCACCCTATTAGAAGATAAATCAATTGGAATATCCCATAATCTAGTAATAAATACTCTTTCTCTTTTTATTTGTAAGTAATCTGAAACACATTCCACAAAGAAATCATTCAACTTCCACAATTCAGCAGCTTCTTCAAGATAAGAAATCATATTTAAAGTTTGTTTCAAATATGATATATAAGGATGATTTTCAAAGTCTTCATTGTCCCTGAAATCCACAATTATAATATTGCTCATACACTATTCCTTGGTTGTTTTATTCTTCTTCTTTGCTTCTTTTATTGCTTCCTTTTCTAATTTTTCATTTCTAAATTGTTCTTTTGGATGTCTATATCTGTAAATTTCCACTTCCACTCTAGGATTTTCCTTATCATAATTAATCATATGTGAATCTTTGTCCATCCAATGAATCCACATATCATCAGCAATAATTCCATGCTTTTGAATAATGTCACCGTGAGCTTGTTGATATCCGCATTCATCACCAACAATCCAAGAATCTAAATAAACATTGAGTTTTATTCCAATGCCAAAATCAATGGGGTTTAGTTTAAATCTTTGCCAGAAATATTCACAATATTCTTTGCAATGTAATTCATATCGTTCGTAAAGAGCAGATGGCAAAATCTTAGTGTATTTGCCTCTTCTAACCACCCTTTGTGAAGTTTTCTTGGTTGATGGTCTGCCAGGAATGGTAAATGATAGAATTAGGGTATTATCTGGTAATTCTTCATATTTTTTTTCATCTTCACAGAAAAGATGAAATTTTAAAAAATCTTGCATACCAAATTTGTACAGGTTGCTAGACAGATCTTCTTACAAATGTATTGAAACTAATTCTTGCAGTTATAAGTTGCCCTGTTCTCATGTCCAATTCAATTCTGGGCAAAATTAAGTAGTTTCCAAAATCTATAAATCTATGGCCTCTGTATCTATCAATTAATCCGAAACCAATAGAGTTTTGAAATACATTAAAACTTCCAGGAGCTTGATATAATCTAAAGTTTTCAAATTGTTCAGGCAAAATAGAAATTGTAGCATCACCAGTGATAGAGTAGCCATTAATAATGTAGTCTGGATGAACATTTCCATTCCAGTAATTATTGCCTACATGAGTTTTTCTATCACTTACAACTCTAACATTTATATTAGCTTGTGTAAGAGAATAAAAATCTCCAAAAATTCTAAATCTCAAATCCCAAAATTTTACTGTTCTGCCTAAAATTCTCTTTTCTTCAAATGTCTTAATTGCGGAAGATTTTGTAAATTGAAAATTACTATTTCTTTCAAAACCTTGTGGATATATACTGGTCAGAGTCAATGTGGTATTTACATCTGAAAAGTTTATGTTCATTGATCCATTGTCAATAAAGAAAGGCAAATCAGTGACTTCATTTATTGGTTTAGAAACTGCATTTAGATTTTCAATCAATAAATCGAAAATATCATATATACCTGTTGGAGGTTTGTTGTAATTAAAACTATTTACATTAACGAATGATGTTGTATCTCCCTGAAGCTCTGTATCTAAATCTTTTAATAATAAAATAGGACCAGATATAGTGGCTTGATGAAGAGGGTTATTAACTTCTATAATTCTATTAGCAATATCACCTTGAATAAAAGATTTATCGCTCACATCTTGTTGAACATTTTCATTCCAAGAATCAAGAATGTAAGTCTTATTGAGTAATGACACAGCATAATAAGTTGAAATCAACTCTGGCGATAGTATAGGCATTATAGTCTTGCAAATCCCTTGAATGTAATTTCTGCTGTCATCATGTTGTCTCCCATAGACAATTTGACACTATCCTCAACAATAACTTGACCTAATCTTAAGTATCTATTGCCAATTACTATGGATATGTTAGTTAATTTTACAACTTGAGACTTATACATATCCCTCAATGTATACCAATTTTTTGCTGGAATTACTATAGAACCTGTAACTTCATACCCTTGAGGTGAATATAAGGGATACTCTGATTCTAAATTAAGTAAATAAACTTTTTGATATGATACATTTATATTAATATTGCCAGATAAAACTTTGTAAGTTTCGTCAAACCCAGCAGTAGCAAAAAATCTACAATCATAATTTTTTGCTGTTCTAGCCAAAAAATCATTAGCTTTTGAATATGCATCAACAAATTTGATTTCATCAAACATTTTATCAAAAAGACAATTGTAATTTAAGGTACAGCGAATATTGCTCCCTATTGAAATTGAAGCTGAAGTAAGTAAATTTCTTTGAGACATATAAGATTGTCTGTCGAGATTTGCTTTTACAATTGCAAAATCTGTAATGATTAAATCAAATATATCTTTGTACGCTGGATTATAAGGCGGAATAACAATTTTAGGTGTTTTTCCATTTACAAAATTCTGACCTTGAGGCAATTGTAACAAAACATCTGATGACAAAGTACATGTCTCAGTGATTCCATTAACTGAAAGAACATGAACACCAGCCGAACCTTGTATTAAGTTTTTATGTGACACTGCTCTAGCAATTTCAGATGTAAATTCTTCAATTAAAAGAATATTTGAATTGTATCTGAGCCAGTGCCATTTACCTAAGTGGTTGGATGTATAAATTGCCATATTATAATTTTTCTGGATCTGTAACGAATCCAAAAATACCCTCATCAATTTCCATTAATGATTTTCGTAATTCGTTTAAGTCAGTTGATATTGTTCCATTTTCTATAGCATTCTTAAGTTGCTCAAATTGTTGTAATCTTTCAACATGTTGTCTTTCAGATAATATTTCATCAACTCTTGACTTGAACGGTCTTAATGGTGAATTTTCTAAAGTTGTCATATCCGATTGATTTGCTTCTATCATTTTTTGAGCAGACATCCTTTGTTCTGCTGTAGAATTAGGACTTATTATAATTCTAGATGCATTGTCTATGTTGTGCTTGATGCTTTCAACATAATCATGATGTTCCTTGATAGTCTTTCTATCAAATCCAGCTCTACCAATGAATTCTTTTTTAGCTTGCTTTACTGCATTTTGTAATTTGTAATGTAATATTGCAGAGTCAATTGCACGAATGCATTTTCTCTTGTCATCATTTACCATCATTCTGCGATAATCTGGATTGTCAATATTTGCTTGTAATTCAAAGTCAACACTATTGTCAATCATCTTCTTAGCTTTGCAGAAATTGTTTGTATTGCTGCAACCTGAATAAGAATAAATAATATTTTTCTCATCTAATTTTTGAGCTATTGTATTGAATGGGACTTTTAAATCTTGTTCTTCAAAGCTCAAAGCATCAGTGCCAACAATATGAGCAAGAGTAGAATAAGTTCTCTTTTTCCATAATGTCTTAAGCTTATATATATTTCCTTCTCTTGTTTTAACACCAGGAAGAAGAGGCTCATACTCTTTCATTACTTCACCAGTTTTTTTACTAATTTGTGGTGGAGGAGTGAAAACATTGCCATCAGGATCTACCCAAGGTCTTCCTCTATCTACAATTGTTTTGGGGTCATCACTGTCGTAGCCAAAATATTCTCCAACAAACATAACTTTTGACTTGATTACTGGTTGAAAAGTGACTGGATCGATGTATTCTAAAACATCTACATAAATCATAAAGTCAATATCAAAATTATTTACATTCGTTGGACAGTCAGTGGGAATTGGTACTAAAACTTGATATGGAATAGCATCAATACCAAATTCTTTTCTCAAAATTTCTATAATTCTTGCTTCTTCTGTAGACCTTGTAGTAAGCCCCAAAAAATTATAATTAGGATCAGGAATATGGTTTTGAGATGTTAAAGCTTCACTGACTTCAGTCAAGCCAATATCCCTCAAATCGCTCCTAAATTGGCTTATATTGTATTTGCATATACTTCTATAATAAAATTGTATTGCCAAACCTGCTGGATCTACAGATAGCATATCAGATTGAATTAATTTAACTATCCCTGGACCATCGTAACCTTCTTGAATAAATTCATAAAGTCTATTTTTTGCATAATTATCTTTCAACTTTATTTGAGAACGTTTGATAGCATCCATTCTCCTATCTATATTGAAAGGTATATCTTGAGGTCTTTGACCAGGAAAATTCTCATCAATATATCTCATTTCAGATTCTGATAAGAAAGGTAATCCAGTGCTAGGATCAAATTGAGGAAAGAAAATTTGATAAAATTGTTGTCTTAATTCAGGATTTTTAAAACCAGTTTGCCTTAAAACTTTAGGACTTTCAGATCTTAATTCGGACAATAAACCTGCATTCTTGACAATTTCATACAAATTAAACTTGATAGGGTGATCAATTAATTTGCTCCATCTTGCTATTTCTTCTTCACCCATTTTCCCAGATAATGCAAGAACTTTAGTCCAGCCAGTATCGCCTTTGACATTAGTTTTACGAGCTAATTTTTGAATTTCTTCATTAATACCTTCAACATCTCTGACAACTGTTGGGTCTGTAAATTTAGAAGGCAATGGTTCTTTTGATGTTTTCCTTCTATCAGGGAATAATACTTTTAATGCTTCAGCTGGAGGATTAGTAAGCATAGTTGACAAATCGTTATCATCAAAATTAGGAATCTGTAATGCACGACTTCTAATTTCTTTGTATTCGTCAATAATCTCATTTACTTCTTTCTCAATTTCTTTAGATATCCATGTTTTGATAGAAGCAATTTGATCAGGATCTTGATAGTCTGGCAATCTTCCTAAAATTTCAGTGGCTTCAGGAGAGTTTCTTTTTGATGTTCTACTTAATTCAATCAATTCAGGAATAAATACTTGATTGACACGCTCTAATAATTTCTTGATAATAATCTCAGAAACTTGATTCGGATCTAATCCTGTTTGTTCTAATTGCTCTTTGATAGTACAAGCTGATTGAATTAAAGAAGTGATATTACTTCTGTATTTTTCAAGAAACTCAAATTGTTGTGGTACGCCTGTTACTTTTGTTTCTGCCAATAACTTGTAAGCAGCATCAATACCGATTTCTCCAGCTGCTAATTTTTCACCAATTTCTCTATCAAGGTATTCAGAAATATAGGCAGCTTTTTCTTCGATCGTTCTGCCTGGAATTTCTTCTGGAGATACTTTTGTGGATAAATCTGCAGCTGATACGTGTTTTTTTAAATTGAACATAAATGAGATCCAAATTAGAGATATGATTACTTTTCTTTTTTAGGAGTTTTCAGCCCTTTATATCTAGAATATTAAACCTAGTTTAACGTTATTCCTTGGAGGGTTTAACAATGGCGTTCTCTCTTAAGTTATATGCTGTGATCAAATGTTTGATTGCGGCTTTATTTATTTTAAATTCTCAACAAACATCTTATTTGTTATACTTGAACAACCCAGAAACAATTTGTAAGTCAGGAGTACTACACGATAAAAAATTTACACAAAATACCAGAGTGAGATATTTTGTTCATTATAAAAACGGAACAGACAAGCCACAAAAATTTTATATGAATTCTGATCTTAAAGTGAAATCATTGAAAAAATCTTTTAATGCTCATTATTTACCAGATAGAGCAGGAGCATATTCAATAAAAAATTTCTTCCTAGCTAAACAAACAACTGCTCCTTTGAATGTCTACTGCAAATTAGAACCAGAAGAAACTATATCTGGCATAATCGAGGGTGAATTTCAACAAAATGACAGGGTTATATGCAGATTAGGTGTAGAGAACAATCCGACAAATTATCTTGATGTTTTACAATTAGATTACAAGCTAGAAAAATCTCTTGATGTGTATATGAAAATCCCATCTTCTGTATTAATAGGAGAGAAAATTGAAGGCACAGTTTTGGGTCAATATGGTTCTGATATTAGGCTCACTGTAATCCCTCGTAAATCTGGAATTATGAAGATGTCTTTCTCTCCTCGTGGTGGTGATGGATTGCTTGTATTTTCACATAAGGGTAAAATTACAATGACTGAATTTGTATCTGTCAAGCAAGAATCAGATGTATTTTGTCTTAAGGTAGAAAAAAATGTGCCTGAAGTATTTACATTTATTCCTATTGGCGGATTGAACTACCCAATAAAGATAAATTTTAATCTTTATGATTTTACTGACAAAAATATAGCATAGGAAACAAGATGGAAGAGCGAAAAGTTGCTGGTGTAATTGTTGATGAAAAGACAGCTGAAGAACAAACAAGAGCTGCTATGGATGAACTTATGGGTGTTGATAGTGATTCCCATAATATGAAATTTGAGAAGATGTATGTTGTTAGAGATGGAGAAACCATTGAAATTGAAGTTCCAGTAGATGACATTGATCTTCTAGACGATATGGATGATGATGACCTTACTGAAGAAGGCGAAAGATCATTAGGAGTTATTGATGCAAATTTCGATACAACAACTAACCAAACTGCAGCAAAGAAAGACCGTGATCGTATGGCAGTTGTTTATGTTGAAATGAATAGCAAAGAAGACCAACCAAATATTGTTTGCCCATATACCGGAAGTTCAGATGTTTACCAAGTTGATTCTTCTACATGGGCTAGTTATGAGACTGATCAGCCATTTTTAGTGCGAATACAAATGACTGATGAGGAAGACTAATCTTCCTCATCCTCTAAAATTATTCCAAATCCAAGTTTAGATTGATCTTCTAATGCTTGGATTTCTTTTTTTAAATCGTCAATCTCTTCACTTAGATTATTCATTTGATTTTTGAGTTCTTTGAAATGTTTGCTGAATGAAACAAACATATCTCCAAGGATTTCTCCCAACTCTTCATTCGAAATATTTTCTTTAGACAATATTTCTTCTAGTCTTACTTGTGTCATTAGCCCCTCCTCAACTTTGGCTTTGGATATGATGAATTATTTTCTGATTGTGGTGAATTCATAATCAAGGTTAAAATTTCATCAAGTTTCAATTTGCCTTTCCTTGCTTCATCTGATTCTAAAGCCGCTTCAGTCAATATTGCTCGTAAATCGTATAATTCAGTAAGTAGCATATCCCGATCAATACTTATTTTCATATTCCCCTCCAATGAAGAAGCCAGCACAATATAGATTTTCACAAATAAACAATGAGCTCCTATGCTGTTTGGCTAGTCCTGGTATTTTATCAGAGACTAAGTTTGTTTTTACAAATGATTATGAAATAAAAATACCCAGCACTTTATTTGTAGATAATAAAGGCACAACATTCCGTAAAATATGTGAAAATTACAAAGACTTCAATAATCATACATATTTAAAATTTAGAAAAATAGAACTTGACATCACTGTAGATTTTTTTATTCCATATTTTAAATCATCAGAATTTCTTTGTATGAGCTGCAATAAATTACATAATGGCAAAACAAATAAATGTTGCCCTATGACCAGTAACCCTATAAAATTGATCAAGGCTGAACTATATAAAATTGAAATTCCAAATGTGTTTGATATACCCAATTCAATAATTAGATCTCGCTCTGAATTTGTATACTTGCATTTTCCAGATATATTGTCTACAATGCTTATAAGATGAATAGGCATATAGAGAGCATTCGTATAAAGAATTTTCAAAATCACGAAGATACTTTTTTAACTTTTGGATCTGGCTTGACAGTAATTACAGGTTCGTCTGACTGTGGCAAGTCAGCATTATTTCGTGCATTTATGTTTGTATTCGAGAATGAATGGAAGTCATATGATGTCAAAAATGGCCAAAAAAATACCGAAATCACTGTCATTTTTAAGAATGGCGACTATTTGAAGCGAACCAAAGGTACTGTCAATGAAGTAGAGTATCAGTATTTTGGAAAAGAACTTGTCAAACACGCAAAATTTGGCTCTGATCTTCCAAAAGATGTTGTGGAATTTATCGGACACACACCAAGAACAGCTCATTCTTATGTTCCTTTTGCTAACCAAGAAGATAAATTATTTCTTATCAATTCTACAGATACAGCAATACCAAAAGATATTTCAAAACTTCTAAGAATAGATGATCTAGAACAAGCAGGGTCATTACTTAATTCTGAAGTTAATAAAATTTCAGCAGATATAAAAAGAGTATCTGCTGAACTTGACTCAACTAAAACAAAATTAAAGCCATTTGAAAATCTTGATGAAAGAATAGAAAATTTCAATAAACTCAAAGATCTTATTCAAGATTATGAAAATTTAGAGTCTGAAATTGATACTTTAGAAGAATTTGTTGATGATTTTTACAAAGCTTACAAACAATATGTTGATTGTAAAAATGAAAAAATCAAATATGAAGCACTTGAAGAAGTTTATAGCTCAGTTATTCCAGAGTTGACTAAAAATTATAATGACATATCAGATGGTCTTATTTTGATTGAAAATATTTCAAATAAAGTGACTCAATATAAAACTGCCGAAAAGAGTTACAATCATTATTACGAAATTGCTGAAGGTGATATAGGACAACTTATTTCAAACTGTGATTCCATTCATACTGAATTATTAACTATGGAGAAGCTGGATTCTGATATTGAAAATACAAACTCAAATATTGATACTAAATTAGAAGATATCAAAAAACTAAATCAAATTATCAAAGAATGTGATATAGAAATTGAATCTTTGGAGATTTACGCAAGAGAAAATTTTGAAAGCTGTGAATCCTGTGGAAGATTCTGTGTGTGCCAGAGATTATCATGAAGAATGTAATTAAACAAAATAAAGTCATGTTTGTTGGTGATATTCACTTAATGGATAGGCAACCAAAAAATAGGCTTGATGATTATAGTTTGTCAATCAGAGCAAAGCTTGTTGAATGTTTGCAAATTGCTGAAGAAAGAAAGCTTGATGCCGTTGTTCTTCTTGGTGATCTATTTGAAGTTTATGAAGTTGGACCACTCTTACGAAATCAAACTTTAGAAATTTTGAAAGGTATACCAAATGGCAATAAACCTTGGTCATTTCCTATCTATATCTGTGTAGGGAATCACGATCTCGATAGTTCTTCAAATCTTGAAAAGACTGCTTTAGGAACACTTATTTCAGCTGGATTATTGATTAAGACAGACTATGAACCTTCTTTGGGTATATCTTTTGCTCATTACACTCCATCTTTAGACAGAGAAATAAAGCAAGGTTTTCTTACAACTTCATCAGCAATTATTTGGGTTTGTCATGCATCGATCTCAACAAAAATTGATAGGTTTGCTGAATATGCTTATCTTTTCGAGGATACACCTTTGCATCCCAATACAAATCTAGTCATTTCAGGTCATATACATCACGAAATGACGCAAACAAGAAGTGATGGCAAGCGATTTATTAACCCTGGTTCAATCAGTAGGTATTCAGCGTCTAGGGACAATTTAGAAAAAGACATTAAAATATTAATTCTTGACTATACATTGGATGGTGAAATTCAAAACGAAGAATATATCAAGCTTAAATCTGCAAAACCAGCTAGTGAAGTTTTTAAGCTTGAAGAAATGCAAGCAGCAAAAGAACTTAAGAAAGATACACATGAGTTCAAACTTAAGGTTGCAAACATGAGAACTACATCATGGCAGTTTACAAATCTTGATGATAAAATCTCTGCGCTAAGAACTAAAGCAGAAAACGCTAATATAAGCAATGAAATTATTGATTTAGCTATCAATGCTGTTAAGACCGTAAATACCAAGACTATTAAGGGGGAATGAAAAAATGACATCTAAAGAAATTCTAGATCAGATCGAAGCATACAAGAAGAAAAAAGGAAATGCTGAAGGTAAAGTTCAAGTTTTATCTACGCAGCTTGAACAATTTAAAACTGAATATGATGATTTAGTACAAACTTGCAAAAACAACTATGGCTGCAAACCAAAAGATCTTAAGAATCTAATTACAAATAAGCAATCTGAATTAGAAAGCAAACTTCAGGAGTTACAAGATAAAGTTGTTGAACTTGAAGGAGAGTAGTCTTGAATCTTCAGCAAATTAAAAGCTTTTGTAGTAAACTTGAAAGAGAATTGATTACTCTTGAAGCAGAACGCAAAACCTTACAAACTCTTTTAGAAGAACAAGAAAGTAAGATAAAAGAGTTAGAAGTTGATAAAGAACTCAACAAAAAAGCTAATATATTTATTCGCCAAATAGCACAAGAAACCAGACTTAATGCAATTTCTTCAATTGAAGAATTAGTTACTGCTTGGTCAAGAGATATGTATAGCCAAGATTATACTTTCACTATGGAAATGAAAGAAATAAGCCAAAAGGAAAGTGAAAATACAAGTCAATTTACAATTTCGCCAACATTGGAAAAAATAATTGATGGTGAGTTAGTAAAACGTCCTTTACGTGGAACAAGTGGAGGAGGACTGCATGAAATTATCAGCTATATATTGCGAATTGCTTTTGGAACTTATAATGGATACACAGGTGCTTATTTCTTAGATGAAGCATTTTCTGCTGTTTCTAAAGATGGAGTAATGAAATATTTATTGAAATTTATGAAGAAATATAACACTGAATTAGGTTTACAAAATATACTCATTACTCACTCTCCAGAAAAATTTGCCCTTATATCATCAAAAAATTATCTAGTATATAAAGAAAATGGCATAGCCAAAGTAAAAGAAACTTCTTTAGAAGAGATAAAGGAGATGCAAAATTTTGATTTGATTGAGGTAGAAGATGAAGACAGTTAATGATCCCACTTATGACTTTGTGAAAGGTATTTATATGCAACACGTTCCTCTTCAATCTGAATTGGTAAATCCATTTCAAGCCAACAAACGACAGCGCAAAAAGCCTGTAATTAAGACTTTGAAAGAAGCACCAGAAAATCTTAATGATTGGACGGCTAAGAATTTCACAGATTACTTCTTGAACGAATACAAGAAAGCATTTGATGGGGTTTACCGAGTCACTTACACCTCTGACAATAAAATCATCAACATAATTGCTGATTTTATGGAAGACAATAAGTTAGACAAGAATGAATGGACCAAGAAATTTATTGATTGGTGCTTCATAAATAAAACTGTAATCATGCAAAGGTCAGGACACTTCTTACTTATGGAATTTCCTCACTATTTGAATCGTTACTACCAAGATGTAATTAATACAAATAATTCTGCACCTCTGATTGATATCTATGATGAAGTGAAGAGCTTGGCAAAACTTGGAAGATCAAAAGAAATGTTTTCCAAATTTGGCATTCCTATTGTTTGTACCTACTATGCTAAGACACAAAACATTAGTGCAGAAGATTTTACATCTGGATTGAATCAACTTTTTGCCACACTTTCCAAAGGCAATGCTGAAGAAAAGAAACTGATAGCTGATACTTTTCAAAAATCTATATCAAGATCCCCATATCTTCCAGGATTTGAAATGCTTGATTGGCGTGAAATTTTCGTTAAATACACGACTAAATACAAGGAAGAAACCTGGTGGAGAGATGAAGATTATCCAGGCAATCCTAGATTTCAATTCGATAAGTTTATAAATGGACAGCAATCAAACAATAGATGAAATTGAGCTGCTAATAAGATCTAAAAGAACAGTCTTATATTTAGTATCTCAAGAAGAAAATAGAGTAATGTCAGCTTTGGAAAGTTTATGTTCCAAAGCTGATACTTCTTGGGATCTCGTAAAATGGGATATCGTTTCTGGACTTCATTCAACATTTCCAGAATTCTTACCAGCAAAAGCATCTGATTGTGTTTTGGACCAAGAAGAAGTATTAGGCTGGTTTAAAAAACTTATAGTTCCAAAGAATAAATTTTGTATCTTGGTGTTGAAAGATTACAATAAATTTTTTGGTTCTGGAAACTATCGTGGACAAGTAGAAATAAAAGTTGTCCGCCAATTGAAAAACTTAAGCTTTGATTTTTCCACAGAGAACAAAGCAATAATTATTCTTTCATCCACACTAGAACTTCCCACAGATTTAGAAAAATCTGTTCCTGTAATTGATTTTCCTCTTCCAAGTAAAGATGAAATAGCAGAAAAGATTACATATCTTTTAGATAAAGCATCTAAAAGACCTGATCTTGCTGCTAAATTTCAAACATCATATACCAAAGAAGAACTTGACAATGTAGTCAATTGTTTTAGAGGTTTGACAATATCAGAATGTGAGCAAGTTTGTACCTATTGTATGATCAAACACACATCCTTATTGCCTGAATCAATTATTCAACAAAAGAAAGATATTATCCGTAAATCAGGCTTATTGGATTGGATTGATGACCCTACTGATATGAATAGTATTGGTGGTTTATCAGGATTAAAATCTTGGCTCGAAAAACGTAAAGATGCTTTTTCATTAGAGGCATTAGATTATGGATTGCCAGCAAATCCCAAAGGCATTTTACTTGTAGGCATTCAAGGTGCTGGTAAGTCATTATTCGCCAAAGCTATTTCATCATTTTGGAATTTCCCACTTCTAAGACTTGACATGGGCAAAGTATTTTCTGGTCTTGTTGGAAGTTCTGAACAAAATATGAGACAAGTTTTTAAAGTGGCTGAATCTGTAGCTCCCTGTATTCTTTGGTGTGATGAAATTGATAAGGGCATGTCTGGATCAAGAGCATCAAGTACAACAGATGGCGGTACTACATCTAGAGTCTTAGGTTCTTGGCTCACTTGGATGCAGGATAGAAAGTCTCCAGTATTTGTTGTTGCTACTGCCAATGATGTTTCTTCATTGCCACCAGAATTATTGAGAAAAGGTAGATTTGATGAGATTTTCTTTGTAGATCTTCCTAAACTGCTAGAAAGAAAAACTATATTTAAAATCCACCTTGAGAAAAGAAACAGAAATCCAAAGAATTTTAATTTGGAATTATTGGCAGATTTATCTGAAAGTTTCACAGGTGCGGAAATAGAAGCTGCCATTGAATCAGCTTTGTACGAAGCATTCAGTGATAACAAAAGAGAAATCATTACATCAGACATAGTAGACGCAATTAAAGATTCCGTTCCCATTTCTAAATTGATGAAAGAAGAGATACAATACTTGAGATCTTGGGCTAGTGAAAGAGCAAGAAATGCCTCCAGTAGCAATTCTGAAATTAAGAGATACAATGAGAACGAGGATGATTTGTAATGGCTGAACCTAATTTTGAAGATATATTGGGTCTAAATAATTTAAAAGAAAACTTACGAGATAGTGCACGAAACCTTAGAATGAGTAAAGGTATCGGTTGCGCTCTTTGTGATTATTGGGGCTACACTGTTAATTACAAAGCTAAATCTGTAATGTGTTCATGTGAGAAAGAAAAATTTCTCAAAGAACTTTATGCTAAAGCTAATGTACCAAGAGTTTTCATTGGTAAAAGTCTTGATGATTGGAATATTCGTGCAGATTCTCATGGAAGAGATCTTGGTGTTGAATCTAAAACCAGTGAACGAGTTTTAGTATTACTTAAGCATTTTGAAAAATATATGAAGGATATTGTAAACAACGATCCTCCAATTATTCGTCACACTGGAAATATCAAGACACCACTTACATCACTAATTTTTGATGGTAAAAATGGTAGTGGTAAAACTTTTATCGGTGCAGTATTAGTTCAATCTGCTATCAAAAAAGGTTTGTCTGCTAAGTACTATGATTGGACTGAAATTATAAGTGTCTTAAGCGATTTTGATAAGAAAGATGAATTTGACAAGATGAATGAAGAATTTAAGAGTCTTGATTTTATTGTCATCGATGGAATTGAACAATATAAACAAACTCACCCTCAATTCCCTCAAAATTTAGACAGACTAGCAAAATCAAGGGTAAACTCTGGCAAACCATACTTTTTGTTGACTTATGGAACTGCGAATATTTCAACAGGTTCTGGTTGGAATTCTTTACTTCGAAATTGCATTACTATAAGGTTGCCTTACGCAAGATGAAACTAGATCAACGTTCACTAGAAATAATGTTCCTATCATCCATCACTAAAAGTCAAAAGTGTATGGATAAGGCTCTTGCACGTCAAATTACTAGGGATCATTTTGTTCATATAGATTCAAATGACACCTCTTCTTACACCCAAAAAATGTACGATTTTATAATGAAATATTGGGAAAGAAGTGGTGGAAGTTTATTAACAGGCTTTGTACTTGAATCATCATTGAATGAAAGCAATATCAAAGATTTCACCCGTAGAAAATATATTTCTCTTTGGGATGAGATTGAGAATTTTGACTTTAATGAGAATGATTTTTACGAAGTCACTACATTGCTTAAAAAGAATAAAGGTCTACGCACACTTACTAAAACTTTTGAATCATCTAATAGTCTTCTTGCTAATGGTGATCTATCTAAAACTGTAGAAGCTATCCAGAAAGACCTTGATGATATTCAGGAAGAACTGTCTGAAAAATTTTCTGAAATACAAAATTTTGATGTATCTAATAGTGCTGATTTCTTCAAATTAGAGTACGAAAAACGTCTTACTCAACCTGAATTATTTAAGGGTATTGAATGTGGAATAAGCAATATAGATTCTAAAACTTTTGGATGGATGCCTGGACAAATTATTGTTTTCTTGGCACCTTCTTCTGGTGGTAAGAGTGTAATGCTTTTAAATTCTGCTCTTCATGCAAATAAAGTGTGCAAGAAAAAAGTTTTGTATCTTTCTTTTGAAATGAACTCTTGGCTTTGTTTGCTTCGTCACGTTTCATTAAGTTTTGAGATTCCTTATGACCAAATCAAAGGCACTGATCTTTCTCCAGATGAAATGAAGACAATTTATGATGGTTTAAAAGGTCAAGAAGATGGCCCATATTTTGAATATGATGTCAATATGGAAGATCCTACACCAGAATATATTGATCAAAAAATTAGAGAATTGATTGCTACAAAAGGCAAACCAGATCTTCTTGTAGTTGACTATATTGGAAATATGACCGTGCGTAAAGCTGTCAATGGAGCAAAAGATTGGGAGAATCAATCACAAGCAGTTAAGGGTTTATTCTTGCTTGCCAAAAGATACAATATTCCAGTTCTCACTGCTCAACAGATAAACCGTGAGACAATTAGAGATTCACGCAAGTCTAAAGATGACAAAAAATTTATGTCTTATGATCAGGCTGCTGCATCTGGTGGACAAAACCTCATGCACCTTTGTACCTATGCTATTGCTATGGAGCCCAATCGGGAACATGGATATTGTATTCTTCATCCAGTTAAAATGCGTGATGCTTGGTTCAACCCGTTTCCAATTCGCATGAACAGAGAATACAATAAAGTATCAGAATTGGAAGAAGAAGAGCAGCAACAAATATTGGCATTACATGGTGTTGCAACTGGAAATACAGTTGTTAAGGAAGTTCCCACATCAGATCGTCCTGACGGCAAAACTCCTATCAAACGTAATCCAGTTGTTCGTGATGAAAATGGAAATGTTCAAGCAATTTTAGATGACGAAGAAGAAATTGAACCTATAAACTACGATGATGATAGAGAACTTTCTGTGTCTGATTGGATGCTTTATGAATAAAACTACAATCACTAGGCAATTTATTGATAATCTAGTGAAAAGTATTGATATTATGGAATTTATGGAGTCGGAATATGATTCTGACTTCATAATATCTAAGCACACTGATTGGGCAAACACAAGATGTCCTATGCCAGATCACGATGACGGCAATCCTTCTTTTGGTGTCAATACTAAAACAAATACCTATAATTGCTTTGGATGCGGAGCCACTGGAGATTTGATTCAACTAGTACAAGATGTTGAAGGTTTGAATTTTGTAGAAGCTATACATAAACTCTCTGTATTTGCTAAAATTGATATAGAAACTGTTGATTTTGATGTCAAATATCTGATGAGAGAAGTTAGTAATACAATCAAAAAATATCTCGAAAAAGAAAACAATTCTAGTAATTATCCCGGTGGTTTATCTGAAGTTGATTTTCTTATTTCTTTTGCGGAAAAAATAAAGAAATATGAACGCTTAAATAGTTACAATCCTGATTTTATTACTTGGACAGACAATGTTTACAAGCAAATAGATGAAGATTTACATAAAGAAAACTTTAAGAATTTAAATCTACTTTGGAAAAATTTTATTAAGAATGCAAAGATAAAAATGGGAGAACTAAATGAACAACATTGAAATTATTGAAAAATTGAAACAATCTTTTAATGATGCTCCTGAAGAAATTCCAGTGAATATTCTTATCAATGGAAATCTAGCTAATAAAATTCATTTTATTCATCAGCTTATGTTGGCTGAAAATCCAGGATATACTGAAGAAGATGTTTACAAGTACATCTTCTGGTCTGGCGCAAATAAAATTTTAGAAGATCTATCTAATAATGTCCAAAACGATAATCCTGAATCCTGAAGTTATAGCCCAAGTATTACAACACAATGAAGTGGATGTTTATATACTTTGGGCTATTTCTAAGTTAGTAGACCTTAATAATTCAGGCATCGTTCCTCTAGAAGAAATAATCAATATAGCAAGCAAAGTATTTCAATATTCATCTACCTTTGTTTACAAGATTATTGACAAAGGTATTGACAAGTATTGGACTGCTCCTCATGGAAAATTTGGCAAGAAAACTGTTTGTTTATTTTCTATCAATAGAATTATTGACCGCTTAAAGCCAGAAATAACTAGGTCAAAACCAGTAGCAGTACCGTTGTCTGCCCTTCAAAGTCAAAGCAAAAAAGTTGTCAAAGAACTCCTAATTTGTATTTTTGCTGCTCGGTATGAAGACGAAAGACCAGTGGCAATTAATACAATTTCTTTCTACACTGGACAAAGCGAATCTACAGTTAGAAATGCTATCAAAAACTGCAAATTTATTTCTGTAAAGCAAAATCTTGAAGTGGTAGACAAAACACTAAAAAAGACGAAATTATCCCTTACAAATGATCAAGTTCAAGAATATAAGAAACTCAAACTCATCCAAAAAAGTTGTTCTTACGTTATCTGTAAGCAAATCTCTAATTCTTATAGATTGCTGGAGTTTGATAGATTGCCTTTGCGAACTCGTCCAAAGGCACTAAAATTGATTGATAAGAAATTGATTCTTAATTTAGAACCAAGGCAATATCATCAAAAGAATGGTAAACTTTATTCGAATAGCAATAAAGCAATTCTCTAAATCTGCAAGTGAATGACTATCTTTGATGGCGCTTGCGAAAGAGGCATTATATGTGTAGTTCTAATAAAGATTTCGTACATTTACACGCCCACACGCATTTTTCAATTCAAGATGCATTACCTACACCAGCAAAATATGCATTAAAAGCTCGTGAGATGGGTTTCCGAGCCACAGCAATTACAGACCACGGAAAGATGGGTGGTGCTGTCGAATTTGTTGAAGCTTGTCGTTCATATAGCAATTTTGAACCTATCAAACCTATTATTGGCATCGAAGTATATACCTGTGAAGATCGTTTTGATAAGAGTAAAACAGAAGATGGTAGACGTAAGAAATTAAATCACCTCACTCTTCTTGCTCAAAACGAAACAGGTTATAAGAATCTTCTTTCTCTTTCAGCTCTTGGCAATGATCCAGATGCTTTTTATTATTCTCCTCGTGTTGATTGGGGATGTATAGAAAAGCATAGTGAAGGTGTAATTGCACTTTCTGGCTGTCTTGCATCTGAATTAAATCAATCCTTAATGCGAGAAGATGTTGACCTAGCCAATCGTGTTGTAAATAGATTTAAGAATGTTTTTCAAGACCGATATTTCATTGAATTACAGCATCACGGAATTGATGAACAAGCTCACAATATGCCTTTTCTTTTGGATCTTGCTAATAAGTATGATCTGCCTGTTGTTGCATCTAATGACGTTCACTATCTTGACAAATTAGATTGGAAAATTCACGATGTCTTGATTCAAATGCGTGATCAAAGAGACAGCAGAACAGATAAGAAAAATGGCAAGAAAGAAGCATACGGTAGTCATCAGTTTTATCTAAAACCTTATGATGATATGCATAAGATTTTTGGATCAAGTGTGCCTGATGCATTAAAAAATTCTGTTCTAATTTCAGAAATGGTTGAGGATTTCTTTAAGCTAGATGTTCCTCACTTACTTCCTGCTGCTCGTATACCAAAAGACAACCAAGAATTTAATAATTTTTGGAAAAGTAGATTGCCTCACCATAAAGCAAATGAAGCGTATTTGGCCTTTCTTTGCATCACAGGTTTACGTCAAGCCAATTTATTCACTACCAAATATTTAGCCCGTTTAGATAGTGAATTAAGGCAGATTTGGTACATGGGTGTAACTGACTACTTCTTGATTCAAAGAGAATTAGTTGAGTTTATGAAGCACAAAGATATCCACTTTGGCATTCGTGGTTCTGGTGTTGGATCATTAGTAAACTTCTGTCTTGAGGTTTGTAATGTGGATCCTGTGCGTTGGAACTTAATGTTTGAACGCTTCTTGAATCCTGGTCGTGGAACTCAATACAAAATAGATATATCTGAATTTCCAGCATCTCAATTTATTAGTGAATATGGAGATATGGATCAAATTCCTTATAGTAAAAAATTAAGGAAAATCACTCAACAATGGCTTCAAGTATTTCCAGAAAATAAGAAATATGAGCCTGAAATTGAGAAAGAACTTTGGGTATTAGAAAATCAAGGTTTGTCATCTTATATCTACAATCTTGCAAAAATGGGGATCAAAGCAAAACATAATGATTCTCAGCTTTGGACTGCTCATATTCTTGACATTACAGAAGAAATGCCAACAGATGGTCTAGTAATTTCAAAAGTTGCTGCCCTTCCTGACGTTGATACAGATATTGATGATTCTCGTCGTTCTGAAGTTATTGATTGGACTAAAGAAAGATTTGGAGAAGATCACGTAGCGCAAATTGGAACTTGGGGTAAATATGCTGCTAAAAACTCTGTAGTAGGATGTTTGAAAGCTTCTGCAAGATTCCAAGATACTTATCCTAATGATTTTCACAATCAGGCATTAAAAATTTCTGCATTGATTTCTAAAAAGCCCGGAACAACAATTGAAGAAACAATTCAAGAAAATGAAGAGTTTAAATTTTATTATGACAAATGGCGTGAAGAATTAGATAGTGCCATTCAGTTGGTTGGCACTTATTCTAACTTTGGTGTTCACGCTTCAGGTGTTCTTGTATCTTCTGAACCAATTTATTTAAATGCGCCAATTGAAAATAGTAAGGGAAACTTGTGTTCTGCTTACGATATGAAAAATGTTGAGCGTGTTGGATTGGTCAAATACGATTTTCTTGGACTTGCTGCTTTTCATCAAGTTGCTCTCTGTCTAGAACATATCAAAAGACTTCACAATAAAGATATTGATTTTAAAAAGATCAATCTTGAAGATCCTAAAATTTTCAAGAACATTTATGCCAAAGGTAAAACTGCAAGCGTATTTCAGTTTGCTTCAAAGGGTATGCAACAGGCTCTACGTGATGTTAATGCTTCTAATATTGAAGACTTGATTGCTGTGGCTGCTCTATACCGTCCTGGCCCTATGGATTATATTCCTCAATATGCAGAGGGCAAAAGGCATCCAGAATCTATTCGATATGCTCACCCTATTATTGAGAAACATTTGTCAGTAACTTATGGAATTATGGTATATCAGGAGCAAGCTATGTTCTTGGCTCGTGATATGGCTGGATTTACATGGCAGCAAGTGGACAAACTACGTAAAGCAATTTCAAAAAAGTCTGGTAAAGATTTTGATGATGTTTGTAATCTTTTTGCCACTAAGAGTAAAGAGCGTGGAATTCCTGAAGCAGTTATTGATGAAGTATTAGCATTAATGGCTAAATTTGGAGGATATGCCTTCAATAGATCTCACGCCTGTTCATATGCTTTACTTTCTTATTACACTGCTTATTTACGTAATTATTATCCTTCTGAATGGCTTGCTGCTTGTATACAGATTGATAGATTAGATGAAGACAAACTTGCTGTATTACTTAAAGAATGTAGCATGGATAGAATTACAGTAAAGCCAGCAAATATAAACGAATCTGGCGTTGAAACTACTGTAAACAAGAAGGGTGAAATTTTACTTCCTCTCTCTGCAATCAAGGGTGTAGGAGCTAGGGCAATTGACATAGTGCAACATCAGCCTTATGTCGATTGTAAAGATCTTGCATATAGAGCTAGACCGAATCGTGGAATGGTAGCTTTCTTGGCTGAACATGATGCTTTGAGCTGTTTGCCTGATACTTTAGAATTTGAAGTTGTTGAAGATTTTTTAGAATATTGGGACAATATTGTTGCGGAAAGAAACAAAGAAGAGAAAAATTCTTTAAGAATGCAGAAACTTGCAGAAAAAAATTCTTTGTCGTATGATGATATTGTCAACAATAAAGAAAGAAAGACAAGATCAACATCATCATCTGTAAAGACTTTGTTGAGTGATGGTTTATTTGATTAGGAAATATTATGGGAATTTTTGACGAATACGAAGACTACGACGATCCTGAATTTCAAATCAAAACTGAAGAAGATGAAGATTTTGATGAAGAAAATTCTTTATTGCTTGCCACGTTAGAATGGGCACCTATGCCTGAAACAGTTTCATGGCAAGATCCTAATTTTTCAAAAGATTTAGTAAGTCGTCTCAAGGGTGTAACTGAAGAATCATTTGCCAAAGAAGTGCAGAATTGGCAAGATGCAATTAGTGTGTTACCTTTTTATGATGAGATTGAAATTCGTAATGAAATTAGACAATGGGATATTGCAATTCCTTCAAAAGATGAATATGAATTTGAATCATTTTCAGCTTCTTATGCTTTACAGGTGCAATATAGAAACAGACTAACAGAAATTATGTCTGTTGTTTATGCTCACTATGAGATGATTTCTCAAGCACATAAAAACTTGAGAGAGATGGCTATAAAATTGTCAACAGGAACAGCAAAAGACAAAGAAGCTAGTGCTGCTTTCACTGTTCACCCATTTGTCATTCCGATGACAAACTCCAAAAGGCTGCTTACATATTTGGAGCATTATTTAAAAAATATTGAATTTGCAGCAACCCAAATGGATAGAATTTTGCGTGAGCATCAAGCCTTATCCAGAATCAACCAATCCTTTAATACAGAGGGAATGTCTAATCTTTATTCGAAAGATAAAACTCCCATGAATAAGGGAAATGCTATAGTAAGAACCAGAAATTCAAGAATTTGACAAAAGTTTTGAATTCTCTATTGCTTCAGCACAAAACATACAGTAAACTAAAAAATGTGGGACGGAAGAGCCCAATTGGAGAAAATATAAAATGACTCGACGTGTTTCTGCTACAAAGATGGTTGCTCAGTCAACTGCGCCAACCACTCCTCGTAATTCTTTTCCTCGCTTGCAGGATATTCTCGTAAACCTTTCAGTCAAGGATGCACCAAAAGTTGTGCGTCGTCTGAAGCTTGTTGGTGATCCAATTTCATTTATTGAGTACACCGATAAGGTTTATGTTCCAAACCCTAACAATGATCCTGCCCTTCGTGGTAAGACTCAGCGTGTTCCATTCCCAGACGCTGATTTGAACAAGTCATTTGTTCGAATTGGTCATGATGATCCAAAGCAGTGCCCTTGGAAGAAGATGGGCTACATTGGAACTGTTCAGTATGCTCAAAATGTCCTAGAGAAGCAAGAAGATGGCTCCTGGGAAGTAAAGATCCTCAAGAAGGGCAAGAGCATCTTTGGACGTATTGCTGAGCAGACAATTCAGAACTACGAAGATCCTGAGAATGAGGATGGTGACGGTCGTCACTATGGTAGTCGAAATTCTCCATGTATTAAGATTACTGCAACTGCTACTGGCATGCCAGCACCTAAGTCAGTTGACTATACTCTTTACTTTGAAGGTAAGCCAACCTATATTTCTGATGACATGGTTGAATTGCTTCGTAAGGCTGGAGAACCATCTGTCGAGGATTTGACTCGTGAACGTAGCAATTATGATGCTGATCGTTCAGATGACCCAAATATGCCTGAGTGGGAAGATTTCTTTGCCTATGGTTATCCATTGACTCGAATCTTCAAATTCACAGCCCCAAAGGGTGATGAAGCTCCAGTGTCATCAAATTCATACACAGTTTCAGCACCAGTTGAGGCTCCAAAGCCAGTTGCTAAGCCAACACCTGTTGTTGAAGATGAAGATGACGATGAGGAAGAATTCGTACCTGCTCCTAAGCCAACTCGTTCTGCCAAGAAGAGTGTTGTAATTGACGAAGACGAAGATGAGGATGATGATGATGCTCCTTCTCTTGGTTGGATGGGCAAGAAGTAATTGATAGAAGGGATGGAGCAATCCATCCCTTTTTGAGGATAAATTATGGCTAGAAAAGAACTGAACGAAGCAATTGATAAAGATCAAGAGCGTTTATTAAAGGCAAAACTTAAAGCACTTGGAATTGATGAAAAGTGTATCAAGTCCGGTGATGTAGAGAATATTGAATTTGTTCCTACAGGTGTCTTTGAAGTTGACTCAATTCTTGGTGCTGGTATGGGTATTCCATCTGGTACTTTAATTGAGTTTTGTGGTGAATCTCAATCTGGTAAGACTTGGCTTGGCTATAAGTTGATGGCCGAAGCTCAAAAACTTGGCAAGAAGTGTGCATTCTTCAATATTGAGAATTCATACTATCCTCAACGTGCTTTGTCTTGTGGTGTAAACACAGGTCAACTTTTACTTATTGAGAATGTTGGCTCTGCTGAAAAGTATGGTGAACTTCTTAAGTATATGGTTGAGACTGGAGATTATGGCGTTATTGTTGTTGACTCAATTTCAGCAATGATTCCTAATGATGAACTTGAAAAATCTCTTGAGCAAGTTCAAACAATTGGTCTCCACGCACGTTTTGTAAAGCGTCTTACAAAAGATTTGACTGCAAAGACTGCTGCATCTGGAACTATTGTTGTTCTTATCAATCAGCTTTATATGGGTAGTGGTGCAATGCCTGGTTCAATGGTTAAAACTGCTTCTGGCGGTAATGCTATGAATTACTTTACTCATATGCGTCTTTGGATCAACAAGATCAATGGTGCAGCTGGACAGGTCACCAAGAAAGATGCTGAAGGCAAAGATGTCGTAATTGGTGGCAAGAGCAAAGTTCTTGTTATGAAGACACGATATGGTCAGCCTGGTGTCACTGGTGAATTTAAGATTATGTTCACTGATGATGAAACTACTAATCCTGTAGACGAATTTCTTTACAAGGCTAAAGCTAAAGGATTTGAATATATCAAGGAAGTTCGTAAGAAATTTATTTATACGAACACTGATACTGGAGAAGTTGTTGAGTCAAAAGATGCATATGAATTTTGCAAAATGCTAATGGATCAACCAGCACCAGAAAAGCGTACCAGAAATGATATGTCTACTACAGCATTTGAGTTTATTTGCGGAAGATTGAAAGTAATTGGCAAACCACTAACTGATCTCATTGAAGCAATTAGCAAAGGTCCATCTACTGAAGATTTAGATGAAGATGATGATGGTGGCATTGATTTTGATGTTGCTGCAAAACAAATGCTAGACTAAATAAAAATCCCCTCTTTCGAGGGGATTTTTTTAATGAGACAAAGGACTTGTTTCAGAAAAGTCATTATAGATTCTATTTACTTGTGTTATGAAATTATGTTGACTTTTTGGATCGTCAAAAAAATCACTATAATCATTTGCTAACTTATCAGCTTTTTCTTTGAAAATATAAGCAATTTCAGGATATCCTTTATCGTGTTTTCTTTTTACAATTCTAAGTAAATCTTTGATTTGACCAACAATTCTTCTGTATACATAACCTTGCTCTCTTTTATCAAGAATAGGCTTTTTTGATTTTGATGGTTTATTTGTATCAACCTTTACAATTCTTTCATCATTTCTGTTGCTATCGCCATTATCTCTACTATCCGAATCATCACGCAAAGTTGGATTATCTGGATTTATGACAGTTGTAAATTTGCCCATATTTCTTTGTTCAGAAGCTTTTTCTATAGCTCTGTCAATATATTCTCTGTCTTCTTCAGAATATCGACCTGGATCGTTTTCATACCATCTAACTAATTTTTCAAAATCATTATTTGGATTTTGGGCTAATAAAAATATTTCTTTCATCAAATCTTTACGAGATTTTACTTGTTCAGAAATAAGCTCTTGAGAGACTTTTAAGAATTTATTATGAAGAATATTTGCTGACTTAATATCACCAAAGGCTTCTAATAATTCAATGTCTTTATTAATTTGTGATAACTTTTGAAAAATACTCATTATCCTAAATACACATCAAATAAACTGCTATGCAATCTATTGCCTAACTTGGATTTAAATTTATTAATTTTGCCATATAAGAACTTTAAATATTGACTTCTTTGAGGTTCTGGATATTTGTTAGCATCTTGCAATTGTTCGTAAAAAGTATTAAACAAATCTTCGCTGCCAGGGGGATCTACATTATTTCCAGTTGATGGATCTGTAAAAATTGTAGTTTTTCCAGGCCCAGGTATCATATTGTAATTACCACCTTCTGTTGGAGTGGGTGTGGGTGGGGGTGTAACTTGTGGTTGGGGCTTAGCAACTGGTGGAGCTTCATATTTAATTGGAGGAGTTGTGGCACCAGGTGAAGGCGCAGGGACTGAATTAGGCACTACTTGTTGCTGAAGAGCTGCAGCTCCAGGAGTTGGCATAACTGCCACTGGTGCAGCTGGTGCAGTTACCACTGGTGCATTTGGCATTCTTACTGCTGGCTGAGCAACCGGCATTGGTCTGTAAGCCATCGCACTGTAAGCTACAGGCACTGTTGTTTGCACAGGAGTTGAAATTGCCAATTGAGATTCCTTGACAAACTTTTCATGTAGAATATTTGCTGCTTTAATTTTGCCAGCTTTTTCCAATAATTCAATGTCTCTATTTAATTGAGCTAATTTTTGAAATTTATTCATTTTTACGACCTAAACTAAAATGATACTATTACTTTCCAAAGAGTTGATTTTTCTACCTTTAATGATACAATTTAAATGATGAACAGCTTTGAATTGAACTATAATCAATTTCTCCGCAACTTTGAAGAGAATAAAACTGTTCAAGAATATTTTGAAACTAGAAATTTATCTGACAAAATCGTCAAAAATAATCTTATTGCTTTCTGCCCTTCATATTCTAGATATGAATTTCCATTATTAAAAGGCAGATTAATTGTTCCAATTAAAGATGTTCATGGTAATTTTATTGCTCTAGCTGGTAGACAAATTCCAGATCTTAAAGAACAAACAGTACAAGCATTTTGGGATCTTTATGGGCATGAACCTGCTAAGTGTGCTGACAAAATCAATAAATGGAACAAAGGCAAATGGATAAACGAGCCATATCAAAAGAATAGAAATTTATTCTTTCTTGATATCGCAAAAACAATGGCACGTCAAAAGAATTACCTTATATTGACAGAGGGATATTTTGACGTTTATTCATTTTATGATAATGGATTAGAAAATGTAGTGGCTCTTTGTGGCACTGCGATATCTGATCATCAAATTGCTCTCGCCTCCAGATACTGTGATAATCTAGTTGTTCTTATGGATGGTGACGATGCTGGTAAAATTGCATCAGAAAAAGTTGTGAATAAGATAGAAGAATTGGGATTGAAGGCTATAAGAATATTTCTTCCACCAGGTATGGATCCTGATGATTTTGTCCAGAAATATGATATATCTCTTCTTGATGAAACTATTTTGAAGATGATTGATTCTGGTAAGAAAACATTAAATATAAGGGCTGAAAATGGATAGAATTGAAACTGTTTGGAAAATGAGAGATTGTAGTATGCAAGATGTCAAAGAACTTGCATATGAACTTGAAATACCTATTCCTGTAGCCCAAGTTATGCTTACTCGTGGAATTGATTCAGTGGATAAAGCTGAACAATTTCTTGACCTTAAGATCAATAAACTTCACAATCCAATGACTCTTCCTGATGCAGAAATTGCTATCAAAAGAATAAGCAAAGCAATAGATACAGGTGAGAAAATCTTTGTATGGGGTGACTATGATGTTGACGGTATTACATCTACAGCTATTGTTGTCACTGCTCTAGAAAAAATGGGAGCCAATATAGAATACAAAGTCCCTCACAGAATGGAAGATGGATACGATATCAAGATTCATTCTGTAGATCAGGCTTTAGCTTCTGGTGCAACTCTTCTTATGAGTGTTGACTGTGGAATTGTTGCATTTGAAACTGGAGCTTATGCAAAAGAGAAAAATCTTGATTTGATTATCACTGACCATCATCATCCTAGTGAAGATGGATCATTACCAGAAGCTATGGCAGTAGTAAACCCAAATAGAGATGATCCTTTTTATCCAGGTGAGCATTTTAAATCTCATAAGACAGATGATTTCCAACGCTATCCATTTGACTATTTGGCTGGCTGTGGAATTGCATTTAAATTAATGCTTGGATTGGCTCGATATCGTAAACTAAATGTTTTTGATTTTGTAGATGAATTGATTGAATTTGCAGCATTAGGAACTGTAGCTGACGTTGCTCCAATGATTGACGAAAACAGAGTGATTGTCAATTATGGATGTTCAATTCTTTCTAGTAGTAATAAACCTGGCATTAAAGAACTTCTTCGTATTGCTGGTGTGAAAGATGTAACTCCTACAACTATTGGATTTCAAATTGGTCCAAGAATTAATGCTATTGGTAGACTTGCTGATGCTGGTACTGCTTTGTCACTGCTGCTGTCTAAAGATGAAATTACAGCAGCTAATCTTGCCAAACAGATGAACAATGCAAACACTAAAAGACAAGAGCAGCAAGAAAAAGCCACTCAACAGGCTATAGATTATGTCGAGAAAAATTTTGATTTAGAAAAAGAACATATATTAATAATTGGTGCTGAAGATTGGCACCCTGGATTGATAGGTTTGATTGCTGGAAAAATTGCTGAAATGTACAACAAGCCTTCATTGGTTTGTTCGTTCAAGAAAGATGGATATGCTAAAGGTTCTTGTCGTTCCACTCGTGATTTTAATATTTTGGATGCTCTCAAGTCAGAAGAAGCTTGGAAGTTATTCAAGAAAAGAGCAGATGGTTCTACTGTTTGTGGGGGTCATGCTTTTGCTGCTGGTTTTGAACTTGCTATAGACAATATTCCAGCAATGAGAGAAGCATTAAATAATTATGCTCAAGATAAATTGGGAGAACCATCTTCTGAGAAAATTATTGACATTGATGCTCGTATGCCTTTTGGTGATTTGAATATCAAGACATATGCTCATCTTTCAAAAATATCTCCTTTTGGTAGTGGCAATCATAATCCAATTTTCATCACCAAGAATATGACTCTTGTTGAAGCTAAGCCACTAACCCAAGGCAAACACGCTAAATTAAAATTGTCAAATGGTGAAAAAACTTGGGTTCCTGCTAATGCTTGGAGACGAGGCTATATTTGCAATGAATTCCAACCTGGCGATAAAGTTGATGTTGTTTACACTGTAGAGTTAGACAATTGGTCAGGAAATAATAATTTAGTAATGATTCTTGAAGATATAAAACATTCTGGGTGATTTCTAATTTTAAAAACAGTAGTTATAATTGTAATATCAACGAGGGAATCTTAAGTGAACGAGGATATTACAAAACAAGCAAAGATAAGGACTCAAGAAAATTTAGAGAAGGCCATCCTAAAATATCAAGAAGCTTTACTGTCGGGCAATAAATGGCGGATAGATCGTGACTACAAAGAAGTATGTAAGTTATATCCGCCTTATTTACACATGCAAGAATGGTGGAATCAATACCATTATTTGTATGATTCACAAGAAGATTTTGCATCAGATTATATAAAGATTTTTTGCAATGTTTTATCAAATTGGAAACCCCGAAATACGAGAAAAGTGTCTCGTTATGGAGGAAGCGGGGAATTCAAAAACTATTTTATCGGTGCATTGCAACACAACTATATCAATTTAGTTAAGGCTGACAATGCTGGTAAAAGAAATCCATCCCAGAAATGCCCTATATGTGAAAAATGGGTAAATCCTCTTTCCACTCACATCCTAGTTCATCATCATCATATTCTTTGGGATCATCTCTTAAACACTGGTGTAATTTTAGAAGAACTTGAAAGATGTAATTTCTGCAAGTCTCATAAAATGCCAAGAAGTTATGAATGTGATGAAAATTGTGAAACTAAAAAAGATGGTGGGTGCGAAACTTGTATAGTCAAGAAGCGTACAGCAATCATAAAGAAGCATATTTTGTCTAAGCATTCATCTATGCTTTTTCAAAAATTCAATGAGCTATATCCTGATTATCAAACTGTTTCACCTAGAGCTTTAAGTGTTTACATGTCTGAAGAAGATGACAATGAAGATGTTTGTTATTATGATAGTATAAAAGATGACAACAAAATTAATAATCTAATGAATTTAGATTTAGATGAAGTTGAAAATAAAATTATTGCAACAATCTTGAATGGCTCTTCAAAGCTAAAATACGATTCAAAACTATATGGTTGCACTGCTTCAGAGTTTAATAAAGCTGTAGAAAATATTAAGACGAAAATGTCTCTTATTGGAATTGAGGAAAACTAAAAATGGATAAAATTGAAGAACCTGTGAGCACTATTGCCACAAATGATAAGTCAAAGAATAATTCAAATGACCCAAGGATATTGAAAGCTAGAGGAGGAGATCCAAATGCGGAAGATCCTACAAAAAGACCCACCGATCCTGTTGGCTTAAGTCGTAGTATTTTACATGTGCTAAAAGACCATGAATATGTTAGAATTTTATCAGTTGGCCCCACTGCATTGAATTCTACAATGACTGCTTTTAGACTAGCATCCAGAGAAGTTGAAAGCTTAACTAATGGATCAGTTTTAGTTTGTCGTCAATCAGAATACAATGCTGAAGTGGCTGGCAAGAAAACAAAGGGAATTTCAACACGCATTTTTGCTATTGATATTAAGTTTGCATTGTAAGAGATGAGAAAAACTAGCTGGCTTGATCAAAAAAGACAATTTTTATCGGATTATTTTGCTAAGAAAAATAACGGAATTATTAACATTTCTGTTGAGGAATTTTCTAAACCAGAAGAGAATAATATAGTCAGTAAATATCACTCTTGGACAAAACTTATTGATGAGTCTAGGAACTTAAATCCAAGTTTTGTGTTGTCATCCTTGGACGTTCATCCGTCAGGTTTTAGAGCAGATGACAAGCAAGCACAAATGCTTCTTGACACTGCTTTTGAGAAAAAAGTGGATGAAATTTTAGATGTATTGGATGAAAAGGATTTAGATAAATCTTTAGTTCAAGAAAGATTGTTAGATTATATTATTGCAAACAGATTATATAAAAAGAGGCTAGAAGAATTAATCAAAAAGCTTAAGAATTTGGACCCGTTTGAGTTGCAGAATTACAATTAATACCTCATACTAATTAAAGGAAGGGATAAAAAATATCTGATAGATTTCTTTCAGGTATTTTTTATTGTCAAAAAATATGGAAAAAATACTTCAAGAGAATAAAAATCGTTTTGTTTTATTCCCAATTGAACATCACGACATTTGGAATTATTACAAAAAAGCACAGCAAGTTTTCTGGACTGCTGAAGAAATTGACTTAGCTCAGGACCTTACTGACTGGGAAAAATTGAATGAAGGAGAACAGCATTTTGTCAAGCATGTTTTGGCATTCTTTGCTGCATCCGATGGAATTGTAAATGAAAACTTAGCAGAAAATTTTGTTGCTGAAGTACAGTACACAGAAGCTAAATTCTTCTATGGTTTCCAGATTATGATGGAAAATATTCACTCCGAGACATACTCCCTTCTCATTGACACTTACATCAAAGACAAAGAAGAGCAAAACCATCTTTTCAATGCAATTGATACAGTTCCAGCTGTTCAAAAGAAAGCAGAATGGGCTCTTAAGTGGATTGGTTCTGAGTCTTTTGTAGAGCGTCTAATTGCGTTTGCTGCTGTAGAAGGCATTTTCTTCTCTGGTTCTTTCTGCAGTATCTTCTGGCTCAAGAAGCGTGGTTTGATGCCAGGTCTTTCTTTCTCTAACGAATTGATTTCTCGTGATGAAGGATTGCATACAGATTTTGCAGTTCATCTATACAAGAACCACATCGAGAACAAACTTTCTCGTGAGCGTATTCTTGAAATTATTGACTCTGCTCTAACTATTGAAAAAGAATTTATCACTGAAGCATTGCCTGTTTCTTTGATTGGTATGAATTCTGAATTAATGAAGCAATATTTAGAGTATGTTTCTGACCGCCTATTGATGGATTTAGGTGTAGGAAAAGTCTATAATACAGAGAACCCTTTTGACTTTATGGCTAATATTGCTTTGCAAAACAAGACCAACTTCTTCGAGAAGAGAGTTGCTGACTATGTTAAGAGTGGTGTTGGCGAAGTTCAAGAACAAATTTCATTCGATGAGGACTTTTAGTTATGGATATTGTGAAGCGCAATGGTACTACAGAGCCATTGAAGTTAGAAAAGATTTCCTCACGTATCAAGAAGCTTACATATGGCTTGAACGAACGTGTAGACCCAGACATTGTAAGTACCAAGGTTGTATCTGGTCTTTATGATGGTGTTTCTAGTACTGAGTTGGATCAATTAAGTGCTGAAACTGCTGCATCAATGGTCACAGTTCATCCTGACTTTGGTAAACTTGCTGCTCGTATTGCAATTACAGCTCTATACAAGAATGTAGAAAAAGATTTCTCTGTAATAGCAAAGAAGCTCTACGAATACATCAATCCAAAAACTGGTGAAAAAGCTGGAATGATTTCTGATGAAGTTTACGCTGTCATCCAAAAGTATTCTCAAGAATTAGATGGAATGATTGTCCATGATCGAGATTTCAATTTTGATTATTTCGGTTTTATGACATTGCGCAAATCTTATCTTTTGAAAATTGACAATGAGCCAGCAGAAACTCCACAACACCTCTATATGCGTGTTGCTGTGGGAATTTGGCGTGATAATTTAGAAATGGTTCAGAAGACTTACGATATGCTTTCTCAAGGTCTTTTTACCCACGCTACTCCAACTCTTTTCAATGCTTCAACCAATCGTCCTCAATTGTCATCTTGTTTCTTACTAGATATTGATGATGATAGTATTCCTGGCATTTACAAGACACTTTCAGATTGTGCTTTAATTTCGCAATCTGCTGGCGGAATTGGTATCAACATCCACAAGATTCGTGCAAAAGGCAGTTATATCAAGGGCACCAATGGATATTCTAATGGAATTATTCCAATGCTCAAAGTATTCAATGAAACTGCTAGATACGTTGATCAGGGTGGTGGAAAGCGCAAGGGTTCAATTGCTGTTTACCTTGAGCCTTGGCACGGAGATATTTTCGAATTTCTTGATCTTCGTAAGAATCAAGGCAAGGAAGAATTACGTGCTAGAGATTTGTTCTTGGCTATGTGGATTCCTGACTTGTTTATGAAACGAGTTGAAGCTGATGGCAATTGGTCATTATTCTCTCCAGATCAAGTTCCAGGATTGATTGATGCTTATGATTCGCCAGACAAGAAAGCTTTTACTGAACTTTTTGAGAAGTATGAAGCAGAAGGCAAAGCTTTAAAGACTATCAAGGCTCGTGAATTATGGGAGAAGATTCTTGATTCACAAGTTGAAACTGGCACTCCTTATATGCTTTACAAAGATGCTTGCAACTATAAGAGCAATCAAAAGAACCTTGGAACAATCAAGTCTTCAAATCTCTGCACTGAAATTATTGAATACACAGATAAGAATGAGACCGCTGTTTGTAATCTTGCTTCTATTGCATTGCCAAAATATGTAATCATTCCATCTGGCAAGGTTCGTGAGAAGGATAAGAAATTACGTAAATATGATTTCAAATTCTTGTTCGATGTTGTTTATCAAGCAACAGTGAATTTGAATCAGGTTATTGATGTAAATTACTATCCAACACCAGAAACACAAGCATCCAACCTTAAGCATCGTCCTATTGGTTTAGGCGTTCAAGGTTTGGCAGATACTTTTGTAATGATGGGTCTTCCGTTTGAATCAGAAGAGGCACGTAAATTGAACAAGGATATCTTTGAAACAATTTACTTTGCTGCTCTTACTGCATCTAAGGATTTGGCAAAGAAATATGGCTCTTATGCGTCTTTTGAAGGATCTCCAGCATCTCAAGGTTCATTACAATATGACCTCTGGGGACTTACTGAAAATGATCTTTCCGGTATGTGGGATTTTTCAGCGCTCAAAGAAGAAATCAAGCAATTTGGTTTGAGAAATTCACTTCTTGTTGCTCCAATGCCTACTGCTTCAACTGCACAAATTCTTGGAAATAATGAATGTTTTGAGCCATTTACTACCAATCTCTATAAGCGTAATACTTTGAGTGGTGAATATGCCGTTATTAACAAGCATTTAGTAGAAGATCTTGTCAACCTTGGTATCTGGAATGACAGTGTTAGACTCAAATTATTCAATGAGAATGGTTCAGTTCAAAACATCCCTGAGATTCCTACTGATATTAAAGAAGTTTACAAGACAGTTTGGGAAATGAAGGGTAAGTCTATTCTTGAAATGGCCCGTGATCGTTCATACTTTATTGATCAATCACAATCATTGAATATGTTTATGGCTGAACCTACTGCAAGTAAACTATCTTCTGCTCATATGTATGGTTGGAAATTGGGATTGAAGACAGGTATGTATTATTTACGTGTCAAGCCCAAAGCACAAGCATTAAAGGGACTTGGAATTGATCTTTCAAGTGCAACAATTCAAGAAGTTGAAAAACCTAAAGAAGTGGAACAAATGAAGGATTTTGATCCTAATGAATTTTCTGCAAAGGTCTGTTCATTAGATAATCCAGATTGCGAAAGCTGCGGAGCATAAAAAAGAGGGGAGAAATCCCCTCTTTTTTTTATTATTAGGTTAGTTTACATTTTAAATATATATACATATAATTTCTATAATATGGCAAGAAAATTGATTTATGTAGAAGTTAAAAAGTTTTTCAATGACAACAACTGCACGTTATTAAGTGGGGATGTAAGCAGTGAAAAAAAATTAGAATATATTTGCTCTTGTGGAAATAAATATGCTCACAGATTTCGTGAATTTAAACTAGGTAGAAGATGTCCCCAATGCAATTTAAAGAAACGATCTAGAGTTAGAACACTTAAGGATTATAAAAAAATATCCCAAGTTTACAATAGATTGATGTCAAGATTAGTTAAGGCTCAATATTCAAATATGTCGTCTAATGAATTAAGGCTTGGATACACCAGGGATGATTTGTACAATCATATATTTAGTTACGAAAATATTCCTGAAGTTTACGAAGTTGACCATATCTTTCCAATTAAAGCATTTAAAGATCATGGCATTGACTTAATT